>Ga0209800_10000615_pt1 | contig 51341 bp, 39 predicted proteins | sample Higcelweek8metaG_FD_187174 | JGI IMG/M metagenome (GOLD analysis project Ga0209800, IMG submission 187174) | Freshwater pond sediment microbial communities from the University of Edinburgh, under environmental carbon perturbations - High... | ecosystem: Environmental > Aquatic > Freshwater >...
TTTGATTCGATTCTTCCAGTATTTCATCCGCTCGTACGGTATCTCCTGCTCTCGACACCACCGTCGCATACTCTTTCCGCTCTGCTGAAATACTGCGATCCTGTTTTCCCATTCCTTGAACTTTTCATCATATGACATGCTGCTTACCCCGTTTTTGAGATAAGTGTCGCACGTATTTTCAAGGTTCGGAAGGTGTGTGCAGTTTACCGCTTACTGTAGTTCTCGAGCCGGTGTGTGGTACGCAGAGACGGGATTACACACCAAAATGGGAAAATGCTTGATTTGGTGTGTAATTCTCGAGCCGGTGTGTGGTACGCAGAGACGGGATTACACACCAAAATGGGAAAATGCTTGATTTGGTGTGTAATTCTCGAGCCGGTATGTGGTACGCAGAGACGGGATTACACACCAAAATGGGAATAAGCTTGATTTGGTGTGTAATTCTCGAACGGGCGTGCAGTTTGCAGAGGCCGGATTACACACCAATATGAACAAATGCGTATTTTAGTGGGCAATTCACGGTTTTGTCGGATATTGTCGAAAAATGAATAAAGCAAATCGAATTACTGCGGGTAGAATGGTTCAAACAGATGATCCACGGGAACAATCTCAATTGAATCTTGTCAAAAAAGGAAAGAAACTATGTCTACGGATGTATATGCAGCGGAATTGGTCGAACTGAGTCCGGATATTCTTGTTGATAAAATAAGAGAGAGAAAAGCAGAAATTGAACAACTGTTGTTAGCGAAAGAGAAAGCTCTTGAGGATGCTCCGTCAGGGAGTCTTCGTATTCACAAGAGGGACATTTATATCCAGTTCTACTTAAGAGATGATTCTTCATACGGCGCCTATCTCAAACGCTCACAGGATTCACTCGCTTCAGCGCTGGCACAGAAGGAATATGATCTGAGACTGGCAAAAGAATTGAGAACAGAGATTAAGGCTCTGGAAAGAACTATGAATCAGTATCGCCCGAAACGCATCGACGATCTCTTCGGATCGCTTAATGAATATCGCAAGACCATGGTTCAACCGGTAAGGCTACAGGATGAAGATTATATCAAGAGATGGAGGAGCGTTGAATACGAGAAAAAGTCATTTGATGAGACTGCTCCGGATTTTTACACAACCAATGGTGAACGCGTAAGATCCAAATCCGAAATACTGATTGCTGACTCTTTAAGCCGGCATAATATTCCGTATCGGTATGAATATCCGATACACATACCCGGAATCGGAACGGTTCATCCGGATTTCATGTGCCTTGATGTGCGGAATCGCAAAGAGTATCTATGGGAACATAATGGAATGATGTCAGACCCGGATTACTCGGATTATGCGATTAAGAAGATCGAGAAATATACGTTGGCGGGCTACGATACGGGGAAGAACCTCATTTTAACGTTTGAGTCATCTTCCTGTCCTTTAAGTTCCCGAGTCATTGAACAGAGTATTAACAGTCATCTTTTATGAGCGGAAAGAATTTCCGCCCGATCACAGGCGTGACTCGGATAACAGCAGGATTTCATATTCTCTCATACATTATAGTGACTGCAACTGATTGTTGTCGAGCACTTCCCCCAATCAATCGTCACCCTGCATGCCGGCCTATTCTTCCTCCCCGAAGATCGCCCGCAGCATTTTGTCGGGATTCTCGAGGAACCGGAGCGTCGTTTGGTAGTGCTCCGTGTCCCGGTAGGCGACCTTCCCGATCCCGTCTTCCGAGAACTCGAGGATCTCCGCGCCGGGGAAGGCAAGAAGGATCGGCGAATGCGTCGCAATAATCAGCTGTGAGTCGTGATCGACAAGCCGCTTCATTTCCGCGAGCAGCGCGAAAAGACGCATCGGGGAAAGTGCCGCTTCGGGCTCATCCAGGAGATAGAGCCCGCGCCCTCCGAAGCGGTTCTCGATGAGTGACATAAAGCTCTCGCCGTGGGACTGGCGGTGAAGGGACCGGCCGCCGTAGCTTGCGATGAGGGGCATGGTAGCGGCGGGCTCGGAGTCGAGTTCGTCGATGTAAGACGCGACGTTATAGAAGCTTTCCGCGCGCAGGAAGAAACCGTCTTTCGGGAAACGGTGCTTGACGAGCGTCAGATTCTCCCAAAGGCCGGAGTGCGATTCCGAAGTCGCGAAGCGATAGTTTTTCGAGCCGCCTTCCGGATTGAAGCCGTACGCGACGGCGATCGCCTCGAGAAGAGTCGATTTGCCGGTGCCGTTCTCGCCGACGAAGAACGTGACGCGGCTTAGGAATTCCAAGCCCCGGCCGGCGGATAGCCCCTGAACGGCCGGAAGCGCGGCCAGGTAGGATTTCGTGTCGACGGGTGTCTTCATAACGACTTTGCTGATGTAGAGATTGGACAACATACGGCTCCCTCATTGGTATGGAGATCGGACAACCTGTTTCCGCTTCCGGTTGCATCTTCAAGCCATAGCGATTATGATTCATTATATCAGAATGAATGTCCCATTCATGTGCCAAAGGAGAGCTGTTCATGTACCGAATCTTGATTGTGGAAGACGACCCGGCGATTGCGGAGGCCCTGGCCTCGCATCTCCTGACATGGGATTATGAAGTGAAGATTGCCGAGGATTTCCAGCACATAACGGAGGAATTCATCCATTATGAGCCGCAGCTCGTCCTCCTGGATATCTCGCTTCCCGCGTATGACGGGTACTACTGGTGCACGAAGATCCGGGAGATCTCGGGCGTGCCGCTTATTTTCGTGTCCTCGGCCGACGACCGCATGAGCCAGGTCATGGCGATGAATCTGGGCGGCGACGATTTCGTCGAGAAGCCGTACGATATACAGGTTCTCCTGGCCAAGATCCGTGCGCTCTTAAGGCGCGCCTATTCACTCTCGAAACAGGGCAATCTACTGGAGCACGGCGGCGTGATCCTGAATGCGGGCGAGGCTTCTATTCTTTTCCACGGCGAAAAGACACCGCTGACCAGGAATGAGCTCCGGATCCTGCAGACCCTGATGGAGAATGCGGGCAAGTTCGTGAGCCGCGACCGGCTCATGCTGCAGCTCTGGGAGAGCGACAGCTTCGTCGACGACAACACGCTGACCGTCAACATGACCAGACTTAGAAAGAAGATGGGCGAGATCGGTCTTGAGGACTTTATCGAGACCAAAAAAGGCGTCGGGTACAAAGTTTGAGCCGGGTGCAAAGTATAAGCCGGGTACAAAGTGTGAGCCGGGTACAAAGTGTGAGGCGGCGGGCGTGAGATATTTATTGGATTATCTGTATCAGGTTCGAAAACCTCTGATTTTCTATATTCTGTCGTGCATAATCTTCGGCATTATCTTCGAACTGTCACAGGCGGATACGATTACGGTCCTGTATGCGGCGCTTCTGTGCGCCGTAATCGGCCTTGTCGCCGTCGCGTTCGATTTCGCGAAATATGTCCAGCGCCGCAGACAGCTTAAGGAGAATCTGAACGCGGTTCTCCTGGCCGGCAGCTTTATGTCAGAACCTCTGAATGCGGTCGAGGCGGATTATCAGGAACTCGTTCACGGCGTGCTCGCCGAATACGCCCGGGTCGTCGCCGCCGAGGCGTCGCGAAGATCGGATTTTCTCGATTATTACTCGACCTGGGTGCATCAGGTCAAGTCGCCGATTGCCGCGATGCGGCTTTTTCTCGACAGCGGTAAGGCCGACCCCGAAGCCCTCGCGCCGGAGCTTTTTCGCGTAGAGCAGTACGTCGATATGGCTCTTCAATATGCACGTCTCGAAAATATATCCGCCGATCTGGTTTTTCGCGAAATCGACCTGGCCGCGCTGGTCCGCCAGAGCGTGCGGAAATTCGCGCCGGTCTTTATCGGGCGCCGCCTCGGCGTGAAGATCGATGACTTTGACTTGAAGCCCGTGACCGATGAGAAGTGGGTTGCCGTCGTGCTGGACCAGATCTTTTCGAACGCTTTGAAATACACGCCTTCGGGCCATATCGAGATCCTTCGGGATCCGGCTGTCGAATGCGGCCTTATCATACGCGACACCGGTATCGGAATCCGGCCGGAAGACATCCCGCGCGTTTTTGAGCGCGGATTTACCGGCGTCAACGGGCGCTTGGACAAGCGCGCAACGGGCCTCGGCCTTTACCTCGCGAAAAAAGTAATGGACCGTCTCTCGCATGCGATCCGGATCGAATCCGACGGGAAGACGGGAACCTCCGTATATCTCGACTTTTCGCAGAACCTTACAAAAATGAAAGATACGGGGATGGAATGAAAGTCCTTTCGATGTTTTCCGCCGCGCGAAAACGGTATCCTTTATGAGGGAGATCTTATAGTCGAAAAGGGAGGATACATTCATGCCGTTTACCCTTCGCTTCGCTTTTTCCGGAATCCTGAAGAATCGACAGATCTACATACCCTATCTTCTGACCGGCGTCGTCAATGTCGCACTCTTCTATATGCTTGCGACGCTCGCCTATCACTCGAAAATGCAAAACCTATTCGACTCCGACGACGATACAGTGGCAAAAATGCTCGGGTATGGCGTGTGGATTGTCGGACTCTTCTCGCTGGTCTTTCTTTTCTACTCGAACAGTTTCCTCCTGAAGCACCGGCAGAAGGAATTCGGACTTTATACCGTGCTGGGTATGGGCAGGAAAGAGATCGCGCGCAGTCTGTTCTGTGAATTTCTCATGTCAACGGGTATCGCTCTTGCCGGCGGTCTCCTCATCGGGCTTCTCCTGAACCGTCTCGCCTTTCTCCTCCTGATCCGGATTATGAATATCAAGACGATCCTTAAACCGGAGTTCTCATCGAAGGCTATGCTGACTACCGCGGTTCTTTTCGCGTGCATATTTTTCGTGAATTTTCTCAGACTGGTCATTCGAATTGCGTCCTCCCGTCCGATCGAGCTCGTTCACGGCAGCAATACGGGCGAGAAGGAGCCCCGGATCAAATGGATTCTCCTGATTCTCGGACTTGCAAGTCTCGGCGCCGGCTACACACTCGCTCTGACACAGGACCACGCCGCGAAGGCGGTCAAGACATTCTTTTTCGCAGTCCTGCTCGTCATATTCGGCACATACTGCCTTTTCATCGCGGTCAGCATCGCTGTTCTGAAGCTGCTGCGCAGGAAGAAGTCCTTCTACTACAAACCCGGCAACTTCACAGCCGTATCCGGCATGCTCTACCGCATGAAGCAGAATGGCGTCGGCCTCGCGAGTATCTCGATCCTGAGTACGATGGTACTTCTCACGATCGCGATGACCGTCTCTCTTGTCGTGGGAATCGACGGCTTCCTTAAAAATCTTTTCCCCGTCGATCTGAGCGTTACTGCCATATGGGTCTCGCCCGAAAACGAGGCTCGCTTTACGGAGGCGATCCGCAAAACGATCACTGACTCCGGGAATACGGTGTCGGATGAGACCTCCTATACCTACTATTGGTATTCGGGCCGGGTTGATAGGAACCGGATCGAAATCGTTCTCAACCCGGACATTTTCGATGATGAGGATGATAACCAATTAACCATTCTTACGGACACGGCATATGAGAAAAATACCGGAGAGTCCCTGAATCTTAAGCACGGGGAGGCGGTTCTCGAAAGCAGCTCCGACTTCGCATACGATACCATGTCGGTCGGGCATATGCGCTTCTCGGTCCATAGAAATGAGGATGCGAAGATGCTTGCCTATGAAGCAGGTGAACCGGATCGGTATTGTCTGATTCTTACGCAGGCCGATATCGATTTGATATTAATGGAATACGGGATCGATGGAAAGGCCAAAACATACTACAGTTACAATGCGAATCTCTCCGGTACCAAAGAACAGCAGATTGCCTGCGCCGAGGCACTGTTCAAGGATAACAGCATCGTTGTTGATTCGAACTTGTCCGCAAGAGGCTATGCTATTAGCAAAGCCCAGGACTTCGACCAAGCAGCTTCCGCAGCGACGGCATACTATGGAGGCCTCTTCTTCGTCGGGATCTTCCTCGGAATCGTCTTTCTCCTCGGCACGGTACTCATCATCTACTACAAGCAGATCTCCGAAGGCTATGAAGATGCCGAACGCTTCTCGGTTATGCGCAAGGTCGGCATGAGCCAGGACGAGATACGAAGCACGATCCGGCGGCAGATTATCCTGGTCTTCTTTCTGCCGCTTCTGGTCGCCGTTGTCCACATACTCGTGGCTTTCCGCTACATGACGCAGATTCTGCAGATGATGGGATTTGAATACACGCAGCTCTTCCTGCTCTGCACGGTCGGCTGCATTCTGGTATTTGCGCTCGTCTACGGCGCCGTCTATCTGCTGACTGCCAAAGCTTACTACCGGATCGTCAAATAAGCCGGGGCGCCCAAAACAGTATTTTTGCAGATCTAAAATCGTCTAATCGAAAAAAGGAGGATCAATCATGCCGTTATTGGAAGTCAATCAACTCAAGAAGACCTATGTGACCCGGCTCGGGTCCGTTAAGGTAGAGGCCTTAAAAAATGTCACATTCTCGGTGGACGAGGGCGAATATGTCGCGATCATGGGCGAGTCGGGCTCCGGCAAGACGACGCTTCTGAACCTTGTGGCGACGCTCGACCGCCCGACCGGCGGTGAGATTCTGCTGGAAGGGAAGTCCGTTTCCGCGATTCCCGAGAAGAACCTCGCAAAATTCCGCCGCGACCGCTTGGGATTCGTTTTCCAGGATTTTAATCTTCTGGACACTTTCAACATCCGCGATAACATCTACCTGCCGCTCGTTCTGTCGGGTGCGAACCATAAGGAGATGGAGGCGCGGATCGAGCCTCTGGCAGAGAAGCTCCACATTACAGACATTCTCAAGAAATACCCATATGAGATTTCCGGCGGCCAGAAACAGCGTGCCGCCGTCGCCCGCGCACTGATGAACCACCCCGCGATGCTGATGGCCGACGAGCCGACCGGGGCGCTGGACTCCAAGGCGTCCGATCAGCTCTTAAAGCTCTTTGCGGAGATCAATCGCGAAAAGCAGACGATTCTGATGGTTACGCACAGCGCACGCGCCGCATGTCGTGCGAGCCGCGTGCTCTTCATCCGCGACGGTGAGGTCTACCACCAGCTGTACCGCGGCCAGATGACCGACGACGAACTCTATCATCGGATCTCCGAGACATGGACGGTTCTTACGACCGGAGGTGAGGCGACGTGAAGCCTTCGTTTGTCATTCGCTTTGCGCTATCCGGGATCTGGAAGAACCGGCAGATCTACATACCGTACCTTCTGACCGGCGTCGTCAACGTCGCACTCTTCTACATGCTCGCGACGCTCATCTATCACTCGAAAATTGAAATTGTATACGGCAAACAATCGGTCTCGAACATGCTCGGACTGGGCGCATGGGTCATCGGAATCTTCTCCGTGGTTTTCCTCTTCTACTCGAACAGCTTCCTTTTGAAGCGCCGCCAGAAGGAATTCGGCCTATACAGTGTACTGGGCATGGGCAAGAAAGAAATCGCGCGCACGCTATTCTGTGAATTTCTAATGTCGACGTTTATCTCTCTCGCAGGCGGTATCCTCGCAGGACTCCTGCTGGACCGTCTCGTCTTTCTCCTCCTGACCAGGATTCTGAAGATCAAGACGATCCTTGCGCCCGAGTTTGCGCCCAAAGCCTTGCTGATCACCGTGGTGCTTTTTGCGGGGATCTTCCTTGCGATCTTCCTTATACAACTCCTGCGTATCTCGACCTCGCGTCCTATCGAGCTCGTTCGCGGAAGCAATACGGGTGAGAAGGAGCCGCGTATCAAATGGATCCTTGTGATCCTGGGACTTGCCGGCATCGGCGCCGGCTACACGCTGGCACTGACACAGAAGCCGGTTATGACCTTCTTTTTCGCGGTCCTGCTTGTCATATTCGGCACATATTGTCTCTTTATCGCAGTCAGCATTGCCGTTCTGAAACTGTTGCGCAGGAAGAAGTCCTTCTACTACAAGCCGGGCAACTTCACGGCCGTATCCGGCATGCTCTACCGCATGAAGCAGAATGGCGTCGGTCTCGCGAGCATCTCGATCCTGAGCGCGATGGTTCTTGTCACGATCGCGACGACCGTCTCCCTGTATGCGGGTGTCGACGACTTCATGACAGACAGTTTCCCCGTCGACTTAAGCGTTGACATTCACTCCGTCTCGACCGAAAACAAACCACGCTATATAGAGACGATCCGGAAAGCGATTGCCGACACCGGTAATACGGCAGAAGATGAGACCTCTTACTCCTACTACCAGGTTCATGCCCGTATCGACGGGAACAAGGTCGAAATCCTGACCGATACGATCAGTGAGGATATGGTCTGGTTCTCCATTCTTTCGGATACGGAATATGAGAAAAGCACCGGGATAAATTTGGGCCTTAAGCAAGGGGAAGCTCGGCTCGAATACACGTCCGATTTCAAATATGACAGCATCACAGTTGGGGAGAAGCGCTTTTCGGTCCGCAAAATGGAAGACACAAAATTCCTTACTCTTATGGGTACGATAAACAAGAGTTATTATCTGATTCTTACTGAGTCCGATCTCGATTCGATCTTTACGGAATACGGTCTCGACAAGAACACGATGAGCTACAATTACAAGGCGAACCTCTCCGGAACAAAGGAACAGCAGATCGCCTGCGCACAGGCTCTGGATAAGGAAGACAATGGCAGAATAGCCGTCGATTCGAACCTGTCCGCCATAAGCTATGTCACCAGCAAAGCGGACAGCTTCGATGAACTAAAAGACGGCTACATCACCCTTTACGGAAGTATCTTCTTCATCGGAATTTTCCTTGGGATCGTCTTCCTCCTTGGCACGGTACTGATCATCTACTATAAGCAGATCTCCGAAGGCTACGACGATGCCGACCGCTTCTCAGTCATGCGCAAGGTCGGCATGAGCCAGGAGGAGATACGAAGCACGATACGACGCCAGATCATCATGGTCTTCTTCCTGCCGCTCCTGGTCGCCATCCTTCATATCCTCGTGGCCTATCGTTACATGGCACAGATCCTTCAGGTCATTGGATATGTGAATCAGCCGCTCTTCCTGCTCTGCACGGGCGGCTGCATTCTGGTATTCGCGCTCGTCTACGGCGCCGTCTATCTCCTGACCGCCAAAGCCTACTACCGGATCGTCAAGTAAGCGGCGCGCGAAAAGACCTGCAGCACGACAACGGTTCGCCTGAAAGCCTAGCGCCGCCCCCGGCGCCCTCGCGGCTTTTCGCGCAAACCTTACGAAAATGAAAGATACGGTGATAGAATGAAAGTCTTATCGATGTTTTCCGCCGCGCGAAAACGGTATCTTTGTTGTTGTAAGATCGTTTAATCGACAAGGAGGATTCAATCATGCCAATACTGGAAGTCAATCAACTCAAAAAAACATATGTGACCCGTCTCGGGTCTGTTAAGGTAGAAGCCTTAAAAAATGTCACATTTTCGGTAGACGAGGGTGAATACGTCGCGATCATGGGCGAGTCGGGCTCCGGCAAGACGACGCTCCTGAACCTGGTGGCGACGCTCGACCGCCCGACCGGCGGCGAGATTCTGCTGGAAGGGAAGTCCGTTTCCGCGATCCCCGAGAAGAAACTCGCGAAATTCCGCCGCGACCGTCTGGGGTTCGTTTTCCAGGACTTTAACCTCCTGGACACTTTCAACGTCCGCGACAACATCTATCTGCCGCTCGTGCTGTCGGGTGCGAATCATAAGGAAATGGAGTCCAGGATCGAGCCGCTGGCCGAGAAGCTCCATATCACGGACATTCTCAAGAAATACCCGTACGAGATCTCCGGCGGCCAGAAGCAGCGCGCCGCCGTCGCCCGCGCCCTGATGAACCGCCCCGCGATGCTGATGGCCGACGAGCCGACCGGCGCTCTGGACTCCAAGGCATCCGATCAACTTCTGAAGCTTTTTGCGGAAATCAACCGTGAGAAGCAGACGATCCTGATGGTCACACACAGTGCCCGTGCCGCATGCCGCGCGAGCCGCGTGCTCTTCATCCGCGACGGCGAGGTCTACCACCAGCTGTACCGCGGTCAGATGAACGATGACGAACTCTATCACCGTATCTCCGAGACATGGACCGTTCTGGCAACCGGAGGTGAAGAGAAGTGAAGCCTTCGTTTACCTTTCGCTTTGCGTTGTCGGGAATCTGGAAAAACAAGCAGATTTACATTCCGTACCTTCTGACCGGCGTCGTTAATGTCTCACTCTTCTACATGCTCGCGACGCTGATCAGCCACTCGAAATTAAAAGAAATATACGGCGGCGAGCAGGTCGCAACCATGCTCGGCCTCGGCGCATGGGTCGTCGGAATCTTTTCCGTGATCTTCCTCTTCTACTCGAACAGCTTCCTCATCAAGCGCCGCCAGAAAGAATTCGGCCTCTACAGCGTGCTCGGCATGGGTAAAAAAGAACTCTCGCGCACTCTGTTCTGCGAATTCATCATGACAACCTTTATCTCCTTGGCCGGAGGCTTCCTCACGGGACTGCTCTTAAACCGGCTGGTCTTTCTTCTCCTGGTCAAGATCCTGAAGCTCAAGGCCGTCCTGGAGCCCGAATTCTCGCTGAGTGCCGTGACGCTGACCGCGGAGCTTTTCGGAGGTATCTTCCTCTTAAGCTTCCTCGTACAGCTTTTCCGGGTCTCGATCTCGCGCCCCATCGAACTCGTTCGCGGAAGCAACACGGGTGAGAAAGAGCCGCGTACCAAATGGATCTTAACGATTCTCGGAATCGCAAGCATCGCTACGGGATACGCGATGGCAATGTCACAGGAGAACGCCCTTCAGGCACTCCAGAGCTTCTTTATCGCGGTACTTCTCGTAATCTTCGGCACATACTGCCTCTTCATCGCGGTCAGCATCGCGATCCTGAAGCTCCTTCGGAAGAAGAAATCCTTCTACTACAAGCCCGGCAACTTCACGGCCGTATCCGGCATGCTCTACCGCATGAAACAGAACGGCGTCGGCCTCGCCAGTATCTCGATCCTTAGCACGATGGTGCTGCTTACGGTCGCGACGACACTCTCCCTCTACGCGGGAATCGACGACGTCCTGAAAGACCGTTTTCCCGTCGACTTAAGCGTCAACGCCTACTCCGTCACGGCCGAGAACGAGGACCGGTTTACGGAGGCGATCCGGAAAGCGATCACCGACAACGGAAACACGGCGTCCGACGAGACCTCCTACACCTACTACCTGTATCCGGCCAGCATGGACAAGAATAAGGTCGAGATCGTTCCGGATTCAGACCTGTTCACGATGGACATGGTACAGTTCACCATCCTTACGGACAAAGAGTATGAGAAAAACACAGGAGAGTCCCTGGGCCTCACGCCCGGACAGGCCGCACTCGAGAGTTCGGCAAAATTCGGCTACGACACGATCTCCGTCGGGAAGAGCAGCTTTTCGATCACGAAAATCGACAAAGACAAATCGCTTCTTTCCCAGGAAGCCAACACGATAACGATGTACAACCTGATCCTTACGGAATCCGATCTCGATCAGGTGCTGGCGGAATATGGGCTCGACAAAAATGACACAGACTACAATTACAAGGCCAATCTCTCCGGTACCAAAGAACAGCAGGTCGCCTGCGCAGCCGCTTTGAATATCGAGGGCAGGATCGTCGTTGCTCCGGACCTCTCCGCCTCGGCCTATGTCGAAAGCAAGGCAGGTATGCTCGATGAAGTTGCCTCCATCTACGGAAGCCTCTTCTTCATCGGAATCTTCCTCGGGATCGTCTTCCTTCTCGGCACCGTCCTGATCATCTACTACAAGCAGATCTCCGAAGGCTACGACGATGCCGCGCGCTTCTCGGTCATGCGCAAAGTCGGCATGAGCCAGGGCGAGATTCGGGGCACGATCCAGCGGCAGATCATCCTGGTATTCTTCCTGCCGCTCCTGGTCGCCGTCACCCATATACTCGTGGCCTATCGCTACATGACGCAGATCCTTCAGGTCATGGGATTCGTGAATCCGACACTCTTCATGCTCTGTACGGGCGCTTGCCTCCTGGTATTCGCCCTCGTCTACGGCGCCGTCTATCTCCTTACAGCCAAAGCCTACTATCGAATCGTCAAGTAATTCTTTCCGCACTGCCCGGCTGTATGACGCCGCTCGAAAAGCTGCGCTATGCGGCGATAGGATGCCGCGCATAAGGCTGCGCTGCCCGGCTGTATGACGCCGCGCGAAAAGCCCCTTTGCACATCAGCAGGCCTTGCGCCGCGAAAAGAGACTTGAAGCACATGAGCAGGACCTGAAGGTCCCCCTAAAATTGCCCCCTTACCCTCCATATCAATCCGTAACAGCAGAACCGGAAGAGTGCCATTAACAGGCGTTCTTCCGGCTCTGTTATTTGCCGGCATTGCTGGCGCGAATTCACCTTTGATAGAAGATTCGCGACTTAAACTTTGCGCTCGCCGCTCGACGGTCGATGTCCAGGCTTTTCAACTGCTTTGTACATCATAGAGCAGCAACTGTTTGTTTCGGGACATAGAGTTGCCCGTCAGGGAAGACGACTTGTCCACACGACAGACTAACCGAGTCCGATTAATTGTTCCGCTGTGTCGGGTTTATGCCATTCTGGTGTGTAATCCAGCCCCTGCATACTGCACGCCAATTCAAGAATTACACACCAAATCAAGCTTTTTCCCATTCTGGTGTGTAATCCAGCCCCTGCATACTGCACGCCAATTTGAGAATTACACACCAAATCAAGCTTTTTCCCATTCTGGTGTGTAATCCAGCCTCTGCGTAATGCACGCCGGTTCGAGAATTACACACCAAATTAAGGCTTTTCCCATTTTGGTGTGTAATCCGGCATCTGCATACTGCACGCCGGTTCGAGAATTGCACACCAAATTGAGCTTTTTCCCATTTTGGTGTGTAATCCGGCATCTGCATACTGCACGCCGGTTCGAGAATTACACACCAAATCAAGCATTTCTCCATTTTGGTGTGTAATCCGGCAGCCGCATACTGCATGCCGGTTCGAGAATTACACACCAAATTGAGATTTCTCCCATTTCGGTGTGTAATACTGCAAATAATCGGATACCTCTCAAAGCATAACCGGCTGAGTTTTCTATCCCTGTTGAGTCTGGTTTTTGATTAACAATGCCCTGCAGGGCCAATGCACATGTAAGACTCCGGTCATTGACCGTCATTCGCGCTACCAGCATGCACACTTGCCAGGCAGTATGTTCACATCAAGAAATGCGGATGATGAAACCGCTAGGCATCAAGCACGCACGGCCAGGTGTATTCCTTCTCTTGTCCGGCGTTGGAAGCTCCGTGATTCAGGCCATTGCCGCAACCGGCATCACAGTTTGCCCGCTTTACCCCGCCGACACAATCCGGCATAGAATCGCCCGGCCTTCAGACGGCGACGTTGCCCAGTTGCGGTGCCTTACGCCGCCGGTACGATCAGAACGACCTCGTTGCCGAGTAGATCGGTCTTTGATCCGTCCATAAGATAACCGCCGTCAGCCAGTGCCGTCATTTGTTTTTGTGCGGCTGAGAAGAAGAGATCTGCCGCCGCACCGGATTCGATCTGCTTTTCGAGTGTTCCGCTTGAATCGAAATTAAAGACGACTTCGACATTCGGATTCTCCGCCATAAATAGATCGCCGATTTCGGTTAATGATTCGGTTAAGCTCGCAGCCGCGAAAATATTCAGTGTACATGAAGCATCAGTCTTCGTCTCGCCGGGAGTCTTGTCGGCTAAGTATGTGAAGCCCGCCTTGACAAAGGCGCCCTTTGCTTCGTCTGTAAGTAGGAAATTCAGGAATGCCTGTGCAGCTTCGCTATTACCGGTCTCCTTAAGAACGGCGGCCGGGTATACGACGGGTGTCTTCATCATGTCCGCCGAAGCGGTGGCGACAACCGAAACCTTATCGGTGGTCGCAGCGTCGGTCGCGTACACGATTCCGCAGTCGACGGACCCCATGGACACCTGCGAAAGGACTTCCTTGACGTTGCCGCAGAAGGAGACCTTCGACTGGATCTTGTCCCAGATCCCGAGCGTGGTCAGAATCTCCTCGGAGTATTGGCCGACCGGAACGTCGCTGTTGCCCAGCGCGATCAGGCTGACTTTGTCCGTCGCGAGGTCCTCGAAGGAAGCGATATCTATCGACGCTGATGTGGCCGTCGCCGAAGCCGGAACGGGAGTGGCAGTCGCGGCTGCTGTTGTTTCGGGAACGCTCGCCGGGGCGGTGGATTGGACGGCCGACACCGTAGTCTCGGCCGGAACTGTTGCTGCCTGAGAAGCAGCGGAACTGCCGCAGGCCGTAAGCATAGTAGCAAGAGTCAGGGCAAGGGCGAGGGCGGTACATTTGTTCAATATTCTTTTCATAATTCAACCTCCGATTCTATTATAGTTCAGTTAAGTTCTGTTTTGTGCGGTTTGATGGTGTTTTGTTATATCCACATTCTAGGGAGCAATATAGATTCTGTCAATGCAATATGAGGCTCACAAACTTGCAAAAGGACGGATTCGACAATTTGCATGGAAACACGGGCCGGAAAATACGGGTCTATGCATGAAAACGTGAAAACGGCACTTTTCGCGCATATAAGCGGCGCGGGCGCCTGAGCGATATAATGTACGCGCACGAAGCTCCATATTCGTTTCATATTGCGAGGTGCATAAAAATTGCAAGATTAAGTGCTCCAACTTGTAAAAATTGGTGTATAGTTTCCGGATTATCGCGATGATACAATAATGCCAACAACTGGATTTGCTGATTTCGGCCGATGTCAGAATTCAATGCATAAGCCACAACGAGGTGCACAAGACAACGTGCGCCTCGTTTTTTTTACAAAGGAGGAGTAATTATGAGACAGGTAGCTATTTACGGAAAAGGCGGTATCGGAAAATCGACGACCACGCAGAATCTTACGGCCGGGCTTGCGGAGATGGGCAAGAAGATCATGATCGTCGGCTGTGATCCCAAGGCGGATTCGACGCGTCTGGTCCTCGGAGGCCTTGCCCAGAAGACCGTTCTCGACACTTTGCGGGAAGAGGGAGACGACATCGATCTCGATGAGATCCTGAAGGTCGGATACAGCGGCATCAAGGGCGTCGAATCCGGCGGACCCGAACCCGGTGTCGGATGTGCCGGCCGCGGTATCATCACTTCGATCAACCTCCTTGAGCAGCTGGGCGCATACACGGATGATCTCGACTATGTTTTCTACGATGTTCTGGGCGACGTTGTCTGCGGCGGTTTTGCAATGCCGATCCGGGAAGGCAAGGCGCAGGAAATCTACATCGTATGTTCCGGCGAGATGATGGCGCTCTATGCGGCGAACAATATTGCCAAGGGCATCGCGAAATATGCGACCTCGGGCGGCGTCCGTTTGGGCGGTCTGATCTGCAACTCGAGAAAGGTCGACCGCGAGTCGGAGCTCGTCGAAGCGGTCGCACGCCGCCTCGGAACGCAGATGATTCATTTTGTACCCCGCGATAATGACGTCCAGCGCGCCGAGATTCACAAGCGGACGGTTATCGATTTTAGCCCCGAGGTTCCGCAGGCTGACGAATATCGCGCCCTCGCGAAAAAAATCGACGAGAACGATCTGTTCGTCATTCCGAAGCCGATGGCCATTGACGAACTTGAAGCAATCCTTATGGAATACGGAATCATGGACTGAGGAGGAGAAAGTATGTATCTGGTAAGAGCAATTATCCGCCCCGAGAAAGTCGGAATTGTCATGGCGGAGCTGGCTGCGGCCGGTTTCCCCGCGATCACCAAAATGGACGTTTACGGCCGCGGCAAGCAGAAGGGTATCACGGTCGGAGAGGTTCATTACGACGAGATCCCGAAGGAAATGCTGATGATCGTATGTGAGGATCCGGATAAGGATGATCTGATCAAGATTATCCTTCGGAACGCCCGCTCGGGTGACGGTGCCTTCGGCGACGGAAGAATCTTCGTGTCACTTGTCGAGGACGCATATACGGTCAGCACCGGCAAACAGGGACTCTGATCAGAAGGGGGGCAGCCGCTCGTGAAAGAAGTAATGGCATTTATACGTACAAACAAAGTCAATGCGACCAAGATTGCTCTGGCGGAGAACGGGTTTCCCGCATTTACCTGCCGTCCGGTCTTAGGGAGGGGCAAGGTCGGTCTCGACACGGCCTTTCTCGAAGCCGTGATGTCACAGGGTGAGCTTCCGAGGAACGCGGTCGGAGAGCATATGACCGAGCCGGGCCGGCTCATCGCCAAGCGTTTCTTCACACTGATCGTAGGCGACGATGAGGTGAAGAAGGTCGTGGACATTATCCTGACGACCAACAGAACCGGCAATCCCGGGGACGGCAGAGTGTTTATTCTGCCGATCGTCGAAGCGTATCAGGTCCGCAACGGCGAACGTGCGACGGACGGGTATTGAGAGGAGAAGAAGCATGAAGGAAAGAGACGAACTCCTGGACAAGTACTCCGCGCGCGTTTTCAAGAACCGCAAGGAGCATATAAGACAGTTGGAATTCGGTCCGGAAGGAGATACCCTGACGGCCAACACACGGGCAATCCCGGGAAGCATGACGGCCAGGGGCTGCTGCTATGCCGGATGCAAGGGCGTTGTCGTCGGGCCGATGAAGGACGTTGCGGTCATCACGCACGGGCCGATCGGATGCGCATTCTACAGTTGGGGAACGCGCCGCAACAAGGCGAAGGCCGATGCGGAGTGCGACGATATGAATTTTGTGCCGTACAGTCTTTGTACGGACATGCGGCCGACGGACATCGTTTTCGGCGGCGAAAAGAAGCTCGAAAAGGCGATTGATGAAGTGATGGATATCTTCCATCCGAAATGCATCATGATCTGCTCGACCTGCCCGATCGGATTGATCGGCGACGACGTCCAGGCGGTTGCGCGCCGGACCGAGGCCAAGTACAACATCAAGGCGATCGGCTTTTCGTGCGAGGGATATAAGGGCGTATCGCAGTCGGCCGGTCACCATATCGCCAACAACGGGCTGATGCGCCACGTGATCGGCACCGGCGACAAAGCACCGAAGGGCAAGTTCAGAATCAATCTTCTCGGTGAGTACAACATCGGCGGCGACGGCTGGGAAGAAGAGAGAATTCTTAAGCGCTGCGGGATTGAGGTTGTGTCCGTTTTCACGGGCGACGGCTCTTACGAGGCAATGAAGAACGCTCATATGGCCGATCTCAATCTGGTTATGTGCCACCGCTCGATCAACTATGTCGCCGAGATGATGAAGAAGAAGTACGGAATCGACTGGATCAAGGTGAACTTCATCGGAGTCGGCGCTACAAGCCGGTCGCTTCGCATGATCGCGAAGTACTTTAACGATCCGGACCTTACGGCCCGCGTCGAAGAGGTGATCGCCGAGGAGACCGAAGCGATCCGCGAGGATATGGAGTACTACAGGAGCAAGCTCACGGGCAAGACGGCCGGCATCTTTGTCGGCGGCTCGCGCTCCCATCACTACCAGACGCTCCTTCGGGATCTGGGGATGGAGACGATTATGGCCGGATACGAATTCGCCCACAGGGACGATTACGAGGGGCGTGACGTCCTGCCGTCGATCAAGGCGGATGCGGATACGAAGAACATCGAAGAGATCACCGTGGAACCCGATCCGGAGAAATTCAGGAGGAAGTACACGGACGAAGAGATTGCCCGTCTCAAGGAAGACGGTGTTGAGCTCGACACGTACGACGGAATGATCCCCGAGATGAAGAAGGGCTATATGGTCGTCGACGACTACAACTTCCACGAAGTGGACCGTCTCGGCAAGATCATGAAGCCGGATATCATTTTTTCGGGCATCAAAGACAAGTACTCGACACAGAAGGACGGTATCGGATCCCGGCAGCTGCATTCCTACGATTACTCCGGCCCGTATTCGGGATTCCGCGGAGCCGTCATATTTGCCAGAGACGTCGCGATGTCGATCTATACGCCGACGTGGGGGCTCATCAAGGCCCCGTGGAAGAACGCGCCCCTTCTGACGGGCACGATTGCCGGAGGTGAGAAACATGCTTGATATGACTCCCAAAGAGATTAGGGTACGTTCCGGAATTACGATCAATCCCTGCAAGACATGCGAGCCGGTCGGCGCCATGTTCTGCGCGCTCGGCGTGCACAATTGCATGCCGCACAGCCACGGCTCACAGGGCTGCAGTTCCTACCATCGCACCGTGCTGACGCGCCATTTCAAGGAACCCGCGATCGCGACCTCCAGTTCCTTTACCGAAGGCGCGTCGGTGTTCGGCGGCCGGAGCAACCTGAATACCGCCGTGAAGAATATTTTCGACATGTATGATCCCGACATCATCGCGGTTCATTCCACGTGTCTCTCGGAGACGATCGGAGACGACCTCGGCTCCTACATTCTGGACATGGAGATTCCCGAGGGCAAGCGCGTGATCCACGCGAGTACGCCGAGCTACGAGGGCTCCCATATTCAGGGTTTTTCGAACATGATGATGGGCTTTATCAACTATCTGACCAGAAAGACAGGCGTCCCGACGGGCAAGACCGCCGTATTCCCGGGCTGGGTCAATCCCGGCGATATCCGCGAAATGAAGGCGATCGCCGCGGCCATGGATGTCCCGATCACGATGTTCCCCGACTTTGACGGCACGCTCGACAACCCGATGACCGGCCGGTTCGAATATTACGGCGAAGGCGGTACGACGATCCCCGAGATCGAGCAGCTCGGCGATGCGCAGTCCGTGATCGCACTCGGACATTTTGCCAGCCAGGAGTCCTATGAGCTCCTCAACAAGAAATTCAGGACACAGGGCGCTGTTCTCCCGATGCCCGTAGGCGTAGCGTTTACGGATCGCTATATAATGGCTCTCCGCAAGTATTCACAGAAAGAAGTCCCGCAGTCTCTCGAAAACGAACGCGGAAGACTCGTTGATCTTCTGATTGACGCCTCGAACCACACCTACCGGAAAAAGGTCGCGATTTACGGAGATCCCGATGTCGTCTACGCGATGACGAGTCTGTGCCTCGAGATGGGCATGGTGCCGAAATACGTTATCACGGGAACGCCGAAATCGGAGTTCGAGAAGATGACGAAGGCATTGATCGAGTCCTACAACTTAGAGGAAGCGTGCGTCGTTAAGGCGGACACCGATCTCTTCTACCTGCACCAGCTGATCAAGAACGAAGGCGTCGACCTACTGCTCGGATCCAGCTACGGCAAATACATCGCGCGTGCGGAAGACATTCCGTATGTCCGCGCCGGCTTCCCCGTGCTTGACCGCTACGGCGCGACGATCCAGTCGATCTGCGGCTACAGGGGCGGCGCCTATTTAGCCGAGAAAATCATCGATGCACTTCTAACCCGCTTTGACAGAGATGTCAAAGACGAAGATTTCGAGTGTGTCCTCTGATTTTTTCTATACATACCTCCTCAAGAGACGGGGCTGCACCGTTCATGTGCATATCGGGTAAGGTGCGGTCCCGTCACATCCGGGGATGAAAGGAGCTTCGCATGACAGCAAACAGCGGCATTTTGGAAGAACGGAGAGGCTCGATCCAGGTATGCTCCGGTGACGGCAAAGGTTTGAGCTGCGAGAAAGAAAGTGTTTCCGGCGCGGTCAGCCAGCGCGCCTGTGTCTACTGCGGTGCGCGAGTCGTGCTGAATCCCATCACCGATGCGTATCATATCGTACACGGCCCGATCGGCTGCGCCTCCTATACCTGGGACATCCGCGGGAGCCTCTCGTCGGGAAGTGAAATTTACCGGAACAGCTACTCGACGGATCTTCGCGAAAAGGACGTTATTTTCGGCGGCGAAAAGAAGCTGATCGCTGCAATTGACGAGCTGATGACGACCGTTTCGCCGGCACCAAAACTCATATTCGTATATGCGACCTGCATCGTCGGCGTGATCGGTGACGATGTCGAAGCGGTCTGCACGAAGGCCGAACAGACCTACGGCATCCGCGTCATACCGGTCTTTTCCCCCGGTTTCTCGGGGACAAAATCGACGGGCTACAAGCTCGCCTGCGAAGCGCTTATGCGCCTTATTCGCCCTCACAAAGATATCCCGAAGGAATTCGGCGTGAATATTCTCGGCGACTACAATCTCGCCGGAGAAATGTGGATCATCCGCAATTATCTCGAGGCGGTCGGCATTCCGGTCGTTTCCACGATTACGGGCGACGCGAGCTATGAGACGCTGATCCGCGCCCCCGCGGCCACTCTGAATATCGTCCAGTGCGCCGGGTCCTCCACGTACCTGGCCAACCGCATGGAGGACGAATTCGGCATTCCCTACATCAAGGTAAGCTTCTTTGGAATTGAGGATACAACGGCATCGCTTCGGGCGGTCGCCGGTGCGCTCGGCGTGCCGGAGATCATCGCGAGGACAGATGCTTTTACCGCTTCCCGGATCGACGAGGTAAGCCCGGTCATCCGGCAATACAAGCCTTTTCTCGAGGGCAAGAGGGCGGCGATCTTTGTCGGCGGCGGATTCAAGGCGATCTCCCTGATGCGCCAGTTCCGTGAACTCGGCATATGCACCGTCGTCGTCGGCACGCAGACCGGCAAGAAGGAAGAATACGAAATCATCGCACAGCTCGCGGATCCGGACACCGTCATTCTCGACGACGCCAATCCCGCGGAGCTCGAGCAGTTCATGCTCGAAAAGAGGGCGGACATCCTTGTCGGCGGCGTCAAAGAACGTCCTCTGGCTTACAAACTCGGCATCGCCTTCTGCGACCATAACCACGAACGCAAGCACGCCCTCGGCGGATATGACGGCATCGGGAACTTCGTCCGCGAAGTTCATGAGTCGATCAACAGCCCCGTATGGCGTTATCTCGATAAGAACAGAGGGGGGAACGCACATGGGTAAGGATCTGGTAAATCTGAACGTCAATCCCTGCAAAATGTGTATGCCAATGGGCGCCGTTACGGCCTTTGCCGGCATCGGCGGCTGTATGTCCATTCTCCACGGCTCGCAGGGCTGCGCGACCTATATCCGGCGGCATATGGCGACCCATTACAACGAACCGGTCGATATCGCCTCCTCCTCGCTGTCCGAACAGGGGACTGTTTTCGGAGGAGAGGACAACTTGAAAAAAGGACTTAAGAATCTGATCGGGCAGTATCACCCCGAGGTGATCGGGATCGCGACGACTTGTCTGGCCGAGACGATCGGCGAAGACGTCGAGCGTATTGTCGATCATTTTCGCGAAGAGAACCCCGGGGAGGCCGTGAAGATCCTGCGCGTCGCGTCAGCGGGGTACGGCGGCTCACAGTATGAAGGATATTTCCGCACGCTTCGATCGGTTGTCGAACAGGTGGCGGTCAAGTCCGAGCCCGGCGACTTCATCAATGTTGTGACCCCGATGCTCTCGCCGGCCGATACGCGCTGGCTCAAGTCGTTCCTTACGGATGCGGGGCTCTCATTCGTCCTTCTTCCGGATCTCTCCGACAATCTCGACGGTGTCTCGGTGAGTCGCTACGAGCGCCTCAAAACCGGCGGTACGCCCCTTCGGGATATCGCCCGTATGAGCGGCGCGCGCATGACCGTCGAGCTCTCGGAAAGCGTCGCCGACGGCATGTCACCGGGTAAATATCTCGAAGAATCATTCGGCGTCCCGCTCGTCCGGCTTCCGCTCCCGGTCGGAATCGAAGCGACGGAGCGTCTGACCGAAGTCCTTGTATCCGCCGGCGGAACCGTCACCGCAGATATGACCGCCGTACGGGGGCGCTACCTCGACGCGACGGTCGACGCCCACAAATACACCGCACAGTCGCGTGTCGCGGTGTTCGGAGAACCGGATTTCGTCAAATCCGTCGTACGCCTGTGCTGCGAGACCGGTGCGGTTCCCGTCATAGCGGCGACCGGCTCGGTCAGCTCCGGCTTCAGGACCGCCCTTGAACCGATGATCCGCGAGGGCGTGGAGCGCGCTTTTATAGAGAAATATACGATTGCGGACGATGCTGATTTCGAGCAGATTGAGGCCTGGTGTCTGGAGAATGGAGTCAATCTTCTGATCGGCAGCTCCGAGGCGCGCCGCATCTCAGAGAAGCACGGGATCCCGCTGATCCGTGCCGCTTTCCCTATACACGACCATATCGGCGGGCAGCGCGTACAGACGCTCGGGTATCCGGGCTCGCTCTTTCTCCTCGACGGAATCGCCAACGCGATGATTGACCATACCCACAAGACCTATCGCAGCGAGATTGCCGGGAAATATCTGGTGAAGCCAGAGACCGCGGTGCCGGCGCAGTCTGCTGTAATCGAAGTGCCTGCCGCGTCGCCGGCTCGGTCTGCCGCAACCGAAGCACCTGTCGCATTCGCAGCTTCCATCCCAACCCCGGAACAGATCGCGGAGAAGACCCGCACGCATCCCTGCTACAGCTGTTCGTCCTGCGGAACGAGTGCGCGTATGCATCTGCCGATCGCACCGAAATGCAATATCCAATGCAATTACTGCGTCCGTAAATTTGACTGCCCGAACGAGAGCCGACCCGGTGTAACGACCGAAGTGCTTTCCCCCGCCGCGGCGCTCGAAAAATTCCGGGCCGTCCGGAAGGAATTCCCGAACCTGACCGTGGTCGGAATCGCCGGCCCCGGAGACGCGCTCGCGAATTTCGAAGAGACAAGAGAGGCTCTGACATTGATCCGTGAAGAGGCACCTGATATGACCTTCTGTCTCTCGACGAACGGACTCATGCTGCCCTTCTACGCGGACGAACTGATCCGCCTCGGTGTCACACATGTGACCGTGACTATGAACGCGGTAGATCCGCGGATCGGGGCCCTGATTTATAAGCACGTCGACTATCTCGGCATGCGCTTAAGCGGTACGGAAGGCGCAGCGGTTCTTCTGGCCAATCAGCTGGCCGGGATCCACATCCTCGTCTCGCGCGGAATCATGGTCAAGGTCAATTGTGTCGCGATCAAGGGAATCAACGACGGGCACCTCGATGCCGTGACCAAAAAGGCGCGCGAACTCGGCGCTTTCATGACAAATATCATGCCGCACATTGCGGTCAACGGATCAGCCTTCGAATCCCTCGAGAGACTGAACAATAAGGAACTCGAGCAGATCCGCAAATCCTGCGAGGTGAACATCAAGCAGATGCGCCATTGCCGGCAGTGCAGAGCCGACGCCATCGGGACGCTCGACGACGATCAGTCCATCCGCTTCCGGGGAACGGCTGGGAAAACCGAACCGCCCGAGCCGCCCCGCACACACCGCGTAGCCGTCGCGACCAGGACCGGCATGATCGTCGACCTTCACTTCGGCCACGCGGACGAGTTCCACATTTATGAGACCGACGGCACAACCGTGAGATTTGCGGAGAAGCGAAATGTCGAGAAGTACTGTACGGGAAAAAGCGAGTGCGACGACAAGGACAGCAAAATCGACCGGATCCTTCACGCGCTCGAAGACTGCGAATACGCGCTGGCCCTTCGGATCGGGGACTCTCCGAAGAGGAAGCTCAAAGAACGGGGCATCCGTCCGGTCATGACCTACGACACCGTAACGAACGCGGTCTTAGCGGCCGTTTCGACCAAACAATCAGAGGAGGAATGAGAACATGGTCACACCCAAATACCACATTTTCGTATGTACAAGCTGCCGGATCAACGGCACACAGCAAGGATTCTGCTATCAGAAAAAGAGCGTCGGCCTGGTCGCACGGTTCATGGAGGAGATTGATGAACGGGAGCTTACCGGGGAGTGCATGGTCACGAACACGGGCTGCTTCGGGATCTGCGACAAGGGACCGGTAGCCGTCGTATATCCGGAGGGCATCTGGTACGGGAACCTCAATTCCGATGCCGTATCCCGAATCTGTGAGGAACACTTAGAAGGCGGAACGCCGGTACGGGAATACATGATCTGATCCTCTCAAGGTCCCCTTAAGGACAAAAACGGAGGAAGCGATGGGAAAAATCAGGATTGTTGACAGGACGCTCTCGTGTCTCGACTCGTATTCGCCGACCGGGGAGCAGCTTCTGGAACTCATATCGCTATTTATGCTCGGCGACGCGGATTGCCTCGAGCTGTCGGTTCGTGCGTTCCGGATTCTCGGCGAACTTCCCTGTTACGGCTCCTTTGTGCTTCGAATCGACAGTCCCGGTGAAGCGGCGGAATACCCGATGTTTGACAAGTTCGTATGTCCGAGGTCAGCCGATGAGACGCACTTCGTCTACGCAGAGCTGCCGCTGAACGACGTGTCCGATCAGACTCTCATCACCCGGCATCAGAACGACAGGATGATCCGCATCGCGGGGCTCGATACGCTTTTCCGGCAGAAGGTTGTGACAAGCCTATCGTACCTTAAGGCCTTCCTCCCGAAAAACAATGAGTTCGCACCGGGGAATTCCTGCGGATGTGCGGTCGCGGCGGCGATGGAGTGGATCAACGCCGGATGCGGGAATACGATCGTCACATCTTTCAGCGGCGTGGGGGATCAGGCGCCCTTCGAAGAGGTATTGATCGCATCGAGGCACATTTTCCGCCGTCATCCGCAGACCAACTACGAATACCTCCCGAGGATGCGGGAGATTATGGAGGAGATCCTGGGCCGCGAATTCGCCCGCAACAAGCCCGTGATCGGAACCGGAATTTTTACCGTGGAATCAGGTATCCATATCGGCGGAATCCTGAAACACCCGAAATGTTACGAGCTGTACCCGCCGGAGACGGTCGGCCAGGAGAGAACCTTCAGTTACGGCAAGTTCAGCGGGCGCGTGTCGATCCGTCACAAGCTGAAGGAGATGGGATACGAGGTCACGGAGGAGGAGCTGAACCGGATCACCGATGTCATTAAGGAAGTCTCAACCGAGAAGATCCGACCGGTCACGGAGAACGAATTGATTGACCTGATCGGACATTGCTTAAGAGGAGCGAAGTATGAAGGAGAAGCGACAGATCATTGACACGACGCTGCGGGACGGCGAACAGAGCCCGTACATCTGCCTTTCCGGACCGGAGAAGCTGCGAGTAGCCGAGCTCCTGATCGCGACGGGCGTGACGCGCATCGAAGCCGGAATCTCGGCCATGGGAATTGCCGAGCAGAGGCTGATCGGACAGATCATCGAGCGCAAGAGGGGCTGCCAGATCTCGGTCTGGGCCCGGCTTCGCCCGGAGGACGTGAAGCAGGCGATTGCGTGCGGCGCCGATATCGTGCACGTCACGGTCCCGGCGTCCTATCTGCACATCTATACCAAGCTCGGGAAAAACAAATTCTGGGTCATCAACCGCCTCAACGAGGTGCTCGAGATCATGGAAGGCTCGACGGCCGGCCTCTCCGTCGGATTCGAGGACGCATCCCGCGCCGATCTGTCCTTCCTCATGAAGCTTCTTGGGATCCTAGAACAGCGGAAGATCGAGCGGATCCGCCTGGCCGATACGGTCGGCGCGGCATCCTCCTTTACAATTCGCGAGCTCGTCCGCACCGTGAAAGACATGACAGAGATCCCTCTCGAAATCCACGCGCACAACGATCTCGGAATGGCCGTCGCCAACACGGCCGAAGCCCTGAAGGCCGGAGCTCGCTATGCCGACACGACACTCCTCGGAATCGGGGAGCGAAGCGGCAACTGCAGCTTCGCGGGACTCCTCAAGCTGATCCACCCCGTCTATGACACGGGGATCACATACGAGGCCGCGAAAACAGCGGAAGAAGAGTTCAAAAGGATCCTGCTGTCCCGGAATTCCGGGCTGCGATTCGCGGAGGTGCTGTCATGAATAGGCGTTTAAGTCGTATTTCTGTTTTTCTCGATGCGTTCGGAACGCCGACCGACTACTATGCGGCGTGCGAACTTGCGATCTATGAGAAGGAAGAATTCTGGAGAAAATGCGAGACCCATCCGCTTACGCCGGTCACGGTCCTGTCGATTCCCGGGATCCGCGAAGAGGCCGGAAGGCGCCTTCTCCTGCTCGAAAACAGCCGCGCCGTCGCGGCTTCGGGACTCTCGGGCATCCCGTATTCCGTATTCACGGCGCACGGCATACCGGTCTTTATCACGGACCATCTGGCCGAAGCGATACTCGATTCGATCCTGACCGATGTCGCGGAAGCGGAAGAGGAAGTGCTGCCGGGCGGGGAACCGGCGGCGCACCCGATCCGGACGCAGCAAGACGGTGTCTATACACTCGATCTCGCGGCCCTGCAGACCGCGCATCCGGACATCAGCTCCAAGATGGCACTCATGGACTTTTTCGAGAACACACCGTTTACGGAACTCCGGCTCAAGTGCCTGCATCTGCCGCCGTGGATCGCCCGTACCGGCCTCTATGAGATACGACCGGCAGGTCCCGGCGTATACGTCATCTGCAAAAGGACCTGCGCAGGCCGGTCAGTACCGACAGCGAAAAACATGACGGATTCTTAAGAGGAGGAACGTATGAAAAACATGACAATGACAGGTGAACGCACCCTTCAGACAGCATACGGAATCTTCGGCGAAGTTGCCCTGCACACGGCATATAACACCGGAGAACTGGAGTCCGTTCGGCTCGAAGGCAAGAACGTCCTCTTAACACACGCGGGCGAACTCGTCCCGGCCTACACCGAGACACCCCGCCGCAAATACAAGCCGTCGGTCGAATTCCACAGGAACGGCATGATCAGGGCCGTCGCGCTCGAAGAACAGCAGGAAGTAGAGACACCGATCGGAGAACTTCCGGCCGAGCTCGTGACGTTCTATCCGACAGGAGAACTGAAGCGCATATTCCCGCTCGACGGCAAACTCAGCGGCTTCTGGAGCGAGGAAGAAGAAACGGAGCTCAACATACCGCTTCGCTTCGATCTGGAATTCGCCGCGTTCACCGCAAAGCTCTCGGGGATTTGCTTCTACCGTGACGGCAATATCCGAAGCATAACCCTGGCTCCCGGCGAGACCGTCACGGTATCGACCGGCTGCGGTGAGATCCGGATCCGTCACGGTTTCTCCCTCTATCCGGACGGTTCACTCGAATCCTGCGAGCCGTCCGAACCGACGGAAATCCATACGCCGATCGGCCCGATCCTCGCCTACGACTCAAACGCCGAGGGAATACAGGCCGACAGCAATTCCCTCCGTTTCGTACAGGACGGGAGCCTCCTCGCGCTCACAACCGAGTCGCACAGGATCGCGGTGCAGAAGCCGGACAATTCATTCACATGGTATGCGCCAACCCGGATATCGCCGTCCGAGGAAGAAGACGATATTCTATACGGCCTTAAGATCCGGTTCGAGGCCGGGAAGATTTGCTTCGGGGATTCGGAAGAGCGAATCGCGATCGACGAATCGGGGTTCAGCATCCTGCCGTTCGCAAGGACGGGCGCGCCCGCGTGCTCACCATCCGCCTGCAAGAGCTGCTCTCTTTGCCGGAAGTAAGCCGCTGACGCGCGAAAAACGGAAAAGGGGCTGTCTTAGCAGAAATGCGCTTGTCGGTATCACCGGTACATATAAACGGGAGCTTTTGGCGCGTGTTTATATGTACCGGCGCTCTCGAGAAATCTTCATTTATCAATGATTACCCACCATTTTGGTCAAATGCTTGATTTGGTGTGTAATTTTCGCGCATCGCTATGCAAGTCATTGATAATAAATGCGATTATTTTTCAATGATTACCCACTAAATTCCTCATTTTCGCTTTTTGGTGTGTAAATCAATGAGTAAAAATGTGTTTATTTATCAATGATTTACACACCATTTTGGTCAAATGCTCGATTTGGTGGGTAAATACCACACATCGGAATGCAAACCAATGAACAAGATTCCGCTTATTCATCAATGATTACCTACGAAAACCACAATTTCAGCCATTTCGTATGCATAGCAATGTGCTGCTATGCGATAATTTGTCATTGATCACCATCCGAATCCGGAAAAAATGTCCTATTGGTTGGCATACTGCGCTTGTGCAGCAAAAAAGGGCTGTCTCACAAACGGCTTATTGTGTAAGCCGGATGAGACAGCCCTCTATTCATTTTCGAAAACAGGAATTACGCGTCGATCAGATCGAACGCTTCTTCTTGATCACGAGGACACCCGCAAGCAATGCGCCCGCCGCAAGAACAATAACACCCGCCGCCATAAGGCCGCCGGTCTCGCCGGTCCTCGAAACGACAGCTCCGGCAACCGCAGCGACAGGAGTCGCGGTCGGAGTGGGGGTCGCCGTAGGAGCCGCCATCGTCGTGATCAAAGAGGAGGAAGCCGTTGAAGCGGCAAGAACCGCGGTCGCCTTATATCTCATGTAAACGGTGTAACTCGTAGCGGGGTTGAGACCGGAGAATGCGTTCGAATCCTGCCAGACCGTGCCGTTCAGGCTGTACTCGCAGCCCGAAAGTACCTGTGCGATAACCGAGTTCGCAGTAGAGGAAAGAACCGGAGCGGCAGGGGTTGCGAACAAAGTCGTTACACTTGACGAAGAAGAGGAAGAAGCGGGAAGAACGGCCGTTGCCTTAACGCGCATATAGACGGTATAAGGCGTTGCCGGGGTAAGGCCGGAGAATATGTTCGAATCCTGCCAGACCGTGCCGTTCAGACTGTACTCGCAACCGGCAGACGTCTGTGCGGTAACCGAGTTCGCAGTAGAGGAAAGAACCGGGGCGGACGGCGTCGCGAACAGAGTCGTCACATCAGCGGAAGAAGAGAGAGAGGCGGGAATAGCAGCCGTCGCCTTATATCGCATATGGACGGTATAAGGTGTCGCGGCAGTAAGACCGGAGAATACATTCGAGTCCTGCCACACTGTGCCGTCGAGACTGTATTCGCAGCCCGAAACTACCTGTGCGGTAACCGAGTTCGCAGTAGAGGAAAGAATAGGAGCGGCGGGGGTTGCGAACAGAGTCGACGTCGCGGAGGAAGAAGCGGGAGAGGCGGGAAGAGTGGACGTTGCCTTGTAGCGCGCATAGATAGTATAAGGCGTCGCCGGAGTAAGGCCGGAGAATACATTCGAGTCCTGCCAGACGGCCCCGTCCAGACTGTATTCGGCACCGAAAATAGACTCTGCCGTAATCGAATCGATTGCGGGAGTCAGTACCGGAGCGGCTGGCGCGGTCAGATTGTCCTGAATTACGCGAAGCCCCTTCGGGAAAATGCGTGCGTCGGAACCGTCTATGGTAACGGTGATGTCATAGGAACCGCCTGCGGGATATACCGCGGACTCGCCGGCCGGCGTTGTTACCGAATAGGTGAGACGGCTCTTGTCCACGCCGAGAATACTAGCGAAAGCATCCAGAATCTTGGTGTCCTTCGCTGCGGCGGAATCGGTAAAAGAGAGAATCTCGCCATAACTCAGATAAAGCTCACCGAAGGCAAATCCGCCCGAAGTCGGATCTGCGTTGATCGTGATGCTCTTCATATAGTCCGTATTGGATAGGAACGCGACGCCGGACGCGCCTCCGTTGTTTATTACATCCTCAAGGATGATGGGAGTTGCCATACCGTTCGCAGTAAATGTAAAATCATACGGATTGAAGTAATAATTCGATTCGACATAAAGAATCGCCCCGAGGCAATGATCGGGAAGCGTAAGTGTGTTGGTTATGGCATCATTCTCCGTATAATATAAATGTCCTGTATAGCCGTGACTCCAGTTGGAAGTCCAGCCAATATTAACGGCTAGCGTATAAGCGGAAGCCTGAAGTCCGATCGAAGAATACGTCATTGGAATCGAACTCACAATAGATCCGATTTCGAGTCCGTTATTCTCGTGGCTTAGAAAACCATACTCGGCAATCAGTGCGGCGGGCGGCGCCGATGTTCCGAGATTGGTGGCCGTTGCCGTATCCCCCGCGGCAAAAACACCGGAAGTTAAAAAGCAAAGTATCAAAGCGGCGGCGAGTAAAGTAATGAGAGGCTTAACGCGTTTCAACATACAAAATCTCCTTTTAACCCCAAAATGCCCTTGCTTGAATGAGAAATAACAAATTATTTACCTATATAAAGCAACGAAATTATTCATGTCGTAATGATACCGCGTTTTCTATTCGATTAACAGATATAAAAATCCGAATACACGAAAAAAAGGCAGATACCGTGAAACCCTCATGGTATCTGCCCTAATAGTAATTTTCGCAAAGGGGACGAAATTAGAATGAACGCTTCTTTCTGATCACGAGGACGCCTGCAAGCAGAGCACCCGCCGCCAGAATGATCGCACCCGCCGCCATAAGTCCGCCGGTCTCGCCGGTCTTCGGAATGGAAGCCGCGGCAACTGCAGCGGTGGGCGCAGGAGTCGCAGTAGGGGCCGCCGTAGGAGTTGCAGTCGGAGTTGCCGTAGGGGCCGCCGCAGTCGCAATGACAGCAGAGGATGCCGCCGATGCGGCAATTGTCGCGGTAGCCTTATATCTCATGTAAACAGTGTAATTCGTAACGGAATTAAGGCCGGAGAACACATTCGAATCCTGCCAGACCGTACCGTTCAGGCTATACTCGCATCCGGCGACCGGCTGAGCGGTGACCGAATTTGTTGTAGAGGAAAGAACAGGAGCGGCAGGAGTTGCGAACAGAGTCGTCGCAGTCGAGGAAGAAGAGGGAGAAGCGGGAAGAGAAGCCGTAGCCTTGTAGCGTGCATAGACGGTATAAGGCGTCGCGGAGGTAAGACCGGAGAACACGTTGCTGTCCTGCCAGACGGTTCCGTCAAGGCTGAATTCCGCACCGGTAATAGGCGCAGCTGTGATTGAATCGATTGCCGGAGTCAGTACCGGAGCGGCAGGCGCGGTCGAATTGTCCTGAATAACGCGAAGGCCCTTCGGGAAAACGCGTGCGTCCGTACCGTCGATCGTAACGGTGATGTCATAGGATCCGGCTGCGGGATAGACAGCGGTCTCGCCGGCCGGCGTCGCTACCGAATAGGTGAGACGGCTCTTATCTACGCCGAGAATACTTGCGAAAGCATCCAGAATCTTGGTGTCCTTCACTTCAGCAGAATCGGCATAAGAAAGAATCTCGCCGTAGCTCAGATAAAGTTCACCGAAGGCGAACCCGCCTGCGCTGGTTTCGGTACTGATCACAACGGTATTAAGATATCCCGTATCGGAAAGGAAAGCAACACCGGCGGCGCCTCCGCTTCCGTTAACATCCGTAAGAGTGAGAGGAGTTGCGATGCCATCTGAGGTATACGTGAAATCAAACAGGCCGTAGGCATCCGATTCGACATACACAATCGCACCAAGACAATGTTCGGGAAGCGTAAGCGTGTTTGTCAAGGCACCGCCTTCAGAATAATACACATGACCGGTAAAGCCGTGACTCCAAGTCATCCAGCTGCTGCCGATGGTTCTCACACTGACCGATGACGCAACCCCGATCGAAGAATACGTCATTGGAATCGAGGTTACAGAAGCATAATCCGCAAGACCGTTAACCTCATTGCTCAGAAAGCCGTATTCGGCAATCAGTTCGGCAGTCGGCGCATCCGTGCCAAGATTGATAGCCGTAGCCGTGTCACCGGCTGCAAAAACACCCGCGCCCGCCGTCAGGCAAAGCACCAGTGCGGCAGACAAAAAAGTGATCAAAGATTTCTTTTGTTTCAACATACAACATCTCCTTGAAGCTAAAAATATGTCTTTCTTTGCGTAGAATGGAATACCGTGTATATACATATTAATCAGAAAAAATACTAGACTTCATCATAGCGCATCCGTCCCCCGAATGGAAGATGAATTCATCCCCGATACGAGAAAAATCCTCTCACAAGGGACTTTTCAAGGAACATACAGGACAAATTGTGCATTCGTTCAGCTTGATTCGCGAAAAGAAGGTGCCGCGAAAATGAAACGATAACGGAGAGAAGGCGCTGTCAGGAGAAACGCCTTGATAATCTCCAGAAAAATTCCGGGAGGCGCATATCCGGTCGGAACATATTCTACTTCTTTATCCTGAAAAGAAACTGGCGAAATCCACTAACCCAAATGAATGAATAAGGGCAGAGATCTATATGACTATGTCTTCTATCGGTCCAGATCCATTCCGGTGAACCTCCCGCATCTTACGGAACGTTTAAGGCAGTCCGGTTATGTCAACGAGAAAGAAAGCCTTTCGATCGATGACGTGAAGGAAATACTTCGTGACCGATTCAGGAGAATAGATTACGAACAGGCGAAGGAAGATGTCCTTCCGTTTATAAAAAATCCCAGGACACTGGATGTCTGGAAAGCAGAGTTCTTTCGCGATATTACAGCGGGACTTAAGGCAAGCGAGTAAATGAACGGATATCAGCAGGAATCCTACCCCGCCTTCCGCACCACCACATTGAGCCATTTCTCCTCGGCTCTCCCGGGCCTCACGTCACTCGTGATTCGCGTCTCGACGGTCTCGAATTCCGGGAAGTCCGCGATCAGATTCGCGAAGCCCGCCTCATCCAGATCGGTAAAATACCGCCCGTTCCTCTCGCCCTCGAAAACACCGTATTTGAAAGACGCGTAGAAGAATCCGCCCCTTTTAAGCGCACGTGAAATCCTCGCGAACACGCCGGGAAGGCGCTCCGACGGCACATGAAGGATCGAGGCACACGCCCAGACACCGTCAAATTCCTCCTCGAAATCCAGCTCCTCGAAGGTCCGGCACAGGACCTCCTGCCCGATCAGCGAAGAGGCGATCTTACAGAACTCTCTTGAGCCGTCGACGGCGACCACCTCATAGCCCTTATCGAGAAAAAGCCTGCTGTCGCGTCCGGATCCGCAGCCGAGATCCAGAATGCGGCCGCCCGCCGGCAGATGCGAGAGAAAGAGCGCGTGCAGCTCGCCGACATCCGCATCTCTGGTATCCGCGGCAAATTCTTCGGCGATCCGGTCATAGTAATCCAGGGTCTTATCCATGTGAAAGGTTCTCCTTCATTGCTTTTCTGAGCGGCTCGCTGGTTACCGGATTGTTCTCTAGAATGTTGCCTCCTCGACCGAGGGTTTTTCCCAGCGATTGATGAGCTTCCATACTCCATTTAGATTAACTTCCGGGTTGTACCATAACAATGTATTATTGGCCTCAAATGATCCGGCACCTCTTCCAGTTTTACCGGAACATTATCCAATTTGATATCGCGTAAATTCACCAATTTTGACAAATCCGGCAATGATGTAATGTTTTTTAGATCTTGTAAACGCAATGATTCCAAACCCAATAATGTGCTGATAAACGAGATATCCTCCAGATTCATAATTCTCCACAATTCCAAATGCTTGAGGTTATGAAAATCTCGAAGAGAGCTTAAATCTGTCATGCCACACAGGTGAATCGCGAGTGATTCCAGATTTTTGTCACGAAGGAACTCAAAATCCTTCAGCTTTATGCCTCGGATTATAAGATCTCTTAGTTCGGGTAAATTACTAATTTCTTCGATATTCTTCTTTGCTTTTTTTCCGAGATATAGAGTATTCAGTTTTGAGTAACGCAGCAGCCATTTACAATCAAAATTGATACTTCCACCCATTGTATCTGCAGATATACTCAACTTCTCGATGTCTTCCGGCATGTTTTGTAGAAAACTATAATCCCGCAAATCGAATAATGACAGATCAAGGACCTTTAACCCCGCTAAATCAGGCAAAATGTTGCAATCAAACATGTCTGTCTTTCCCTTCAAAGATACATCGATTGCTAATTTCTTCATGTTTTTCATATCTCTTAAGACGGACAAATCAAATTTATCTACCCAATAAAATGCATAGATTCGAAAATACATATCCGGTCGTCTTGACAACATTTTATCGATCAGATAGAAGGCTTCCGTTTGAAGTGGCTCATGAATCTGAATGTATTTGAGCATCCGATCATTAACAATTTCCTCAAATAAATCTTCGTTGATATCCTTATAACCAATATACTTTGTCGCTGCACTCTCCCAGGATTCATTCGCTATATCGATACGATTAGTAAAATTAACCCATGCACCCATATTTGTACCTCATCTGCTGCGATTGATATTCTATCTTTCACCAGTGTTGTCGGACTACCGTGATCTCACTCGTTGTTTTATCTTTGAAATAGTATTCCGTATATTCTTTATATCCTTTTTGGCCGGTGAAAACCATTGGGATATTATCAGTCCCAATTGCCCATCCTGAGCTTTGAATCCAGCGTGGATAAGATTTACCCGCCACAGTGAATGCTTCCTTCAATGCGGTGCGGATTGCCTTTTTGCGTTCACCCTTTTTCATGGTTTCAGGATAAAGCGGGAAAATCCAGCGCACTGCAAATTCTTCTGCTTCACCTCCGGCAAGATATCCTGGAAGGACACTTAACATAAATTCATATTCATTTGAGTAATGCTCTGTCCGTGCGGTTTCGGTATCAATCTGAAAATAGATATCTGATACAATTCCAAAAAAGTATGAAGCGCCTGAAATAGTTCTGACATTGCAAGAATTCAATATTTTTTTAACGGATGGCGGACAATTGCGCCATTCAGCGGAAAGAAAGGTATTCTTTATTGCATATTTGGGGATAAAATCTTCAACCATTGATTTTGGTTGAAACGGTCTATTCTGAGCAACATTTTTCATCACGATTGTTTGTCTTTTTACAGGAATATCATTTTTGATCATGGTGTCAATAATGTTTTGCAGCCATTCCATAACACCATTGGATTTGTCGCATTCGGCTTTAAAAGCAAGAATGTCATTATCTCCATTTACAAAGGCTCGAACTGTATCCTTAATAGAGTCTGTTTCCATTTTGCTTCTCCATAATCTCGTACATAATTATACCGATCGCAAGAAACATGATCATTATATATTAAGCTAGCCGTTCCGATACAAATTTACAGGTGCTGTTCCCTAGAATGCTGCCTCTCCGACCGGCTCCGTTTCCCATCGTTGGATGAGGTTGTTGATGGCAAATGCATCCATGGTTTTTAGGAATGCGATTCGATCAGCCGGCTGGGCGCCCGTCTGCCGCATGAGCGTCTCACGCAGCGGGTGATGGCTCGCGATCAGGAACTCATTCCTCTGATGCAGGCGCTCCAGATACTTCACCGCCGGAACCCTCGCGAACTTGCCGTCCTCGCCGCGATTGCAGGAAGGGCAGGCCAGAACAAGATTCCAGACACCATTCAGATTGATATCCGTCGACAGCGACTGAAGCGTATGAGGGAAAAAGTGATCGACGTCACATCCGGTCTCCGCATGCGTGCCTTGATCGGGAACGCCGTCCGCCGGCAAAGACGCGCCCTGCCGGTACAAAGCATTTTCGCGCGTCAACGGCCGCCCGTCAATAGAGACAAGACCGCCCTCCGACATCCCGCCGCGCGAAAAGCCGTCCGACACGAGACGCGGCTCCGCGTCCTCCAAAACATACGAAGATTCGAACTCGCGAAAAAACGCGTCCGCCGATGCCTTGTCCGCATCGCCGATCGAGATATCCCGATGACAGTAGAAACACTTCCCCTTCTGATAGCCGTTCAGCGCCCCGCGGGCCGACGTCACGGCCTTGCGCCGGAACCGCCCGGACTCGACATACAGAAGCTCGCCCGACTCCATATACTTGACCTCAAGAAGACTCGCCGCGATATTCTGCTCCCAGGCCGTCTCCACCAGACGCCACCTCGACTCGGCTTCCTTCCCGAAATCATCAAAACACCCCATATCCCGGAGCTTAAAAATCTCATCGGTCAGGATAATCTTCTTCGAGCGCGCCAAATAATCCTTCCTGTAAAAAGACACCGGCAAGACGCCGTCATTCACAACATGAAACGCATCGATGACATTCACAAAACCCTTCCTGGCGGTGACATCCAGCAGATCCTCTCGGGACATCGTGCCCTCATTAAAAGCCTTGCACGCGTCCAGAAACGAACTTCGGTTGCTCGTCACCTGCTTCGGTGAATGCGCAATATGCTCACAAAGGTAACGCGAAAAAGGCTCGGCCAACTCCTCCAGCGAAACCTCCGTCCTTCCGGTCGGAGCGATCTCCAGCAAAGACTTCGCCAGCGCGAACTTATACGACGCGACATTCCGCCCGAAAAGAATCACGGAACGCCAATAAGACTCAAGAGACGGCTCCGCCTCCTGAAAAACAGCAATCTGATCCGCCATGTCTGCTCCAAAAATAAAATAAATCAAATAAAATAACGCAAACAACAAACATTATGTGGGTATAGATTAGCATGATTTGGGGATGATTAGTATAGGAAGGTAGCGGGCGGATGGGCATTGTTTGCCTGTGAGTATCCAACCACCAATCTGTTTGTCTTCTTCAGGAACTTGGCAGGGATCGGTCGGTCAAGTTTCCAAGTGATATTCATAGGACTAGACCTGAGCCGGCGATGTGTACCTATGAGATTTCTATAATCCAAAAGTTCATCGGAGACATTGGCTCAATACAAGTGTCAATTAGTAATGTTTTTATCTTTAGGCAAACATTTATCGACAAGTATAATGTCAGAAAAGGAGTATGATGATAGTGTTAATATTAGGTTTATATAAACTTAAAAGATGGCTACGACTGTGTCAGCAATTATCAGTTACGAGAAATTATGAAAGCCGCTAAATTTAAAAGAGATAATCAGAACGCAATTGTGCGAGGTGATACATTTAAGACCAGTCATAGTAGAAAAACTATCAAAGGAGGAACTAACAAACTTGGAATGGCTTATGAAGATATGCAATGTTCTAGGCTTTAGTGCTGTCGACGTTATTGATTCCATACCTGATGCAGTAGATAATAAAAAAGATATTCACAACAAGCAATGTTAATCACAAATTTAAGAAAAACGAGGCGGCTAATATATGACTTTAAAAGTGTTTGAGGCGTTTGCTGGCATTGGAGCGCAAGCCGCTGCTTTAGAGCGAATCGGTGCGAATTTTGAAATTGTTGGCATAAGCGAATGGATGGTCGATGCGGTTATTTGTTACGATGCTATTCGTCATTTTGGCGAAGAAGCCTATGAAGTACCCTCCTATGAAGAACAGATGAATTATCTGTCCCAATTTGATTTCAGTCGTGACTCCGTCCGCAAGACAAACTTAAAACTTCTTGAGCCGGAGGTTGTAGAGCGTCTGTACATAGCGAATAAGCGAAGTAATAATTTCGGGTCAATTTCTCAACTTACTGGAGAAAGAATGCCGAAATGTGATTTGCTTATCTATAGTTTTCCCTGCCAAGACCTTTCTACCGGCGGTAATGGCAAGGGAATGAAAAAAGGTTCAGGCACACGATCGTCTCTATTATGGGAAATCGAACGGCTTCTAAGAGAGCTTCATGCTTATGGGAAATTACCACGTTATCTTCTAATGGAAAACGTTAAAGCGATTCTTTGTGATGCATTCAAAGATGACTTAAAATCTTTCTTAGAGTTCCTTGAATCCATAGGGTATCAAAATGATGAGCCAATGGTATTAAACGCTCTTGATTTCGGGGTTCCTCAAGATAGGGTAAGGGCATTCATTGTGAGCACGCTTGGTGAGCACCTAATTAAGGTTTCAGAATGCATTGGCAAGAGCAAACAAGAACGTAATTTTGATGCAACACAGTTTTTGAGATTGGATTATGAGCGTGAGGTTTTAAAAAATGAGGCTGACATCGCGCAACTGAATGCAACCCCGTCACGGCAAAAAATGTGGGAGATAAACGGTAAAGAGGCTAACAAGGATACCATAATCCGGACAATTACATGCAATATGGATAGGACGCATACCGCCGCTCTGTTTAAATTCGAAGGGGCTCTTGGAAACACTTTCAGACGATTAACTATCCGTGAGGCGTTTCTGTTTATGGGATTTACAGAAGAGGAGTATGAACACACAATTCATTTAGAATTTACATATCGGCGAATGAACAAGCTGATAGGAAATTCTATCGTTGTAAATGTGCTGAAAGAAATATTCCGTGAAATGTTTGTCGGACGATATGGTATTTCCGCTAGACCGGATTCAACGGACTAATAGGAGGGGCTGTCGTGGGGAGAATCATAGTTAAAGAACCGCCTGCTAAGACGCTGATAACCGGTATCCGTGCAATCGGATACAGTTTCTCTACAGCTGTAGCGGATATCATTGATAACTGCATATCCGCGCGCGCACGACGAATCGATGTGTTTAGTGAGGTTGCCAGTGGAGCGTCTTATGTCCAATTTCTTGATAACGGAATTGGCATGAACTACGCGGACTTGGAAAATGCTATGCTTCTTGGTTCAAATCGAGAGGGACGAAAAGACAGCGAATTGGAACTTGGACGCTTTGGGTTAGGTTTAAAATCGGCATCTTTATCACAATGTCGTGTTTTTACTGTTGCAAGCAAAGAAAATGGTAAATGCAATGCCATTACATTTGACTTAAACCTAATTGAAGAGCAAAACAAATGGGATCTTTGTATTTTGGATAATCTTGAAATTTTGGCATTGCCCAACATTGAAAAACTGTTTGAATATGAGTCAGGAACACTAGTAATTTGGCAGGATTTCGATAAGATTGAGAGTTGCTCAAAGAAGTTTGAAGATACATTCCGCGAGATGGTCGCAGAAGCTAAGAAGCATGTGGAATTAGTGTTTCATCGTTTTTTTTCAAGTTATGAAATCTATTTTAATAACAGGCGAATTGAAAAGCGTGATCCATTCCTTACTGGGTCTGCTCCAAGGCAGCAAACGGGACACATGGAACGATTGCGGGTTGGTGGCTACTACATAGAGGTAACTCCATACACACTTCCATTTTGGAATACTATTACTAACGATGAAAAGGCATTGTTAGGTTATCCAAAAAGTATTCATGATGACCAAGGCTTCTACATATACAGAAACAAACGTCTGATTTCTTGGGGTAGTTGGTTTCGAATGGGTTTAAAAAGTGAGCAAAACAAACTCGCCCGTGTTCAAGTTGATATACCATCCGCGTTAGATTCTATTTGGATGTTGGATGTAAAAAAATCATCGGCAAGAATACCGGATGTAATACGAGAGGAGTTGCGTGCTTCTGTTAAAGACTCTTTTGTGCGGAGTAATAAAACTGTGCGATTCCCCGGATTGAAAGAACAGAGCGCCGAAAATCCTGTTTGGGTACGTACAGTCAATATGCATGAGAAAACCGCACTCTACAGTATCAATCGTGACAATCCCCTTGTGACTGAGTTGTTTGAAAATTTGGGACATGGTGAATCGCGATTATTAGAAATTTTGCTTTCTCAAATCGAAACATCCCTGCCCAAGAACTCAATCTGGATTGACCATACCGATGACACATTGCATATTCCAGACAGGGCTGAGGCGAAAGACACCAAGCAACAAATAGAAGAACTGACCGATATATTAGCTATGGCAAAGCTGGAAGACAAAGCGGGATTACTTGAAAGGTTACTGTCAACCGAAACCTACAATAATTTGAAAGAGAGCGCAGATTACATTACAAGGAGGTTGCTTGGTAATGGATAACAATACAAATACTAAGGCGTTAAGTATGCTCGAAGCATTCTTGGAGAAAAAGCCTACTACTCACCAAGATTTAATTGCTCAAGCCGAAACAATACTGCGTGTCATCAAAATTTATCGTACTGATAGAGACTTTAACAGCATTCTTAATGAAGTTGTATCTCGGTACGAGACAAATGTTGGAGTTAAGACCTTCGACCCTGATGTACTTGTCGATAACCCAAGTAGTGATATTTGGTTTACTTCTGAACGAGATACCGAACGCCCATATTTCGAGAGATATCGCGCTTATCTTCGCCAGTCTGGCTGGGACAATGCCGTTATTACTAATTTAGAGGTCAATTGCGAGCGTATCTTATCAAGAAGTGCTAACCCCAAAGGATCCCTTGAGTCATTGGACTCAAAAAAACGTGGTATGGTTATGGGCGATGTACAGGCCGGAAAGACTGCAAATTATCTCGGTCTCATAAATATGGCTTGCGATTACGGATACCATGTCATAGTGCTTCTTGCGGGTTTAACGAACTCCTTACGCAAACAAACCCAGGATCGCGTGGATTTAGGCTTTATTGGTGCATACAGTAATTCAATTGGTAGCGGTATGATAAACTATATAGGGGTTGGGGAAGAGACCCATCAACATTATGCTGTCCCGCTAACAAATACTGACTGGGACTTCAAAAAATTCATACAGAAGAACACAAATTTTCAGGCTTCTGACTCAAACAAGCCGGTTATTCTTGTTGTTAAGAAAAACGCTTCAATTCTTAAAAGCGTGCATGATTGGCTACAACCCGGAGACCATATTTCAGGCAACAGTGTACTTATTATTGATGATGAAGCTGATAATGCATCACCTAACACCAAAAAGCCTGAATACGACTCTTCTGCGGTAAATCGCAGAATACGTGATATTTATAATAAATTTCCAATTGCCTCATACATCGGCTTTACCGCAACGCCGTTCGCAAACATCTTCATTAACCCATATGATGTAAATGATGAAGACCAAGACCTTTTCCCGCACGACTTTATCGTTCAATTGAACGCTCCAGACTATTATTTTGGAAGTGATAGTGTTTTCCCACAAAATGGGACGATCCCTTCTGTTATTAGGGTACTGAACACAGAAGAGCCGAGCTTTATTCCTGTAAAACATAAGAAAGACCAGGTGGTTACCACATTGCCTGAAAGCCTCATAGAAGCAATCTTGTCCTTCTTGTTGAATAATGTCATTAGAACATTGCGTGGTGATAAAAATAAGCATCGTTCTATGATGATAAATGTAACATCGTTAAATGACCCTCAAGAAAGCGTTAGTGACGCAGTAAAGGCATATCTGTCATTACTGCTAAATATTATCGAGCAGGATACTTATAAGCCTGAGCAAGATTTTGTCAAGAACCAAGAAATGAGCAAGCTTCATCGACTGTACACCTTAGGTGATGGAAATGGAAAAGACTTCTATTTTGCTGTACGTAACGAGTATACTTGGCTAGATATTCAACGAAACTTATATGCTGAAATCAAATTATTCGAGACAACAATAATAAATAACCGCTACAGCGGAGATTTTCGTTATGATTATAATACACATTCAGATATCGGTTCGAGAGTCATCGTAATAGGTGGATTTGTTCTTTCGCGAGGACTCACTCTTGAGGGACTTTGTGTCAGCTATTATAGCCGGAGCGCTACGGCATACGACACTTTACTCCAGATGTGTCGTTGGTTTGGATATAGGCCGCGATATCAGGACTTATGTAGGATTTATATGTCTCAGGCAAGTATTGACTGTTTTGGCTCTGTTTTAGACGCTGTCCGAGACTTAAAAGAGCAATTCAGGGAAATGGAACTACAGGGCAAAAAGCCTGAGGACTTTGGTCTTATGGTCAAAGAATCTCCGGCTACGCTTGAGACAACATTACTTGTCACAGCACGTAATAAAATGCACTACACCCAAGTAATTGAGCATTATGTCAATTATGGCGGTGTGTATGCTGATACCTCAAAGCTATTCAAGGAGGTGGAGAAGAATCGAAAAAATCATGCTCTTGTTGATAGATTTATCGGCGAACAGGCAAGTAAAGGATTGAGTTTTGAATATGTAGCAAATCGCTTTATGTTGCGCAGGGTTAGCAAGGACGATATCGCAATGGTATTACGACAAATAACTATTCCGAGCGGGCGTGGAATTAATCAGAAATTCGACTGTGCAAATTTATCGGCATACACCACAGAGAGTGAGATTTTCCCGGAATGGGATGTGGTCATAGCAACAGGCGATTCAATAAGATTCACTGATGTGCAAGGTGAAAAATTATGCGCATCAGAACGAACTTTTCACCTTGGAGCATCAGATGAGAATTTCATTCGTATGGGCGGTTCAAATAACCGCATAGTAGACCCAGGTATCTTTAATAGCGATGTCACACTAACACAAAAAGAACGACAATTAATATTAACAAAAAAGAAGTCTAGTAATGCAGACAAACCAGCTGAGCAATTAACAGCGACTGATTGGCTGAAATTACGCGAACGTCCGCTCTTAGTTATTTATTACATTGACCTCAAAATTGATGATGCAAATCTCACTCTTACAGAGCGAGATCGTTGTGTCACTACTAAGGAAGCTTTTAGCTCGGATTTACTTGTTGGGTTTGCTGTTGGTTTTCCTTCCAAAGAGGCAAAGGAGAGGATAATCTACAGAGGAAACCTTGTGATGGTTAATGATATGAACTCGGATGATTTCGATGAGGAGGAGCTGGACGATGAGTAAATATGATAAAGAAGTATTCGAAAACATTAGCAGCGAGATGGGTTCTCAAAAACTTATTGAAGTTGAGTCTGCTCTTAAAGTTTATTATGGGATAAGTAACGAGGGGCATCCTCGGTTGTCGTTTTTATCCACAATAGCGCCTCCTAAAATGGATTCAACTAAGTTACTGAAGGTAGTTCAGGGTAAAGAAACAGAGCGGGTATACTGGACAAATTTTGATTTGCTCGAATGTACAGCGAAACAGGTGTTTTACTCGTTCTGCAGCGATCTTGTCAATGTCGTCGATAACATTGTGGACGAAAAAAAAGCTTTAGTATATTTAAAGAACCGATTTTATGTCTGGAAGTCCCTCTTTAAAAAGGGTAATGTAATTATATCTGCTGAATTAATAAAAGGACTGTTTGGAGAGCTTTATTTTCTCGATACTATTCTTTCAGACAAATATGGCATCATTGACGCTGTAAACTCATGGAGTGGTGCCGATGGGACAGCCAAAGACTTTTCCAAGGATGCCGACTGGTTCGAAATTAAAGCAGTTTCGGTATCTTCAGTTAGTGTAAAGATTTCATCGGTATCTCAGCTATCTTCTGAAGTACCCGGTCACCTTGTAATTATTAAATTGGAATCAATGTCACCAGTATATACGAATGGTAAATCAAGTATTGGCGAGGTGTTCCATAGCATTATAAAAAAAATCGATATGGATGAAACAAAGGAGTTATTCATCAGTAAAATTCAGACCTATGGCGTTAGCCTTACTGACGAATGCTGCTCAGAAAAATTTAAAGTTGTCTCTACACAACCATATCTCGTTGGAGATGAATTTCCACGAGTGCTTGAAACGGATATTAAGTATAAAGAGATTTGTAAAGTATGTTATGAGCTCATAATAAATTCTCTGGAGAGGTTCAAGGAGGTCTAATCAAATGGACTTGATGGAATACAGAGATTATTATTTAAATCAAATCAAAGCTACAGCGATTGAAGAAGAACGCTATTGCTATGAGGTGTTTTTTGATTTGGTCGCTGAAATTATGATAAGCGAATGGTCGCTTCTGTCTTCAATCAACCAGTGTCATTTTTCTGTCCCGACAGGCACCCGCGCGTTTAAAAGCATGTTAATCCATGCTGGTTCACTTGAGCTGTCAACAAATACTGTAAACCTGCTTTACGCTGATTTCAACGCGGATGAAGTAGCAAATATAACAAACACGGATATCAGCACTCACAGTACCCAGATGATTAACTTCGTCGAAAATGCCCTCAAAGGGTATTTTTCAAATGGAGAACAATCAAACCCTGCAGTCCAACTTGGACTCGACATCAAGAGAAGTGCGGCAGATATATACAAAATTCATCTCTTTATCATAAGTACCAATCGACTTAGCAAGCGTGTTAAAAATATCGACTTGGAGGATGTTGATTTTCAAGGTAAAACCTATAAGGTTGAGTTAGATCTAATCGATATTGAGAAAATTTATAATGCCCAACTTGCTAATTCCGAAAAGGAAGATACCATTATCAAAGTTTTAGATTACGGAACAGAGGGCATACCTTGTATTCGTGCTGATATCGGAGCGGGGAGATACGAGGCTTATTTAGCAGTAGTTCCCGGTGAGTTCCTTTCAAATATTTACAAGAAATTTGGACCGCGACTATTGGAACGAAATGTTCGCTCTTTCTTACAGTTTAGGGGTGGTGTAAATAAGGGCATTCGTGCAACTATTCTCAATGAACGAGAAAACTTCTTCTCATACAACAACGGAATTTCTTCTACTGCCCAAAGCGTAACACTCGAAGATATTCCGGGAAGAGGTCAGTGTATAACTTCATTTACCGATTTCCAAATAATAAATGGTGGTCAAACCACTGCATCATTAGCCTCCGCAAGCATAAAAGATAACGCTCCTTTGGATAGGATTTTTGTCCAGATGAAATTGACGATAATTCTTGAAAAAGGGGAACGGGGAGATGAATTTGTTAGGGCTACTTCGCAGTTTGCAAATAGCCAAAACAAAGTTACTACAGCAGATTTGGTATCCAATCATCAGTTTTATCTGCGAATAGAAGAATTCTCACGAAAACTCTACGCACCAACATCAAAAGGACTTCCATATCAGACTATATGGTTTTTTGAACGTTCACGTGGACAGTATGAGCAGCCTAAAATGAAAATGACCAAAGGTGAGAGGGCAGCGTATGAGCGAGTTAATCCATCCAGCCAGAAATTCGACAATAAGGATTTGGCACGATATATTAACTCCGCCGATATGTGCCCGTATCATGTTTCTTGGGGTGGCGAGGTTAACGCGGTACGTTTCCAATCAGAAATGGAGAAACAGTGGAAAGCCAACCCTGCTGTCTTCAACGAATCCTATTTCCGTGACTTGGTGGCAAAAGCGATTATTTTCAACACCACCCGCAAAACAATACTCAAGCAAGATTGGTACAAAGAACGGAGCGGGTACCTTATTCAAAACGTTACCTACGCCTTTGCAAAACTCATTTATGAGGTACAGAGACTTGGATTAGTAATAAATTATCGCTACATATGGGACAAGCAAGAACTGCCAGACTTTCTGATCGAGGAAATCACTCAAATAGCGTTAATAACCCGTGAGGTGTTTTTTTGTCCTAATATTGGTAATGTGGAGACATATTGCAAAAAGCCAGAGTGTTGGGATCAAGTCAAGCAGCTTCGATACGAGTTAAGCTTTTCAACAAAATCCTTATTGATCAGCAAAGATGATAATCGTGATGAGAAGGCTGCTGCAAAAAAAGAGCAGCGGTTTACAGATGGGATAAATATTGAGGTCGATATTTTTAACCTTGGTGCTGACTACTGGAACAAGCTAAGCGAGGTTGCTAATGCACAAGGAGTATTAAGTTATGGTGACATACAGCTTTTGAAACTCGCCACTGAATACTGCTCTGGCAAGAGAGAACTGACACATTCTCATTTCAAAAAAATTATGGAGGTGCGTGAAAAGATAAAGGGAGCTCAGATACCGGTTTGAGAGATTGGATGAGAGGAATTCTTTATGGGAAAGATACGCAATTGCTTGTTACGACGGATTTAATCCAACAAGTCGATACAAAACATCCTTCAACAGTTGACAATGTTATATATAATATGGCTTAAGAAGGCGGCCCAAGGCTCGCATTCTCGTTCAGAATCTTCTAATTTCTTAAGACGCATACATTAGGAAGTGCGCGTAAGCCTTGCCGAGCCTAAACCGAGAGATCCGAGGAAGGACTCGATTCATGGGCGCTTTCCCGGATTCCTATTTCGACCTCCTGTAAGTGGTGTTTTGGAATTGCGTACAATACAACCTGTAATATGAAATGAGGTAACCCACATATGACAGATAAGAGATCGGAAGAAGCACGCAGTTACAACATGTCAAGAATACCAAGCAAGAACACAAAACCAGAGGAGATTGTTAGAAAATATTTATTTGCCAAAGGACTAAGATACCTGAAGAATGACAAACGGTATCCTGGTAAACCTGACTTGATATTTCCTAAATACATGACGGCGGTTTTTGTTAATGGTTGTTTTTGGCATTCACACCAAAGTTGTAAGTATTTTGTTGTACCGAAATCCAATCAGGAGTTTTGGACTGTAAAACTTCAGAAAAATTGTTACAGAGATAAGAGAAATATTAACAAATTGAAAGATATGGGATGGAAGGTTTTGATTGTTTGGGAGTGTGAATTAAGAAAGGGCATTATTGAAAGAACATTGCAAAATCTTTATGATAATATAATACTAAATGAAAAACCCGGAGGTGGTTAACAAAGCATATTGATAAGGAGGTAAAAAAATGAATTTTCTATATCGAATTTTTTTGACAATTAATTCAACTTTATTAATAATTTCGATATATTTGGTTAAAGAACAGATTAATTTCTTTTCTTTTTTTAACGTTCCTGACTGGATATCCAACATCCTATATTTTGTGATACCTTTTTTACTTACAGGAGTAAGCATAAATCGTGCCAATCGATTAGGCCATGAAAGCATGAAATGTGATGCAAAGGATATTGAACAAGCCAACAATGCATATTTGCCTAGTTATTTAGGGTATTTTTTCGTCGCGTTAAGCGTGCCATCGTCGAACACACTAATTTATGTTTATGTGATCTTGTTTTTCTTTACATTTTTCTCGCAGACACTATATTTTAATCCTCTTTTCCTATTGTGGAAATATAAATTTTATTATATAACCAAAGAGAATAATATTAAAATATTCCTGATAAGCAAAAGAACAATATATGAGTCAAAAAATTTGGAATTTCAACAATTGAGAAGGATTAATGATTTTACATTTATTGATATGGGGGGAGAAAAATGAATCTTCTAATTGCCAAAGTAGTAGGAAGAGAAAAGAAATATGAAAAACTACTTTCAGACAAGTCTATTTATGATTTGCCAGATGATTTAGAGCATAGTATAGACTATAAGCCAGATTGTAAACTTGAAGAAGAAGAATGGTTTCATATTTATGATTTTTCCAAACAGAAGTATTCTTTGGATATTATATCTCAGCAATTTGATTCTACAAATTTCAGAACGACAAACAAAATCGACTCTAAGGCAATAGAATTTATATGCTCATATCAAGATAATAACTATATTTTCTTTCAAAAGATTCAGAAATCGCAGCTTTTGAAAAAGAAAATATTAAGATTTAATCAGGATGTGGTATTAGATGACAATGTTGAGATGTTAATAATAAATAAAATTCCAGACGCCATATATAGTCACGATCTAGATACTCTGTATTTTCAAAAGCTATCCACCATTTCCAGTATTTTTATTGGGATAGCAGAACTATATCGCGAAGCAACGGATCAAGAAACAGGCGACTTCCTTCACAAATCTTCTTTCATTATGCTTTCCGACAACTATGATGTTAAAGACGTGAAGACTGCAAATCGACGAAGGATCGCACTTGCAAGCGAAACACTTAAGAATTTTGACGATGAATCTAAATCGCTAATTTTTGAATACGTATCAAACTATTGTCCGGGTCTTGAGAAAATGGATGAGAAATTTATTGTTAAATCAGAAGAAGATCTAAAGAAACTTTTATATGGTATTGAGCAGCGTTACTATACAACACCAATTGGTTCGGAAAAGAGATTGGCGAATTCTGTAATAGCACTAGAATAGTGATAAGTAAGAATAGCCTTTTGATATATTGTTCTTACAAAGACTCCCTTTTTGTTTTCAACTAATTTGCATATAATCGATATGCTATAAAAAGATTTATAATTGTAGTCAAATGTGGAAGCTTCATCAGAGTTTAACCAGTGCCAAAGCATTATCCCACTTCCGCTCTCCCACTCCAAACCTAACACTTTCGGCATTACACAGGTGAACGGAACGCATGTCGAGTTTGCGGGGGAATTGTTTATGAATGTTATTCTTATGAATATATGTTCAGGGGTTTTGCTTTTGCAGTGAGCGAGCGGGCTTGGAAATTGTCGGCCATGGGATCGGCGCGGCCGTCTGGTATGCCAGGAGTAAAGTTATGCGACGCGAAAAGGCCGGAGCGGTCTGAACGATCGACTCGGACTGACGCGCTTTTTCGCGAGGAATGAGAAGAGGAAGTGGTGAATTCAGAGTCAGCTGCCCGGTCCGGATCACTCCGTAATCTTAGCTGACGACTCACTCCCGTCCTTTACCGGCGGCAGGAGTGTGTCGCCGACAGGCTGACGGGTACCGTCTGTCGCAATATCGCCGCCGCCCTCCGGCATGAAGATGTCGGTTCCGTCGCGGAAATAGAGCGGCAGTCCCTGGGCGGTCATGAGCACGTCGTTCGGATTCTGCAGCTGGTGATGGATATGAAGGTGCGGCTCGCTACTCGTACCGGTATTGCCGGCTCTGGCGATGATGTCGCCTTCTGTGATTTGATCTCCGACCTCTACCTCGACCGACTGATACTGGAGGTGCCCGAGTACGAGATAGGTGCCGGTCTCTTTGACGCGGATGAAGATGTAGTTTCCGAGCATCGAATCGAACTCGTCGAGTCCTGTGCCGTGATCTTTCTCGTTCTCGTAAACCCCGACGATCTCGCCGGCAACGGGGGCTATAATATCCATGCCATAGATGCCGTAATCCTCAAGGTTCTGACTTTCAAGGACGGCCGGCGGCGCGAAAAGGTCATATGCCCACCGTTCGAACGGCATCCAGACGTGGTAGTTTGCTTCAAGCGTATTTCCGCCCCACGCGACGGTAACCGGCTCGGCGAAGGGCGACCGTATGGACAGGGACGGCGTCACCGTTTCGGGATTTGCCGGGTAGGCGATCTGGCCGATCCCGAAGAACCATAATGCGGGCCAGACGGACACGAGGGTGATGACTGCAAGGAGTACGGTCATCAGGCGGGACTTTTTGCGAATAAGGGCGCGAAAAAGAAGGATCAGGGACAGGAGGAACAACAGGATACTAAGGCCGCCCCAGATGATCAGCCCCCACCAGGCGTACGGGCCGACGGAACCTCCAAGGCCTACGGCGATCCAGAGAAGGACGGGGATGGCAATCAACAGGAGTAACGGCCAGTATGTCTTTACGAACTTCATCTTAAGGCACCTCAACAACGGTTTTTACGTTTATATTGGAGGCCTGACCTTAAGATCGGGTCAAGAGAAGCTTAACACCGCATTAAAATGTAGATCGTTGTCTGGTTATTCAGATTCATATTGAAAACATGCTTCTTCTCGATGGTGCCAGATTCATAAACCAACAGATATGATATAATATTTTATTATATACAAAAGTCCACAAACGAGACCTGTTACAAAATTAACAAGTTGGAAGGAGGATTTTTAAAATGGAAATAGATCAATTTGCTCGTTTACGCAGGTTCAATCTGATTATGGGGGCATTGCACTTAGCTCAGGGTATTGCGATGCTTTTTCTCGCAACAACGGTTATTCAGAATATTGCTGAGTTCAAGCCGACGATTATCCAGTTCTATCTGACGTTTGATCCGCAATCCCAAACTCTGGTTTCGGCTTCGAGAACACTTTTTGATTTACCGTTTGGTATTTTAGTGGCGGTGTTTCTATTATTATCGGCCTTTTTTCACGGACTGATTGCTTTGCCAAAAGGAACAAATGCTATCTATAACAGAGATCTGGCAAAGGGGATTAATAAATTCCGCTGGTTTGAATACGCTCTTAGCTCATCCATCATGATCGTGTTGATTTCCACCCTGTTCGGAATATACGACATTGCTACGTTGTTATTGATTTTTATTGTCAATGCTTCCATGAATCTGTTTGGTTTGGTTATGGAGCAATTGAACGAAGGCAGCAACAAAGACAATGTACGATGGGGGCCCTTTATATGGGGTTCGATTGCAGGGATTGCTCCCTGGATAGCGATTTTGCTATATATGTTTGGTACGGGGGAATTCAGCCGGGTTCCCTGGTTTGTCTGGGCTATCGTCGGGACCTATTTCGCCGCATTCAACACGTTTCCTGTTAACATGATCCTCCAGTACAAGAAGATCGGGAAATGGAAGAATTACCTTTACGGAGAAAGAACGTACATTGTTCTTAGTCTTGTAGCTAAATCGATTCTGGCCTGGCTGGTTCTGTTTGGTGCCATGCAGCCTTGATTGATGCTCCGGCGCAGTCATACTTTTTACTGGGCAGGGGGAATATCCTTGAATTCATGGTATGAGAAATTATCGAAACCCTCTTGGTCTCCTCCTGCCCGCCTTTTTGGGCCTGTATGGACGGTTCTCTATCTTGGCATATTGATCACATATGGTGCGGCAGCGGTTATGTTTGCCAACTCGCAAATCGCATGGTTTGTATTCTTGCCCTTTTTACTGAATATTTTGTTTAACATTCTTTTTACCCCTATTCAGTTTGTGCTAAAAAAGAATAATCTTGCTCTTATAGATATTTTGCTAATACTGGCCACCCTGATTTGGGCTTTGATTCGTATATATCCATTTGCTCCCTGGATTTTATGGGTAAATATTCCGCATTTGCTTTGGGTAAGTTTTGCTGCGGTTCTTCAAGCAAGCATTACATGGCTAAATAAAGGAGGACTAGCTTGATGATGTTTGCCTCAGGGTGATGAGCAACGCGTATACAATATGGTTCGCCTCGTTCGAGACGCTGATTAAAACTTGATATTTCTCTACGATCACATCAGGATTTGACGAAGCATCGTAAACTATCTTGGCATATTGATCACATATGGTGCGGCAGCGGTTGTTGCTATAGATTTGACTAGGAGTGCAGCCGCTCTTTTCGCGCGGGGAAAAAGAAGAAGGCCGTCTATGTCAGATAGAGTGATACCGATATCCTAAGGATATAAGGCGTGTCATGGTAATGTGCATGGGTTATCATGTTAATAATTATGACATGATGTATACTGTTATTGATTAACAGAATTACTTTTTACCGCTAATAGTAAGGGTATGAATATGATTTCTGATATAGAGTCAAAGAAAAAGAAAATCATAAAAATCGCATACTGCATTTTGTGTCTGCTGGTGTGCATCGTCCTTCTGACCGTCGATGTGATTAATTGCTATGGGAAATATCTCTCGGGTGAATATCAGCTGAAGGCGGAAGCGAAAATAGTTGACAACGTAGATCTCCATTTTATAGATGATTTTCATGGAAAGGAACTTGTATCTCCTATCAAGGGCGGACTGGAACTAGGCACCGAAGTGTACATGTATAATATTCACGATGAAAAATGCGATTTAGATTATATGAACTCAACCCTGAGTTTACATGCCTACGATGTTCCGATTCAAGATCTTTCCTATCGTTCATATGATTATAAATTACTGACAGGAGAGAAGGGGTACAATCTAAATGAATACATGCAAAGAATAAACAAATATACTCCCAAACAATTGGAATATGGATTTACAAGTGGGTTATTGGAAATAAGGATTTATCAGAATATTCGTGTGTTTTCTGTCTTAATAATTTTTGATTCAATTTATGTGATTTACAAACTCATAAGCAAAAAGAAGAACTATGTAAGCTGTATCATGAACGGGATCATGTATGTATCAAGCACTTTTTGTTTGCTTATATGTGTGCTTAGGATATGCTTCTTCTGAATTTGCGAACACTCGACAACCCGGTCATCGTCTTACCCTAGCGACGGGCAGAAATCCTTACAAGGGATGACGCTTCTTTTCGCGAATAAAGAGAATTCGAATCCACGAGAACCACAACCTGATTCGACGAAATTTAAGTGTTTCCATTAAGGACTCTATGGCGACCTTGCTCACAGACACCCG
>Ga0209800_10000618_pt1 | contig 50885 bp, 59 predicted proteins | sample Higcelweek8metaG_FD_187174 | JGI IMG/M metagenome (GOLD analysis project Ga0209800, IMG submission 187174) | Freshwater pond sediment microbial communities from the University of Edinburgh, under environmental carbon perturbations - High... | ecosystem: Environmental > Aquatic > Freshwater >...
GTTTCGGTTTCAAAATTTTCTTTTAAAATTTGAGAATTAGTTAATTCGGTATAAGCATTGCCGATTTCCATGCCGCCGATATAGAATTCGAAACGTTGACTGAACCCGGGTGAGTCAGGACAAGTTTGACAGAGGGGAGAAGTCTGGGTTGGGTAGTCGAAGATAATAAATGGCTTATCTTGGGGAATTTTTGATTCAATTTCGTTGATAAAAATTTGAGTATATAGTGGTTCCCAAGTGGTTACTCCATCAACGTTGTAACCTTTAGCTTTGGCGGTGGCAATGATTTGGTCGGCAGTTAAATTCTGGGATAAATCAATATTGGCATATTTTTGAAAAAGTTCTGAAAGAGTAAATTGGTACCAATCACCACCTAAATTAATTTGGTTACCTTGATAAGTAATAGTGTCGGATTGAGGAAGATTTAGTTTTTGTTGAACGTAGTGAAGGGAATTTAAAATTAATTCTTTGGTAGTTTTGGCAATATCATGGTGAGTTTTGCCCATTTCGTACCATTCAAGCATAGAAAATTCTAAGTTGTGAGTTGGGCCAATGTCTTCTAAATCACGAAAAACTTTGGCAATAGCAAAACAATTACCAATGCCTTGGGCAATGACTCGTTTAAGAGCACTTTCTGGGGAAGTGGGAAGATAAAAAGTAAAATCACGGTTTTTCCAAACGGTTTTAAGAGGATAAAGATTTGGTTCAATAGGAATTTTGGCCAAAAGAGTGGGGGTATCGACTTCATGAAAATTTTGGTCAATAAAAAATTGTCTGATGGCTTGAGTGGTCCATTCGTGAATAAAATGTTTTGTAAAATCCATATAGGTAATTTCTTTTTTGCTTGATAATAATTTTTTTTTCGCTTGCAACCATCGCAATATCCACTCAGAGACTGCGCTCTAAAAAAATATTATCTTCGCTAAAATAAATTGTTAAGCTTTGTTGAATAATTTAATTATATCCTGACAAGAGTTTTTGTGGAATTCTTGGATATAACCGCAAAGATAAGATGGATCACAACATTCACTACATTTTGAAAGAGAGTCTATAAATTTGGAAACATAAATTTGGGGATTGTCGGTGATTTTGCCAAGTGAAATTGAAGATTCGCAGCAACCAGTGATATTACCAGTAGATTGGAGACTTAGTTGGGAGCAACCAAAAGATTTATCTGGGAAAGTAGGGTAGTTGAGTTTAATGTCGAGACATTGGTCGTTAGTTAAAGACATTTTTCGGTCAGTCAGATAAGTTAACTCAATATTTTTAATGTCATATTCTGTTTTTAAGTAATCTAAAAAAGTGTCTTTGTAAGGATAGGAATCTTTGGTGATTAAAAACATAATATTGACGGGAAAACCTAATTCTTGAGCATGTTTGATATATTTAATAGATTTATCAAAATTACCTAAACCTCTGTTTTGATCATGAATGTCTTTTGGACCATCAAAAGAAACTAAAATCTGGCAACTATCGGGCTTTTTTATCTCTTCGAGTCGGTCAATAGTGCCGTTGGTAATTATGGTTACAAATATATCTTTGTCGATCAAAGTATTTACTAATTTTGGAAAATCTGGAAGTAAAAAAACTTCACCACCACAGAGCAAAACAGATTTAAGATTCAAGAAATAAGATTCATGAATAAAACTGGAATATTGATTAATAAAATCTAAAATTTGTTGGTTGGATAAAATATCAGTGGTTTTGTGGGTGTAACAATATTTACAAGCCAAATTGCAACTCTCAAGAGGAGAGATGTAAATACTCTCTAGAACAGATAAATCTAATTTACAATTTACAATTTTCAATTTTCAATCAATTTCTAAATTAGCCAATTTTCAATTAAATCCCAAAAACGCAAACCTAAAACTTTTTTGAAAATTTAAATTGAATTTACTTCAATTTAGCACTTTCTTTGTGTTCGGTGGCTTTTTTGCACCATTTACAGTATTTGACAAATTTTAGTTTGTCAGGAGTGTTGGTTTTGTTTTTTTCGGTTAAATAATTTTGAGCGCCACAGACTGAACAAACTAAGGCGATCAAAATTCTAGGTGTTTTTTTAGATTTAGACATGAGTGGTATTTTAAACTAAAAATAGTCGATTAGCAATCAATTAATCAGCGTGTTTGTATTTTTTGATTTGTCTTTCGACGGCTTCACGCAGATCGACGATGACTGAGGTTAATTCGTGGTGAGTGGTTTCGGCATGAATTGGGTTTTTAAGGCCAGGAAGACTCATGTCAAATTTTGCCGTGTAGTTCTTGTATTTTTTGTCTTTTTGAATAGTTAATGAAGCTACTTTAAGTTCGTTACTAAATTGCGGTAGTAACTGATCTAGTTTTTGGACAAATTTGGTCTGAATTGTCCGTCGGGTGGTGAGGGAAATTATTAAGTTGACCCCATTGATTCTGATGTTCATAGGAACCTCCAATAAACTTTTAATCTAGGGAATGGCTTAGTAATCTATTTTAACATTATTCAGTAATGGTTTGGATGATGTCGCAGGGGCCTTGGTATTTTTTGGCTAGCTGGGAAATGTCGTTTAATTTGGTTTGGGTGGTTTGGTAAATTTGATCGTTTTGGTCGCGAAGAGTAACTTCAAGGTTGCGTTTTTGAAAAATAACTTTGATTTGGCAAGAAGACATAAGTTTTTCGGTGGTTTGCCAATCAATTAATTTTGTAACGCCTGGAGTAATGTCGGGAACAGTAAAAGTTTCTTCGGAAGCAACATAACGGCTATTTTGTTCCATTAATTTAGTAATAGAAAGACCGGCGGCGGCGAGAATAGCAGTAATTAATAGAAGATAGATGATTTGTCGGGCAGATGACATAATTAATGATAACAAAAATGGTTTTTTTATAAAATTGTTAGGAGTATACTCTAGGGTCTGAATATGAATATTAAAAAATATATTTTTAGTTTGATTAAGCCTTATTGGTGGATGTTGGTGTTGGTTTTGCTATGTAGTTTGGCAAGTAACGGCTTGACCTTGTGGTTGCCTAAAATTGGGTCGGGAGTGGTTGATAGTTTTAATACCCCTAATTTTTTATTGGGTAGAACAATGGCTATTTTAGGTGGTTTAGTAGTACTAATATTTATTTTTTCCTTGTCTCAAAGTTTTTTACAAACTTTGATGGCAGAATCTTTGGCTCGGGATTTGAGAAGTAGATTAATGGAAAAAGTGTCTCGACAAAATTTTGTATTTGTGAGCAAGATTACTCAGGAAAAATTGTTAACAGTACTGACCAGTGATGTGGATAATATTAAGCAGGCGATGACTATGGGTTTGGTGCAGATTTTTTCGTCTATAGTAATGATTGTTGGTGCCACGGTTTTACTTTTGAGTATAAATGTAAAATTGGCTTTGATGGTATTGGTAATAGTGCCGATAATTGGGGTAATGTTTTTTACAATTTTTAAGAAAATAGGAAATTATTTTAAAAAATCACAGGAAGTAGTTGATAGGTTAAATAAAGTTATTAATGAAAGTATCGTGGCAGCGGGTTTAGTAAGGATTTTGAATTCACAAATTCGAGAAATTGAAAAATTTAATAATCAAAACTCCAAAGCAAAAAGTATTGGCATGTCGATATTAAAATTATTTTCAGCTTTGATCCCATTGATAAATTTATTGGCGAATATGGCAATTGTATTGATTTTGTTGGTAGGAGGAAAGTTTGTTTTGGGAGGAACTTTTACAGTAGGAAATTTATTGGCTTTTACTAATTATGTTTATATGTTAATTTTTCCAGTGATAGTGTTGGGATTTATTAGTAATATTTTGGCTAGGGCAGTGACTTCTTTTCAACGAGTGATGGAAGTATTGGGGGCAGCTGATACTAATGATTTTGGTAATTTTGAAAAAGAGCTTGAAGGAAAGATTAATTTTAAAAATGTGAGTTTGAGTTTTGGCCAAAAAGAGGTTTTAAAAAATGTGACTTTTGAAGTTACCCCTGGGAAAAGAACGGCAATTTTGGGACCAACTGGAGCAGGAAAGACTCAATTGTTTTATTTAATGTCGGGGTTGATTAATCCAGATAAAGGTAAAATTTTGATTGATGATGTGGTGTTGAAAAAATATTCTCAAAAATGTTTATCGGAACAGATGGGGTTAGTGTTTCAAGACAGTTCTATTTTTAATACCTCTCTAAAAGAGAATATTAATTTTGGAAAAAAATCGGATGAGAATAATTTGGATAAGGTATTGGAAACTTCAGCCTTGAAAGAGTATGTTGAAAGTTTACCTAAAGGGTTAGAAACAGAAATGACAGAAAGAGGTTCAAATTTGTCTGGAGGCCAAAAACAAAGATTGACTTTGGCCAGAGCTTTGGCGATTAATCCTAAAATATTATTGTTGGATGATTTTACGGCTAGAGTAGATAAAGCCACAGAAAAGGAAATTTTAAATAAGTTAATGAAAAATTATTACGGAATAACTCAAGTAATGGTGGCCCAACAAATTAATTCAGTAATTGATTTTGATCAAATAATTTTTTTGATGGAAGGAGAGGTACTGGCTTGCGGAACACACAAAGAATTAATGAAAAAATGTCCGGAATATAGACAATTATATAGTTTACAAATGTCCACCGAATGAAAGATTTTTGTTTAAAAAATTACGATTCAAAAAATAAGCCAAACTTTAAGGTAACTGTTTTGGTAAAACAGTTTGGTGAATTTTTGGGCGGAGAAAAATTAAAACTATTGTTTTCTTGGTTGGTAATTTTAATTAATTCGGCGGCAAATGTGGCGACTCCATTGGTGGTTGGTCAAGCGATTGATCAATTTGTGACGACAAAAAATTGGGATTTGTTGTGGCAAAAGGGATTGATTTTGATTGGGCTATATATTGTGATTTCGGTGACAATTTATTTTCAAACAATTTTGATGGGAACTATTGGACAAAATGTGTTGTTTAAATTGAGAAACCGAGTATTTGAAAAAATTCAAAAATTACCATTGGCGTTTTTTAATCAAAATAAATTAGGGGATTTAATTTCTAGAATTAATAGTGATACGGATAAGTTGAACCAGTTTTTCTCGCAATCATTAAATCAGTTTATGGGAAATATTTTTGTAATTTTGGGAACTGGAGTGTTTGTGTTTTTTATAAATTGGAAATTGGCTTTGTGGATGATGATATCGGGATTTTTGTTGGTGGTAATAACTTATTTTTTGACACCGTTTTTAAGTAAAAAGAATAGATTGAGTTTACAATCTTTGGGGGGATTATCGGCTGAAATTCAGGAAAGTTTAAATTATTTTAAGGTGATAGTGCTTTTTGATAGAAGAGATTTTTTTAGGGATAATTTTATCAAAGCCAACAAAAAGAATTTTGATAGTTCAATAAGGTCTGGTGTGGCGAATAATGTCACTGGGCCGATCTATGATTTTTCGGGAAATTTGGCTTGGGGAATTGTGTTGGTGATGGGAATAAACATGGTTTTAAAAGGAGATCTGACAGTGGGAATTTTGATTTCTTTTTTGACTTATTCTGATAGATTTTATGGACCGCTACGACAAATGGCTCAGGTGTGGGCAAATACTCAAATGGCTTTTGCGGCGTGGATTAGAATTTCGGAAATTTTGAAAATGAAATCTGACTTGGAGATAATTCCTAAAGTAAATTTGGAAAAAGATTTCGAAAATATAGTTAGATTTGATAAAGTAAATTTTTCGTATGATGAAACCAAAAAAGTGTTGGATAAAATTAGTTTAAGTTTGAAACCAGGAAAGACTTATGCCATGGTGGGGCCAACTGGTGGAGGGAAAAGCACTACAGCGTCGTTGATGTGTCGGTTGTATGATCCAGATGAGGGTAAAATTTATTTTGAAGGACAAGATATCAGATCGTTTTCAAATGAAGAATTATCAAGAGAGATGGGGTTTATTATGCAGGAACAATATATGTTTAGTGGCACAGTAGGGGAGAATATTGTTTATGGCAATCCTGATTTTGATAAATATTCAAAAGAAAAATTGGAAGAAATATTAAAAAATGAAGGGTTAGAAGAATTAATTGATAGATTTGAAAATGGTTTGGACACGGAAGTAACACCAAATACAGAGAAAATTAGTTTGGGTCAAAAACAAATAATTTCTTTTATCCGGGCAATTATTCGCAAACCGAAATTATTGGTAATGGATGAGGCTACGGCCAACATTGATACAGTGACTGAAGGGTTGTTACAAAAAATTATTGAAAAACTACCAAAAGAGACAACTAAAATGATTATTGCTCATCGACTAAACACTATTAAAAACGCTGATGAAATTTATTTTGTAAACGACGGGGAAGTAGTAACCGCCGAATCACTAGAAAAGTCGTTGGAGATGATTGAGAAGAGTAAGAGGAAGAGTTAAGACTGATCAATAAAGTTTGGTGCCGTTTTATGCTATTATTTGTTGTGTAGATAGTTATTTTTTTAATATAAAGTGTCACTATTAAAAATAAAAATTAGTTTAGGTGATTACGGTTTTGAGTTAGAAGGTGATACTGAAGTTGTTGATAAGTATTTTGAAGATTTTAAGAAGAATGGATTGCCTTTTTCTGATTTAAAAAAAATAAACTTAGAAAAAATGCAGAGTGTGGTTGAAACGGATCTAAAGAGTGATAGTGAATTTCAAGACAATAGGGTTTTTTCTAAAAGTACAATTTTGTTGAAAGATGTTGCAATGAGACAATTACCAGGTCCAGAATCAGAGTGGATTTTAATCTATGCATATTATGCTTCTAATAAATTTTCTAATCCTTTTAAAGTAGAAGATATTAAAGAGTTGTATAAGAATCCAAATAGGTGGACACCTAGTAATAGGAAAAATTTTTCAAAAAATTTAAAATCGATAGTAAATTTGGAGTGGATTAGATCATTGACCCAAGATGAATATGTATTTATTGATAAAGGTAAGGATAAAGTAAAGGAAATTTTAGACAGAAAAACGGCTGGAAAAAAGAAACTCATGGGGAAAAAGTCCGCAAATAATGAAAAAAAAGATATTGTTACCGAACAATAAGAGCTTATTTACCGAGTAACCATAATCTATTAAAAAATTTTTGTAGAATTGAGGATTCTTTTAATGGTAGTGTTACTACAATAGCGGGACTGTTTTCTGCTGCGTTTTTGAGAGATGGTCCAATAATATATCCATTGTTATCGATAATAAAAAATCTATCATGTAAATCTTTATATCTCTTAACAATGAAGTTCGTCCATTGAATATTAAAACGGTTTTTACGTGTTTCAAAGCTAGTTTTTTTAGATGAAGGTATTTGACCATAAAGTAGTTGTATTTTTACATTCATAGGAATTACGTCAAGTATATTATCAAAAATTGTTTCATCAACCCATGAATCTGCTATATAAATTTCTTTTTTAGCTGCCATGAATTCTTGTCTCAAAAATTTGTCTATACTATGAGTGTTCTTCTTGTCAAAAATTAATAGATTCATTACCCCATTTATTATTGAGCAATTTGATTGATCTGTTTTGGCCAAAGTAGCTAGGTAATCAAGTCCATCGGTAACTACTTCACATGTTCCTTTCTGTAATGAGTTTATCCATTTTTGTTGGGCACGATGGTAAAAAGATGGGTTATAATTTCCACCCATCAATGTTTTTTGCCACAACTTTTTAATATCAGATAGTTTGATTTCCTTATTTGCCATTCCATTTGCACATTTTGCAGCTAAAATCAGAAATTTTTCTTGTCCAGTAATCTTTCTAACTGGAAAATCTTGAATAAATGCTTTTATGTTTTTTGAATAATCCATGTTAGTAAATTATTTGTTTTTAATCGAATCTTGAACGAAAGTTTCTCCTGAGCTTGTCAATGTCCAAGCTTTTTTATTGTCTTTTGGTTCACCAGACTCCATTAAAAGACCTTTAATAATGTTTTTGTTGATCATATCATTGATATTTTTTGGTACTGGTTCTTTGGCTTGTCTGAAGACATTTTCAACGTCGGCTGTGTTGAAACTAGTTAATCCCATATGACTTTCTAAAAAGGAACATAGTAAGAGCGTTTTTTGTGTAGATGAAGAAACCTTTTTTGTTAATAAAAATTCTTTTGCAGAAAGAGGTTTCTCAATTTTTGATACTGGAGTACTGGGTTGTTTACAAACGATTTTTGATAATGTTTCGACTTTTTTTTCTAACTCATCCATTCGTTTGAGAAGTGATTCAAGATCATTGGTCATTTTGTCCTCCTGATTTGACTATTTCGCTAACTCTGTAGTCTGGTAGGTAATAGCCTTTGTCGTTTTTTAATATTTTTTTGTCATCAAATAGTCTTTTGACGCTACCTTTGACACTTCCTTCTGGCATAATACTTAATTTAACAATTTCGCTTGTGGTCATTTCTTCTTGTTTTTCAGTTAGAATTTTTCTAGCTTTTGACGCTAGAAACAAAACTTCAAGTTTCTCAAGATTGTTAGAAAGGCCTTTGAATGGAGTTCTGAACCCAAATTCTTGGGTGTTTCTGTCAATTGCGATATAATTTGCTAGAAACGTTGATAATAGATTAAGATCGAGACTCTTTACGTCATCGGCAAAGAGTTTTTCTAAAGGATTCGTTTGATTGTCCATAAAAATGTGTTTGATAATAGATAACACCTAAGATATTACTCTGGTTTTAACTTTTTGCAACAAGATAATTTTTTGTATAGCTATTTTCTACACATTGAATATATTAAAAAGGTTCATAACTACATTCTCATCTGTATATATTAAAATTATCACTTTATTTAGGTTAAATTGATATTTTTTTTATTTTGTCTCTGTTTTATATAGAGAACTTTTATAAAAATTATATGTCTTTTTAGCTTTGGTTTGTATTATTTATAAGGTTAGTTTATATACTTTCTGTTAATTTCTATTTCTATTATCATTAAAATTGGTGCTTAATTATTAATTTTGATAATATTCTATGCGTAGAATAAAAATGATTGTCTTTTTTTGATAAAATATATGAATCCTGTTCTGAATTAAAATTAAACTTTTTGTTTTTTTAATGATTTTTTAGTAAAAACGCTGATGAGATTTATTTTGTGAACGATGGGGAAGTAGTAACTGCAGAATCGCTAGAAAAGTCGTTGGAGATGATTGAGAAGAGTAAGAGGAAGAGTTAGAATTGAGGTAAAATAGGGCATGGAAATTAAAAGAATAATTATTGTTACTAATGGGCGGTTGGATGAGAGTTTTGTGGGCGGGATTCAAAAAAATGATTATGTAATTGGGGTGGATGGAGCGGCTTACTGGTTAATAAAAAATAATATTATTCCGGATTTAGCGATTGGGGATTTTGATTCGACGACAGAAAAGGAAATGGTGGTAATTAAAAATAATTGTAAAAATATAAAAACTTTTGAGGCTAAAAAAGATTTTACTGATACAGAATTAGCAGTGGCAGAAGTGATTAAACTTAAACCCAAAGAAGTAGTAATTTATGGGGCGACAGGGACAAGAATGGATCATACCTTGGCTAATATTTTTTTGTTAGAGAAATTTTTGGAAAAATCTATTTTTGCCAGTATTAGGGATAAAAATAACGAAATTTATTTGGTTGATAATAAATTAATTTTAAAAAAAGTAAAAGATTTCCCATTTGTGTCGGTGATACCAATAACTGATTTGGTAATAGTTTCACTTAAAGGATTTGAATATGAACTGGACCATAAAATTATAAAAAGAGGAGAGGCGATTGGGGTGAGCAATGAGATAGTGGAGGAAAGTGGTGAAATTGTGGTGCAGAAAGGAAAAGTGGTGGTGGTAAGAAGTAAGGACTAAAACTTAGATATTTTCTTTGATGGAAGTAATATATCTGTCGTCGGCGACGTCGTGTTTGCAATTGGGGACAATTATTACTTTATTATTTTTTATTTTTTGGTGGGCGATTTTAGTACGGTTTTTCATTATTGGGTATTTTTTCATTTCTGCCTCGCCAATAAAAATAAGGGTTTTACATTTTATTTTTGGTGCCAGTTGGTTGAAGTCTAGTTTACTAAAAGCGACATCTCTGTGCTTGCCGATATATTTTAGCCACAACTTTTTCATTTTTGACATATCATCTGAAAAATAAGGGGAGAGTGAAAATAGCCATAATTCTGATGGATTTTTTTTGGTGGCAGATATAAATGCAGTCATTGAGCCATAGGAAAACCCGGCTAAAATTACATTTTTTGGATCGTATTTTAGATATTCCTTTTCAAGTTCGTTTACCCAATCATTTATAGTTGTACGAAGCCATTTTATTGGTATAAATTTAACTTTATAACCTTTTTCTTCAATAGCTTTAATAGTTTTTTGATAATTTCTGGAAGTTAAATCTTCCATAAATCCAGGTACAAATAAAACAGTTTTCATAAGGAGATTATACAGTCTGGATTGATTATTTTGGCGGACTGTGTCCGCCAAAGCGGGGAATGAAAATTTCTTTTATTAGGCTGAGAATATCGAATATATCAGGCCTACGTTTCACTACGGCCTGCGAAGGCGGAGGGTATAGGATTCGAACCCATGCGGACTTTCGCCCACCAGTTTTCAAAACTGGCGCCATAAACCACTCGGCCAACCCTCCTACGCTAAAGCTTCGGCGGGGCAATGCCCTCCTAACTTTTTGAGCCCGGAAAGAAACTCGAATTCTTGACCTTCCCCTTACCAAGGGGATGCTCTACCAACTGAGCTATCCGGGCGGATAAAGTAAAATTTCTAATTTCTAATGTCTAATTTCTAAATTAAGACAAAACAAATTTGATTTTACTTTGATATTGTACCAAAGATTTCAAAGAAAAAAATGAGCCCGAAGTCGGATTCGAACTGACGACCTTTCCTTTACAAAAGGATTGCTCTACCAACTGAGCTATTCGGGCAAAATAATGATGTATTATATCAATAATATTGTATGCAACACAGAAGAAAAGGGAATACGAGTTTTAAAATATATTGTTCAGTTGCTTGTCAAAAAGATTTTCAAACAAAAGAAGAAATTACTAAGTGGTTATCTGGAAAAGATAACCCAATGAATACTAACGGGTTATTACGACCTTGGGCTAGAAAATATTTGTTTATGCTAAATAAAAATAAGTGTTGTTTGTGTGGATGGGGAGAAATGAATAAAACTACTGAAAAAATTCCTTTGGAAGTTGACCATATTGATGGTAATTATAAAAATAATGAAATTTCTAACTTGAGACTGTTGTGTCCGAATTGTCATAGTCTAACGTCAAATTATAAAAGTTTGAATAAAGGTAAAGGAAGAAGTAAAAGAAAGAGAATTTGAGGTAGAATACTTTATTGGAATTTATGATAAAAGAAAAGACGGTAACAGTGGTTATCCCTTGTTATAATGAGGGGGTTAGGGTTTTGAATGTTTTAAAGGCGGTTAAACAGGCAAAATTAGTGAATGAAATAATTGTGGTGGATGACAGCTCTGATGAGGAAACAAAAAAAATATTGAATAAAATTGATGGAATTAAAATAATAACTCATCCAAAGAATTTGGGAAAATCTCAAGCAATGAAAACTGGGGTTTTGAATGCGAAGTCTGAGGTAATAGTTTTTGTGGATGCTGATTTATTTGGATTTAAGGGAAAATATATCGATGAATTAGTTAAGCCGATAATAAATGGTAGGTTGGATTTGGTTTTGGGTGATCGGGAAGATGAATTTTGGGCATCTAAATTATTAGGGTTGTCAGTGGTTTTAACTGGAGAAAGAGCGATGGAAAAGAAGCTACTTTTGGATAATATAAAAATATTTGATCACGGTGGGTATTTAGCTGAAGTGGCAATGAATAAAATCTTTTTTAAAAATAAAAAGGTAGGAAAAGTTTTTTTGAAAGGAGTAGGGCAGATATTAAAGTATAAAAAATATGGGTTGGCAGGTTGTCTAAGTGATTTAAAATTTTTTATTAAAGTGATTAAAATGGTTGGTTTAAAGGAAATAATAAAACAAGTTAGATTTATAAGGGGTACTGAGGAAATAAACTATCTATAATACATATATCTATGAAAAAGATTTTAGTTTTGACTGATGATTTGCCTTGGGGGCATAGGTCGATTGCTCGGGCAATTTTTGATTATTTAAAAGAGAATGAGAAAAATGGGAATTTTATTGTTGAAATGGCTGAAATTAAGGCCGAAACAGTATTTATTTCAGATTTGTATGTTTTTGCTTACAGGTATTTTCCAACTTCTCCAAAATTAGTCAATAAAGCTTCGGGGACAAAAATGGGAAAAAGAATTTTAAAAGAAGTATCAATTTTAAATTTAAAGAATATAAAGGATAAAATTACAAAAATTGATCCAGATTTGATTATTTCGACATATTTTTTACATTCACACTCTTTGGCTTATTGGAGAGAGAAAAAGCAAAAGAAGTTTAAGTTGTGGTCAGTAGTACCAGATCCGTGGACGATCAATCCAATGTCGTTTGTAAAAGAAGCAGATTTAAATTTGGTTTATGATGAAGTTGGTGTTAGAAAAGCGATAGATTTTGGGATTAATAGAGATAAAATATTTAAAACTGGTTGGTGGACGAGACCTTCTATGTATAAAAAATATAACTATAAAGATTCGAGACAAAAGTTGGGATTTAAGGATGATCGACCAGTGATCTTTATTGGAGGGGGGAGTTTGGGAACTAATGCTTTACCAAAACTTTTGCCAGTGATGTTGATATTGGATACAAAGGTGGGTTTTGTGATTAACACAGGGGTAGATAAATTGGCGTTTAATCTAGTTGATCAATTTATCAAAGTTTTTAAAAGAATAAGAAAAGATGATTTAGTACAGATAAAACATCTGGGATGGATTGAAAATATGACTGAGGTTTTGTCTGCTTGTGATATGGTTTTGGGGAAGGCTGGGCCAAATTTTTTGTTTGATTGTGTGGCTTGTAAAAAACCTTTTGTGGCAATAACTCACATCAGTGGGCAAGAAGATGGAAATTTAGATTTAATTAAGAAGAAAAAAATGGGGTGGATTAAAGAAAAGAATGGTGAAGCAGTAAAATTTTTGAAAGACTACTTGGAAAAACCAAAATATTTTGAAGAAAAATATGTCAAAGATATAAAAAATGAAGCTGAAAGAAATCAAAAGACATTACCGATGATTTTGGAAATGGTTAAAAAAGAATTAAATAAAAATTAACGTTTTTGGTATTGTTTCCCACCCATTTGATATTTTTTACTAAATTGGCTGTGGTAACCATGAAGTAAAAGATTGGCGATTATTTTGACTTGCAAGGTAAATTGTTTAAAGGCGTCTTCTGTGTGAAAACGACGCATGGAAAAAATATAACGTGGGGTTTTAAGAACTAGATATTTGTAATTATGTTTAAGAAGTCTGCCAAACAATTGGCCGTCTTCACCAAATTTGGTTTTAATATCATAACCATCAACATCAAAAAAAGCACTTCGTTTAACGGCTTGCATAGAACCAAAAGAATAGCCTGATTTAGAAATTTTTCCAAGTTCAAAAATCAAATTACTGAGTGATTCGTAAATTTTTTCAATAGGTTTATCGGAAGTTATTTTTAGATAAGTAGTTAAAAAATGAGGGTGTTTGGTTTCAAAAGTTTGGACAATTTTTTGAAGATAATTTTTGGGGATTTGAGTGTCAGCGTCAAAAAAGATTAAGACTTTACCTTTTGATTTTTTGGCGCCTAGGTTACGTTGGAAACCAACATTTCTAGTGGTAGTAGTGTGTAAAAATAGGGGGTATTTAGATTTAAATTCTTTGGTAATTTCGGCTGTTTTATCTTCTGAGTTACCGTCAACTACAATGACTTCAAAATCAGTGTAGGTTTGAGAATTTAAATTTTTTAATAAAAAGGGGAGAAAATGTTCTTCGTTGAGACAAGGGATGACGACCGATAAGTAGGGTTTTTTCATAACCTATTTTAACAAAAAAACGTCCCACCAGAAGCGGCTTTAATAGTGACTTTTCCACGCTGAAAAAACGTGGGGAAAACCGACCTGGTCAGACGAATCCGGTCAGGTACAAAGTTCTCCGTTTAAGAAGTTTAGCTAGAAAAAACATCTTCTTAAAGCAGTTGCTAAAGGTAGGACAATTAAGTCTAGCATGATAGAAAAGCCTGTCAGCTGGTCAGATTATCAGCTAATCAGCTTTTTGCGGATTAAGTGCGAAAAAAAATGAGATATAATTCTTTTTATGAAAAAACAAAAAATAGAAATAACAAAAGATATAATGATTGGTGATTTGGTGGAAGCTTACCCAAAATTAGCTAAGGTGTTGGTGGAAGAATATGGATTTCATTGTATTGGGTGTATGGCAGCGGGAATGGAAACTTTGGAAGAAGGAGCGACGGTGCATGGAATGGACAAAAAAGAAATTTTGAAAATGGTGGCAGACCTTAAAGAACTGGTAGAAGAAAACTAGAAATGAATTGAATTATTGGGGTCATGATTGAACCAATGATAGTATGACCGTTGATAGGGAATAGAACGAGTAAGATTAAAAGAATAAATCCATAGCGAGCAAAGGCTTCCTCCCATTTTATTCTGGAATTTTCTGGTAAAAGATTTAAAAAGACGTGAGAACCATCTAGAGGTGGAATGGGAATTAAATTAAATACAAAAAGAGAAATATTTATGAGAGCAAATAAATAAAGAGGATAAAAAATTAACCAAGAATTTATGGGTAAAAATCTAAGAGCTAGTGAGGATATTATGGCTAGAAGTAAATTGCTAGTTGGACCGGCTAAAGAGACGATGATTTCATCGCGTTTGGGATGTTGAAAATTAAAAGGGTCAATTGGTACTGGCTTGGCCCAACCAATAGTGGGGATGCCACTAAGAGCACTGAATAATGGAAGTAAAAAGGTGCCAATTGGATCGGCATGAGCCAATGGATTTAGGGTAAGACGACCGTTGGATCGGGGGGTGGGGTCACCAAGATGATCTGCTATTAAAGCATGAGAAAATTCATGAACGGTGATGGCTAAAATTAAACAGAGAAGTGATATTAATGAAATTATTATTTCCATATTTCAAAAAAATAGTTGTTCTGGTATTATACCTTACTATGAGAACATGTAGTTTATGCAACAAAGGGACAAAAATTGGTCGAAATCGATCACATGCCCAAAATCGAACTCCAAGAACCTATAAAGCTAACATTCAAAAAGTTACTTTATCGGTTGGTGAAGATAAAATCAGTGGGATTTTTTGTACTAAGTGTTTAAAGAAACTTAAAAACGAAGCTAAGCAATAAAAAACGGCACAGGCTTTTTGGCTAGTACCGTTTTTATATTAAGAACAAAACTGTCTTATTTCTTTTTTGCTACTTTTTTGACAGCTTTCTTGGCGACTTTCTTAACTACTTTCTTAGCTGGTTTTTTAACAGCTTTCTTGACTGTTTTTTTTACGACTTTCTTTTTTACTGGCATATTTTTTACCTCCTTACTAATAATTAAAGAGTTTTTTAGAATCGTTGTCAAAAAATGAATTGCCTAACTTTGGGGATAATTTTGGTTTAATAAAGATGATTTTATTAAATTGAAAATGTTTTATTGCCTATCATTAGGGAGTTAATTACTAATTATTAATTACTAATTACTAATAAATAATTAATGCAAAATAATAAATTTGCCTAAGCTTGCAGAAAAAAGACATATCATTAATGGTGAATTTTTCCAACAAATTTTTAAAATGGTTTTAAATTTAACCTAAGAATAGGAGATAAATTTAATTATTAATTATTAATTACTAATTACTAATTATTTTTTTTAAATTAAATATTGCCTTAGATTAGGATTTTTTTATGGTATAGTATTTTGAAATTTCGGACCAGTTGGTAGTTTTTTTGCCTTCGATTTGGATTTGATTCGGGACAAATTGTTGATTGATTAAACTACCAGAAAATATTTTCATCTTGAGTTGATTACCTTTTTGGTCGGTGGCGTAGGTCCAAGCGATGGGCCAGGGGTTTAAGGCACGAATGAAGCGTTCGATTTTGGCTTGATCCCAAGACCAGTTGATTTGGGCTTTGTCTTTGTCAAACTTGGGAAAATAAGTTTTTTGAGAATGATCTTGTATTTGGAGAGATTCGGGGTTTGAAATATATGACTTAAGAATAGTTTCTAGATTATTAGAAGCTAAATCAAAGGCTTTGTCATAAAAGCTAGTGGCGGTTTCGGTGGAAGAAATTTCAAAAGAGATTTGAGAAATAATAGGGCCGTGATCGGGAAGAGCGTCGATTTGAAAAAAAGTAACAGCGCTTTTGGTTTCACCATTGATAATTTGCCAAGGGCCTGGGGTAGCACCACGATATTTAGGTAAAGGTGAGGGGTGGATATTAACAATTTTATATTTAGGAATATCAATGACTTCTTGATCAAAATAGGGAGGACCGAAGGCAACACATAAGCCAAGGTCTGGCTTTAAATTTTCAATTTTCAATTTACAATTTTCATCGAAGGCTTCGATTTGAAAAAGATTTAGGTTATTTTGTTTGGCGAAAGCGGTGACGGGGTTGGGAATAATTTCTTGCTTGCGACCAACTGGTTTGTCAATTTTGGTAACAACAGCAGAAACGGAAAAGTCAGAAATGGTCAAAAGTTTTTGAAGAATAGTGACAGAATGAGAAGAGGAACCAAAAAAGATTATATTTGTCATATGATTAGGTATATGTTGTAGAGACGTCCCGGCGGGGCGTCTCTACGGATTGTGATGACTAGATTATAGCCTGATTTACAAGTAATTTGTTACAATAGCATATGAGTAAAATTGTGCTTTACCCAAATGAAGTTTTGAGAAAAGAAGTGACTGATGTGGTGAAAATTGATGCAGTAACCAAAAAAGAAATCAAACAATTAATTTGGGAATTGGAAAAAGGGGAAAATGCGGCTGGTTTGGCAGCTCCACAAATTGGAGTGTCGAAAAATTTTTTTGGGATAAAAACGGATGGTAAAGTAAGTGTTTATCTTAATCCAAAATTATTAAAAACTTTTGGGGAGAGAATCTATCCAAAAATGATAGACAGTGATGGTAAAGATCAAGACTTTTTGGAAGGATGTTTGTCGTTTCCTGATTATTTTGGAACAGTAAAAAGATATTTAAAAATTGAGGTAGAATGGATGGAGTTAAAAGGGGATAAATTTGTTTCAAAAATAAAAGAATTATCCGAATTTGAGGCAATTGTGTGGCAGCACGAAAGTGATCATTTAGTGGGAAAACTGTTTGTGGATTATATAAAAAAAGAGGGTGGAAAGTTTTATAAATGGAATGGGAAAGAAATGGTGAAGGCGGAGATTAAGATTTTTGATTAAGTAAGAAGGATTCCTTGATAGTGGTGGTTTGACCGTTAGCATTGATATGAGTGTATTGATCTGGGTGAGTGAAAAATCTTATAAGGATTTCATTTGATTTTCTTTTAATTTCATCACTAATTTTAATAATTTCTGAGAGATGATCTGGTGTGAGTTGGTGGCTGGCGAGTATCGATTCCGCATTAATTTTAATTAAAGATTGGTCTTTAATTAAATGGCTACTTAATTCTTGATGATTATTAATTAATTTGAGCCAAACTAAAGCATTGGTAGGAAAAGCCGATACGGCTCCAGATTCTGGAATAATTAGGGATAATCTGTCTTTTTGATCTTCATTCATTGAACTTGTCAGTCTATTAGGAATATTAAGGAAAGAGGTAAAAGGGGATTTTATTATGTAAACGGAAGAATAATGGTCTAAGAAATCTTTTCCAAAAAAAGATTTATATAATTCTTGATTAATAAACGACCTGACTTTTTCAGGTTTTAGAACTTTATTGGCAAAGTTTTCTCTTTCAGCGTCTGTATTTTGTTTTTTATTATGGCTTTCACCAGCGAATGACTCCATAAACATTGATTCAAAAAAATCATTATAACTTTTATTGTCTGGTTCTTTTTGATGTTCAAGTAGTTTTTTGAGGTTTTGGATGGACGCTTCATCCCTGTTATCTGTACTAAATAAAGTAAAAATAAGACGAGCAGTTCTGCCGTTACCTTCATTAAATGGGTGGATATTTTGAATAGCATAGTAAGCTAACAAGCCTTGATCTAACGGGGAATGAAGTTGTTTAATTGCGTCGATGGTTTGATTTAGAAAAGGAATTTTATCTTCATATTTTGGAGGAAGATATTCTATTTGTTGACGACTATCAGTGATAGCGACATTAACCCCATCAATCTCTTTTTTATTTGTGGATTGTTGTCGGGTTAAATCATTAAATAAAATTAAATAACGAACAATTTGTTCATTTGGAGTATTTTTAAACCATTCATTGAAACTTACTCCTTTGTAGCCTTCTTTGGTTTTTGATTCAAAAAAGTGAGTTTTTTCTAAAAAGCGAGAAACTTTTTCCGCAGGAGTTAATTGTTTTAGTTGTAATTGGGATGGTTGTATAGTTTCTGCAAATCCTAGTTCAGGCATATATAAGGTAAGTTTATCAAAAATAAATTATTTATCTTTTTTTGATTTAATTTCTTCCAGCATTTTTTGAGCATCGGTGTTGGTGGGGGCGTAGTGGAGGGTTTGGTCTAGATTAGTTTTGGCCAGGTCGTATTTTTTTTGGTTGAAATAAATTTGGGCTAGGGCAAAATAGGCGTGGTCATAATTTGATTTAAGATCAATGGCTTTTTGGTAATAAGTGGTGGCATCATCGGTAAGAGATGCTGATTCTAAAAATTGACCTAAATTAAAATAAATTTTGGCGTCAGTGGGGGCGAGTTTTGAGGCTTGGAGCATAGATTTAATGACTTGAGGAAAATATTCTGAATTTAAGGATGAAAGATAATAGTAAACCTGAGACCTCTGTTTCCAGAAATTTATGTTGGCGGGGGATAATGTGGCTGATAAATCGGCGTATTTAATGGCTTGATCGGTATATTGTTGGTCTTTGGTAAGAATGGCCATTTTGGCAGATAACATAGCTAAATTGATGTAAAAATTTGGTTCTTTGGGTTGAAATTGATTGGCTTGAGAAATTAATTGATAGGCCTCTTGATATTCTTGGTGACTATCTTTAGTTTCTGATTTAGAAAAATAAATGTCGGCTATATACGAAGAAACAATTTGATTAATTAGGTAAATAGAAATGAAGATAATTATTGGGATGAGAAACTTTTTAGTTTTTAATTTGGTTTTGGTTTCTTGATAAGGGAAAATAAATATGGGTAAAGTAAAAAAGAAAAGAGAAACGATGGAAATGGAAAAGCCGACGGCATTAGTGATCAAGATGCTCGTGAACGAGCAAAGAACGGGTAAAGATAAATTTTCAATTTTCAATTTACAATTTTCAATAAATTTTTTAATTAAGAAAAATAGAACAGAAAAAATTAAAAGCAGATATGGGATGGTGCCGACGAGACCGGTGGTGGCGAGGTAATTTAGATATTCGTTGTGGGCTTTGTTGTAAAGAAAATCCCATTCCGAGGTTAAATTGTGCTCTATCGGTCTGGTCCAATAGTAAGAATAGGCAAAAGTTTCAACACCAGTGCCGACAATAGAAAACTGTTTAAATAAATCTAAACTGCCTTTCCAAACGATTTTGCGGATATCTTCGGAAGAAGTGATATTTAAATTTTCAATTTTCGAATTTTCAATTTTCAATTGTTGAGGGAAAACAAAATCTTTGATGGGATTGGAAATTAGTAAAGATAAAACAATTAATAATGAATAATTAATAATTAATAATTTTTTGGGAGATTTTTTTTGAAAAAAAGTAAAAACAAAAAATATAGCTAAAGAAATAACAGCGGCGAGGATACCCGATTTGGATTTAGTAAAAAGAAGGCAGAGATAAAAAATTATGGTTAAGAATAAATATAGGTAGGGGCGTATTGCAATACGCCCGTACGATTCGGATTTTAGAAATTTATAGATGGAAAAAGGGATGAGGATACAAAGATAGGCGGCGAGCCAGTTGGGTTGACCGAGAGTGGAAAAAACTCGTGATTGGACGTCTTGAACCCACATATTTTTATCGATACCAAAATGTTCTAGAATACCGAAGATAGAGACAAAAAATCCGGATAATAGGGTCAAATTGATGAGAGTATTTTTGAATTTATCGTCTAAATAAAGGGGAATTATAAGGAATAGAGAGGTAAAGGTGATAACGGAAAGTAAGCCGCCGTTGAGGCGAGAATAATAACCATGAATAGAAGTATAAATATCGATGGAAGTGACAGTACAGATTATTTGTGAAATTAAAAAAAGCAACAAAAACCAGTTGAGGAAATTTTTGTTAAAAAGTTTTGTTTGACCTAAAGACCAGTTTATTAGGTGGAGGGTGGTGATTAAGGCGGTAATTAAATAGATGAAATTCATTTTGGGAATTTCAAAAAGTTCGGAATTGGAGAAAGAAAAGATTAAAGGGGTGACTAAAAAGAGAGCTGAAATAAGAATTTTTATAAACTTATTTAGAGATTTCATGATGAGTTTATTGTAACTGAAATTGAAGCGTTTAAATTGCTATAATTTTAGAGTGAGGGTTTTTACAAAAAAAAGAAAATTTTTTAAAGATTTTTTGAGTCCATTAAGTTGGGATGTTGGAATTGATTTGGGTAGTAGCAACACTTTGATTTATTTAAAGGACAGAGGAGTGGTGATTGATGAGCCAACAATGTTGGCTCGAAAGAAAAAAAGACGATGGACTGGGTTATCGGCACCAAAAGAAAATTTAACTAGGCCAGTGGCTTATGGATTAAAAGCAAAAATGATGTGGAATCGGGAACCGAAGCAAATAGAGGTAATTAGCCCAATTAAGAATGGAGTAATTGTCGATTTGGAAGCATTGGAAAGTTTGATGAGTTATTATTTTAAGTTGGTTTATGAAGTACCGTCGAAATATCCAAAAATTCTAAAACCAAGAGTGGTGGTAGGGGTACCAAGTTTTATTAATCAGGTACAAAAAAGGGCGATAAAGTCAGTATTGATAGCATCGGGAGCAAGGGAAGTCATTTTAGTCGAGGAGGTTTTATTGGCGGCTTTAGGGTTAAATTTATCGTTGGATATGGAGAGTGGATTGATTATTGTGGATGTGGGAGGAGGGAAAACGGAAGTAAGTGTAGTTTCGGCGGGCGGAGTGGTAGTTGGAAAGGGAATTAAGGTAGCGGGTGATGAATTAGATAATGCAATTATTAATTATGTAAGAATGAAATATGGTCTGTTGGTGGGGCAAAATAGTGCTGAAAAAGTAAAAATAAATTTGGAGAATGATGGATTGATTAGAGGAAGAAACTTAGAAACTGGTTTGCCTGGAGGAGTAAAACTAACAAAGTCAGAAATTTTAGAGGCAGTGAGCTTGGAATTGGGTAAAATTGCTAAATTAGTTAAATCAGTTTTAGATGAAACTCCACCTGAATTAATGGAAAATATTGTTAAAAAAGGGATTATTTTAGTGGGTGGTGGATCTAAAATAAATAATTTAAAAGAAATGATTGAATCAGAAACAAAGATATGTACGGTGTTGGCAGATGATTCGGGAATGGCAGTGATAAGGGGATGTGGCAGATTAGTGGAAGATAATTTATTGTTGGATCAAATAAGAATGGTGACTTTGTAAATCTATGAGAGAAGATGGAATTTTTTCTTGGAAATTTTGGTTACTTAAGTTTGGGTTAATTTTAAGTTTAATAATTTTATTGGCAGTAACTTTAAGATTAAGCCTAATTAAAGGTAAATATTATCAACAAGTGGCAAGAGATAATAAAGTTTTGGAAACATCAATTCCAGCTCCGCGACGAGAAATTGTGGATAGAAAAGGAAGAGTGGTGGCAGAAACGGTTTATCAATATTTTAAAATTGATAATGGGGCAAAAATTTATCAAAAAAGTGGCGATTTTGATGGATATCAGTTTGAAGGGAAGGATTTGTCTTATGAAATAAAAAGAGAATACTCTTATAGAGAATCAATGTCGATGGTAACTGGATATGTGGGCAAAGTGTCTGATTCTGATATTAAAGAAAATAAATGCGGAGTTAAGTTTATTCAAAATGATTTGGTGGGTAGGGGTGGAGCAGAAAATTTTTTGGATTGTGAAATAAGAGGGAGAAATGGAAAAAGAGTAGTGGAGGTAGATGCTTTGGGAAAATATATTCGGGAATTGGGTAGGGAAGAACCAGAAATAAAACAACCATTGGTTTTGTCAGTAGATGCCTATTGGCAAGATAAAATCTATAAACTTTTGTCAGGAAGAAAAGCGGTAGTAATAATGAGTGAGCCAAGTACTGGTAAAATTATTGCTTTAGTTTCGAGCCCAGCTTTTGACCCAAATGCTTTTTCGGAACAAGATAATAAAAAAATTTCTGAATATTTGGATGATAAAGATAATTTACCGCTACTTAATAGAGCAATTTCAGCTCGATATCATCCTGGGTCGGTATTTAAAATTACGATGGCAACGGCTGGTTTAGAAACAGGAGTGATTGATAAAACTACTTTGATAGAAGATACTGGAGTGCTGAAAGTGGGGGATTATACTTATAAAACGTGGAGTGGGAAATCTGATGGTATGGTGGATATAATCAAAGCCATAAAACGATCTAATGACATTTTTTTCTATAAATTGGGGGAAATGTTGGGGGTAGATAATATAAAAAAATGGGCAATGAAATATGGATTTGGAGCTAAAACAGGAGTGGAAATTTCAGGGGAAGTGGAAGGGGTGGTGCCAGATGATGCTTGGAAAAGGAAAGTAAAAGGTGAACCATGGTATTTGGGAAATACTTATCATATGTCGATTGGTCAGGGAGATTTGGATGTGACGCCATTGCAAATAAATCAAATGACAAATGTGATTGCCAATAAAGGAGTTAAATGTCAAATGAGTATTTTAAAAGAAACAAAATCAGATTGTAAGAGTATCGGAATTAAAGAAAGTACTTGGTCAACAATTATTGAGGGGATGAAACAAGCATGCCATACTGGTGGAACAGCCTGGCCACTGTTTAATTTTAAAACTGAATTGGCCTGTAAAACAGGAACGGCCGAAGTGGGTGATGGAAGTAAAGACAGTCATGCTTGGTTGACGGCATTTGCCCCAGCAGATAACCCGCAAATTTCAATTACAGTAATGGTGGAACGGGGAGGAGAAGGAAGTGACGTGGCGGCGCCAATTGTGGGAGATATATTAAAGGAGTGGTTTAATGAACCAGAGACGGTGGTGCCAAGATATACTGAAAAAACAGAAGTGACGGAATAAAATATCTTGTTGACATGTGTATATTATGGTAATATACTTTTTATGATGAAAATAATACCTGAGCCCCTATCATTTGAATGGGATTCGGGGAATATTGACAAAAACTTTAAAAAACATAATGTCAGTTGTCAGGAAGCGGAAGAAATTTTTAATAATCAACCATTATTAGTGGCTGAAGATAAAAATCATTCTAAAAATGAAACAAGGTTTCAGGTATTAGGAAGAAGTAATAGTAATAGATATTTATTTTTATCAATTACAATTAGAAACCAAAAAGTTAGAATAATCTCAGTAAGAGATATGAGTAAAAAGGAAAAAAAAGAATATGAAAAATATTAAAAATATTCCAAAATTCAAATCGGAAGATCAAGAAAGAGAATTTTGGGCGAAAAATGATTCAGTTGATTATGTTGATTGGTCAAAAGCGGATAAAGTAATTTTTCCTAACTTAAAACCAACCACTGAATCAATATCATTGCGTTTACCGTCATTTTTATTAACCAGAATAAAACAATTAGCTAATGAAAAAGACGTGCCATATCAATCGTTGATGAAAGTATTTTTGAGTGAAAGAGTTAAAAAAGAGCTGATTAATAGTCGATAAAATATGATAATCTATAGTTAATTAATATTAATTTAATAAAAAATATGGCATTTGAAGGATTAAAATCAATTTTTAAAAGTATTATGGATTATCGGAAAAAGAAAAAGGAAGAAAAAGAAGTGTTTAATATGCAAGCAGCTGGTAGACCAATGGTAAAAACTAATTTTATGGAACATTCATATATGAAAAGTCCAATACAACAAATGGGTTTAGACAAAGGGACTAAATTAGGAACAAGTCAGTTTGGAAGTGTGAAAAAATAATTAAGAGGGTAATTGAATAGTGTGGTAAAATGCGGATTGTGAGTTTAAGAGAAATATTTGGTTTGTGGTTCTAAGGGTTGACAGGGGTTGTATTATAGATAACAATGAAACTTAGTTTCTAAGGTAGAAAGTTTATTAAAATAGAAAAAATGAAAACACTATTAATAGTAGAGTCACCAACAAAGGCCAGAACAATTGGTAAATATTTGGGATCAAGTTACACTGTGATTGCTACAGTGGGACATTTGAGAGATTTGCCAAAGAATAAAATGGCGGTGGATATGGCTAAAAACTTTGAAGTTGAATACCAAATTGATAGTAAAAAGAAAAAAGTTGTTGATGATTTAATTAAATCGAGTAAACAAGTAGACAAAATATTATTGGCATCTGATCCTGATCGTGAAGGAGAGGCTATTTCTTGGCATGTAAAATGGATACTTGAGTCAAAAGATAAAAGTAAAAAGTTAAAAGATAAAATAACTAGAATTACTTTTCATGAAATTACCAAAGAAGCGGTGGAAAATGCCATGAAAGAGGCTAGAAATATTGATATGGATTTGGTTAATGCTCAACAAGCCAGGCGAGTACTAGATAGGGTAGTGGGTTATAGTTTGTCTCCACTTTTGTGGAAAAAAGTGCGTCGAGGTTTGTCGGGAGGAAGAGTTCAATCAGTAGCAGTACGACTTATTTGTGAAAGAGAAAAAGAAATTGCCGCATTTACTAAAGAAAAATTTTATGTAGTGTTGGCCCAATTGAATAAAAAAGAAACATTTCAAGCAGATTTAATTAAATTGAATGATAAAAGTATTTCTATTAGTACAAAATTAAAATTATTTGATGGAGATTACACTTATTCAAAATCGGTTTTTAAAAACGAAGAAGAAGTAAAGAAATTTGTTGAATCTTTGGATAAAGAATTTTTGGTGGAAAAAGTAGCCGGGACGGAAACTTCAAGGACACCATTACCCGCGTTTACGACTTCAAAACTGCAACAAGCAGCGGCACGACGGATGGGTTGGTCAGGTAAACAAACAATGAGTGTGGCTCAACAACTTTATGAAAAGGGTTTGATTAGTTACCACAGAACCGATTCGGTATATTTATCAGAAAAAGCGATTGGTGAATTTAGAGATTTTATTGCCAAAGAATATGGCCAAAATTATTTGTCAGAAAAGGTGAGAGTTTATAAAAATAATAGTAAAAACGCTCAAGAAGCTCACGAGGCAATTAGACCAACAAATGTAACAATTCAAAATATTGAAGGAGCTGATTCTCGGGAAATAAAGTTGTACGAAATGATTTGGAAACGGGCAGTGTCGACTCAAGGAGCGGCGGCAAAGATGAAAAATACCACCGTAACTTTTTCGAATAATAAGGCTACTTTTCAATCTAAAGGAGTAAGAATGTTGTTCGATGGCTTTTTGAAAATCAGTGGGGAAAAACACGAAGATCAAATCTTACCAGAACTGGTTGAAGGAGAAAAAATTTCGAGCAAGAAGATTTGGAGTGAGGAAAATGAAACCAGTCCAATGCCACGTTATAGTGATGCTAGTTTGGTGTCGAGTTTGGAAAAACAGGGGATTGGTCGTCCAAGTACATATGCACCAATTATTTCAACAATTATTATGCGCCAGTATGTGGACCGTGATGAAGGCAGATTTAAACCAACAGTGTTGGGTAATGCTGCTAATGAATTTTTAGTGAAAAATTTTGAAGATATTTTGTCATTACCATTTACGGCAGAAATGGAAGAAAGTTTAGATAAAGTGGCTTTGAATAAATTGAATTGGATAGAAATGATGAAAAAGTTTTGGAAAGGATTTGAAAAAGAAGTGAAAAAAGCAGAAAAAGATGGGGAAAGAGTAAAAGTAGAAACGGAGAAGTTAAATGAAAAATGTCCTGAATGTAAAGAAGGAGACTTGGTGATAAGATTGGGAAGATTTGGAAAATTTATTTCTTGTGATCGTTTTCCTGAATGTAAATATAGCCGACAGTACCAAGAAGATGCTGGATTTAAATGTCCAGAATGTGGCGCTGACGGTGTGGTCAGAAAAACTAAAACTGGAAGAAAATTTTATGGCTGTTCTAACTATCCAAAATGTAAGTGGGCAGGGTGGAAAAAGCCGTAGAGATAATTTATAGTTTTTGTTGTAGAATGAATTATGCCAGAATACAGGTCGTTTATAGATGATGGTGTACAGATTAAAGAATTTGAAGGTCGCGTGAATGGGAGGTTGGGTTCTTTTCCGGAGCAAATGTCTAATGGAAAATGGTGTGCTGATTGTGTTTTAAATGATGTGAAGAGTATTTTAAAGATAAAAGATTTGCCTAATTCTCTAAATATAGAGATGATGTTGGAAGGAACAATGAATTTGGCTAATATGGTAATAGAGCAATTTAATAATGGGAACCCTGTTGATTTTTTAATTTTTTTGGATAAATCAGCTAGAAATGGAGCTTTTATGTTGAGAACTTTATGGTTGGAATTAAATAAAAGAGGAGAAATTCCGGAAGGGGTGAAGTTGCCAGAAATTAAGTTTATTAATATTGGAAAAAATGATGATCGTAAACATGAATCCGAAGCGGCTTTAACTTTATTAAAATTGAAATATCAAGATAGTTTTAGGGGTAAAAAAGTAGCTTTAGTAGATGAATTTGTGGAAACTGGTAATTCACTTAAATTAGGTTTGAAAACAATTAAAAGTGTTTTTGAACCGAGAGAAATAATGGGGGTTCAGCATTTTTTTTCTCCTCCTCATTGGTATTATCATGATCATTTTAAAATGGTTGAAGATATTGATCAACAATATTGTGTTAATACAACATTTTCAAAATTAGATGAAGCTAACTCGGAACAAATTATTAGTATTTATCGGTTGATGTCTGATTTGCCAAGGGACAATTTTAATGGGCATTTTAATGGTAATGTAGATTTATCTGTTCGAGATATATTAAATATTTTGAAAATAGACCCTGTAAATTATGATATTGTTTGGGATTATATCCATATAGCTGGAGGTTTTATGACTGTACCGTTTTGGAATGAAAATAATAAAAGTACTAGTAAAGATTACCGACGTTTATTAAAGGGAATTGTGGTTAAAGCGATGGAATATCGAGATAAGAACGGTAAATCTTTTGAATTGTAGATCTGGTTTGGATCATCACGTCCATATTCTATTCCATGTAGAGACGCCATATATGGCGTCTCTACAAAAAAGATTCCAATGGGATTTTTAGTTAAAGATAATTATTGTAACCATTCATATATTTATTCACAATTAAATCTAAATCCAACTTTATTTAACCATGTAGAGACGCATCATGATGCGTCTCTAACCATAAGATACAATAGTTATTTTTTTAATAACGTGTTTTTTTATAAACTGCTTTTTGCTTTTCCCCAATGGAGTTGTGATGTTCTTATTAGTTTGTCACGTTGTTGGTTTTTGCAAGAGAGAGGAGCGAGGGTGGTGGCGTAGAAGGGTTGGGTGGTTTCGGAGTCGATGGAAAGTTTACAGATGACTTGGTATTTGCCGATTTTGACTAAATCTTCTGGTGGAAAGGCGGTGCCAAATTCTTTGGCGAGAATAAAGGCATCTTGGTTGCCGACGACAAAAGAAATAAGGGAGCCAACATTTCCTAAAATAGCGTCTTGGATAGTTCGGTCCAATTGAGCCATATATTGGTTGGCAATAATTAAATTAAGACGGAACTTACGGGCTTCTGAAAGAATTTTTATAAAAGCATCAGTGGCAAAATTTTGAAATTCATCAACGTAAAGATAAAAATCAGAGCGGTCTTCGGCGGCTTGAAAAACACGATTCATGGCAGAGAGTTGGACTTGAGTAATTAACATGGCACCTAAAAGAGCAGAATTATCTTCGCCAAGTCGGCCGGTAGATAAATCAGCAATCAAAATCTTTTTTTGGTCCATTATTTCTTGAATGTTTACTTTTGATTTGGCGTGAGCTACGGTGTTACGAATGTTAGTAGAAGCAATAAATTGACCAACTTTATTTAAAATAGGGGAGACGGCTTCATTTTGAAATTTCGGATCCATTCGATCAAATTCATTAATCCAAAAATTTTTGAGGGTTTGATTGGTTAGTTGGCCGACAACTTTATTGCGAAAGTTTTTGTTGGTTAAAATTTCAACGATGTGAGTCATATCACTGCCTGGAGTGTTAACTAAAGTAAGAACAGCATTACGTAAAATATGTTCCAGTCGTGGTCCCCAGGAAGTGGTGCCATAAAGTTTTTTGAAAATTGAAAGAACTCCAGAAGCAATTAACTCTTTTTGAGAATCATTTTTGGCTTCGAGAACGTTTAAAGGATAAACATATTCTGGGTCAGCAGGATTAAAATAACAAACATCGTTAATACGATTACTAGGAATGTAATCAAGGATAGTGTTACATAAGTCGCCGTGAGGATCGATGACGGCGACTCCGCGGCCTTTGCGAATGTCGTCGATGGCCATGTTGGCAATAAGAGTAGTTTTACCAGTACCAGATTTTCCGATGATGTAAGTGTGACGACGACGATCTTCGCCTTGTTTGATACCAAAAATAGCGTCTTTATTTCTAAATTCGGTTTTGGCAAAAAAGGTAATTTCGGCTTTTTGTTCGGGAGTGGCATTGTCGGAGGTAGGCAAATTTTCTGGAGGATCAGAATAAAGTTTTTTACCCCAAGCAATGTTGGGTAGTTTAGTCATTTGATTAGGAAAGTGCCAAATAGCAGAAAGTTCTTCGGTATTAAAAATTTGTCCCTTAAGATTGGGCATAACTTCACGATTAGTGATTGATTTAAGAAGTTTTTTCTTGGTAAAAAAGTTAGGAGAAAAAGATTTAATAAAATTTCCCCGAGGGTTAGTATAAGCGCCAAAAGATGAAGAAACAGAGGTAATAAGACCGGGATTGTTGGATAAAAAATTAATTTGGGCAAAAATTCCGGGGAATTGAATTTTTTGTTCGAAGATCATTTTATCTGGATGGGCGGTGCGAATATTGCGCTCTTTGTCGACCACAATTCCATTTTGAATAGTACTGATAATACTGCCTTGCCAATTTTTAGGAGGAGAGGCTAAAACTATTTGAAAAACAAAAAAATCTTTGATGTTGTTGGATCGGGAAAGTGGAGCTAAAACAGAATTTAGAGGGTCAGTTTCTTTAAAATCTTTGGTGGTTTTGAGAGGATAACTGTAAGGTCTACCTAAACCGAGTTGGGTAAAGTTAGGTTGAATATTAATTATTGGGGAGGAAATTTGAGCGTTAGGATCATTGTTGGGAGCTACTTCTGGATTAAGAAAAGATTGGATATAATCTGGGGTTTCGCGAATGATAGCGCTGGAGTATTGAGCTAAAATTTGAGATCGAAAAAATTCAATGTCGACAAGTGGGACGACAACAAAAAAATGAATTTGGCCGTCTTTTAGGACAATTTCTAGTGAAGAAATAGTTTTTTTCTTGTTGGTTAATCTGTCAAAAAAAGAACTTTTGGAAAATTGGGTAAAATTTGCCAACAAAGAGGACATCGACTCAAAGGTAAACTCATTTTCTTGAGGCAAGCGAACTTCGAGAATGACAAGATTGTTGTCAGGCATGAATGTATTTTAGCAATTTTTGGGGCAAAAGAGGTGAATTAAAGATGATTATCTTATAATAATTTTGATAAATATCTTATATTTAAATTTATTTATTTTTTAGGTTCATAATAAATTTTATCCAACTTAGTTGTTTAAACTTTGTGTTATAATTCCCTCAATTAATTTTTCTTGATTTTTGACACGAGAATCCTGGGGTAAAGACCCAGTGTCAGAAAGATAATCCGCCTTCGTTAAAACTACGGCGGACAAGTAAGGAGCATTCCGATTAATCGGAATAAAAAACTATGGCAGATGCCAAAAAAATAATCACTAAAACCGTCAACCGAAGCGGCAAATCTTTGGTTAAAAAAGCGTTGGTTGTTAAGGCTAAAACTCAGAGTAAAATTTCAGTTGAAAATATTAAGAAGTTGAACGAAAAGAAATTGGAAGAGAAAAAAAACTTAGAAAATAAGGTAAATGCAGTTGAAGAGAGGCCAGCCTTCGCTAAAGCTACGGCGGCTAAAGAAGATAAAAATTACGAATTAACCATCGGATTGAAAGATTTATTGAATGCGGGATGTCATTTAGGTCATAAAACTTCTAAAACTAGTCCAAAAGCTCGTGATTTTATTTATGGCAAAAAAGATGGGATTGAAGTCATTGATTTAGTAAAAACTTTGGATGGTTTACAAAAAGCTTGTAATTTTATTTATAACCAAAAGAGAAATAATAAACAAATAGTATTAGTTGGAACTAAAAGACAATCTAGAGAAGTAGTTCGACGAGTAGCCATGAGTGCTGGGGTTCCTTATGTAACTGACAGATGGTTAGGTGGAACTATTACAAATTGGGATCAAATTAAAAAAGATATCAAAAAATTAATTGATCTTCGAACTGGTTTGGAATCAGGTAAGTTTACTGAAAATACTAAAAAAGAACTTTCAGAAATGAACAAAGAGGTAACTAGATTAGAAAAGATTGTTGGTGGTTTAACTAGCTTAGAAAAATTATTTGATATTCTTTTTGTAGTTGATGCTGGAGTAGAAAAAACGGCAGTAAAAGAAGCTAAATTAAGAAAGATCAAAGTGGTATCTATTAGTGACACTGATGTAAATCCTTATAAAGTCGACTTTGCTATCCCAGCTAACGATGATTCAGTTAAAAGTGTAAATCTTTTAGTTGAAGAAATTGGGAGAGCGATAAAAGCGGCGGGAACCAAATAATTTTTCTAGCGAAAAATTATTTGAATTTCAAATTTTTAATTTTAAATTTTAAATCAATTAAAAATGTTTTAATTTATGAATTTAAAATTTGGATTTGATTAAAAATTAAAAATTGTAAATTAAAAATTATTTAAAAAACTATGGATAATAAACAAATAATTGAATTAGTAAAAAAAATTCGAAATGAAACCGGGTTGGGGATAATGGAGATTAAAATGGCTTTGGAAGAAGCTAGTGGTGATGAAAAGAAAGCCAAAGAAATTTTGAAAGCAAAAGGTTTGAAAAAGGCAGAAACCAAAACAGAGAGAGAAACTCATCAGGGTAGAGTGGCTACTTATACCCATACTACCGGTAAAATTGGAGTAATGGTGGAATTACTTTGCGAAACTGATTTTGTGGCTAAACACGAAGATTTTGTGAATTTAACCAAAGATATTTGTTTGCAAATTGCAGCGATGAATCCAGAAAATGTTGATGAATTATTGAAACAAGAATTTATTAAAGATGCTTCAATGACTATTGAAGAAAAAATTAAAGGATTGGTAGTTAAATTTGGGGAAAATATGAAATTGACCAGATTTGCTAGGTTTGAAATTTAAACAATCTCCCTAAATCCCTCTTTGACAAGAGGGATTTTAATAAAAAAATAAAACCCCTCTGAGAAATCAGGGGGATTTTTTTTGGTTTGTTATATTTAACCTGGTTGACAATTTTGTAGAAAAAAAATAACATGGTTGTTAGATGAATAATGAATCAGGAAACAAAAATACTTGGAAAGTTTTTGGGGTTTTAGTAGTTTTGATGGGTGGACTGTTATTGAGTATTTATGTGGTTGGTCAAAATCAAGAAAATCGAAGTAAAGCTGAAGAAAATGATGTGGTTATGGAAGAAGATGAGCAATTTGAAAATATGTGTGGGGAAGCTGATGAATTGCCAGCTTCGTCAAGACCGGTGACTGATTTATGTGTGACTGGTTCACCGATATGGATTGATTCTGTAGCAAGTGGAGGTTTGTATAGGTGGAAATGTGTGGATGAAGCTAAAGATGAGAGCAATGAATGTAGTGCGGTTTTGAGTAATTAAGTTAAAGATAAGGTATAATTTGTATATGATAAATTTTTCTGATGTTAGAGTCCGAATGGATAAAATAGTGGCCTTGTTTGTTAATGATATTGCGTCAATCAGGACGGGGAGAGCAACTCCAGGGTTAATAGAGAATGTGGTGGTAATGGTATATGGTGGCCAAAAAATGAAATTGATTGAGTTGGGTTCTATTGGAGTACCAGATGTAAGAAGTTTAACTTTTCAACCTTGGGATCAGGGTTTGATAAGAGAGATATCTAATGGAATTGCAGCGGCGAATATTGGGATGACTCCGGTAATTGATGGAGAAATAATTAGAATGAGTTTGCCAATGTTGACAGTGGAACAAAGGGAAGATTATATAAAATTATTGGGAAGAAAATTAGAAGCGTCAAGAGTGATGATTCGAGATGCTAGAGCTGATTTTAGAAATGATTTACAAAAAGGAAAACAGGATAAAATAGTTTCTGAAGATGAGTTTAAAAAAGATGAAACAGAACTACAGAAAAATACTGATGAATTTATAAAAAAACTGGAAGAGATATCTAAAAAAAAGGAAATTGAGATAAGAGGTTGACCAAGTTTTTTTTTGGTTTATTATGATTCTATAATGACTAAAATAAATAAGTTTCTAGCGTTTGGTGTTTTGTTGTTGGCGGTAGCTATTCCTTTGACAACATGGTTAGCTGTTAACAACCAAGAGAATAGAAGTAAAGCTGCAAGTGAAGAAACTAGTGTTGCTATTGGTAGCGAAGCCATTGATGGTGTTTGTGGAGAAATGGATGGTGAATCTGTAACAGAAATTCCAGATAATAGATATGCTTGTGCTGAAGGGGCAGTAAATTGGATGGATTCTAAGGCTACTGATGGTGCTTACAATTGGGATTGTATTGGTAAAATGGATGGGGTGATTGCTCATTGTGAAGCTTTACTTGAGAAGTAAAAAATGATTATGGATTTGCTAATTTTTGTTTTGGCTTTATCGGTTTTAGTGCTGGTTCATGAATGGGGTCATTTTATGGCAGCTCGGAAAACTGGAGTTAAAGTTGAAGAATTTGGATTAGGATTACCTCCAAGAATTTTTGGTAAAAAAATAAAAGGTACAATTTATAGTTTAAATTGGTTACCAATTGGTGGTTTTTGTCGATTATATGGAGAAGATGGTAATGGAAAAGGCACTGATGCTTTTAATCACAAAAAACCATGGCAAAAAATGTTGATAGTATTGGGTGGGGTAATAATGAATTTGGTTTTGGCGGTAGTAATTTTTAGTGTGATTTATACCATCGCGGGGGTACCAGTAGAAACTGATAGGGTATCAATTGTAGGAATTTCTCCTAATTCTCCAGCAGAAAAAGCAGGACTAAAAGAGAATGATGTGATTTTAAAAATAAATGATATGACAGTTAAAAAGGCAGATGAATTAACAGCAGAAATAGGAAAGAATAAGGGTAAAAACATAAAATTAATAATTAATAATGAAGAATTAAAAATTTATAATAAAGAAATTGATGTTGAAGTTCGAGAAAATCCACCAGAGGGGGAAGGGGCGATGGGGGTGGCTATTTCAAACACAGAAATGAAAAAAATGCCGTGGTATAGAATTGATAAGGGAGTTGTGGCTGGGTTTAAAGAGGCCTATTATTGGGGAAAAATTATTTTTGGAGGGGTAGTTAAAATGATTGGTGGATTGTTGATAGGGAATGTGCCAAAAGATGTTAGTGGTCCAATCGGAATGTATGAAGCGACTAGTGCGATCAATAAAAATCAGGGAATTTTGGCAGTGATTCATTTTTTTGGAATTGTGTCGGTAAATTTAGCGGTAGTAAATGTGCTACCTTTCCCGGCACTGGACGGGGGAAGAATAATTTTTGTACTATATGAAATGTTGACAAAGAAAAAAGCAAATCAAAAATTTGAGGCGATAGTAAATAATATAGGAATGTTGTTGTTGTTGGGACTAATTTTGTTGATTACTCTAGGAGATATTAAAAGGGTTATTGGGATGTAATTGTTTTGATGTTATTTGATGTATATTTATATATTAAATATTTAATTTTGGCCGATAGTTCTAGAGAATACTAACTTACTTATTGACCTGGAGTGGTAAAAGTGTTTAACTTTTTTATATAAAAATTGTGTTTTTTAAATGAAAAAATTAAATTTAACTGAACGATGTGGTTTTGCTCAAATTTTTGTTTTAATAGGGATGTTGTTGATAGCGATTTCTTTGCCAATAGCGACTAAATTGGTGCAACAGAATCAAGAGAATAGAAGTAACGCTCGTGAAGTTGATGGAGCTACAACGAATTCTAAACAGACAGTTGTTAATGTTGCCAATACTGTTGCTAAATCTTCTGCTGCTACTGCCAAGGCTGTGGCTGATAAAGCCGCTGCTGATGCTAAAGCTAAAGCCGCTGCTGCCGCTGCTGCCGCTGCTAAAACTGCTGCTACTGTTAAAACTACTTCTACTTCTTCTACTACGACTACTAAATCTTCGGCTACTTCCAATGTTAAAGATACTGTTACTAAAAGTGCCGCTTCTGTCGGAACTGTGACGAAGGAGACTGTTGCTGATACTGCCATTAAAGCCACAAGTTGTAGTACTAACGGTGCTATTAAATGTATTGGTTCAGGTCAAATACAGCAATGTATTCTTAGTAATTGGACTGATGCGACTAAATGTGCCAGTGGTATTTGTAATGCTTCTGGAAGTGGGTGTGGTGGTACTGTACCTTCATCTACTTCGACAACAAAAGAACAAACTACTCCAACTCCTATTTGTAGCTCTTCACATTGTGGTAGTTGCAGCCAATCAACTTGTAATACTGTTGGTTGTTTGTGGGGTTACAATGGATCTTCAACAATGTATTGTTATGCCAGGTCTGCTGCAGTGCCAAGAACTGCCATAGCTGATTGTTCTTCAAAATGTGGTGAGTGTGCTACAGTGACTGCGTGTTCTGCTTCTGCGGCTAACTGTACTTGGAGTTATAGTGGAAATTATTGTGAGGCTGTTTCGACTGGTACTTGTGGAGTAGCAATAAATGCTTGTACTAGTGGAACACCATCAGATATTGCTGATAGCATTGGTTCTTATTTGTGGATGTGTGGTAATAAAACTTGTAGTATAAATAAGCCAGTTTGCGATTCTAAATGTGGTGATTGTGCTACAGTAGCTGCGTGTTCTGCTTCTGCGGCTAAATGTATTTGGAGTTATAGCGGGAATTATTGTGGAACTGATTATGCGGATAATACTTGTGGAACAGAGATGAATACTTGTGTTAAGGGAACTTTGTCGGATATTTCTGATACTAATTTGATTTATTTGTGGATGTGTGGAAATAAAACTTGTAGCGTAGCTAAGCCAACCACAGTGAAGACTGGTGGATCTGGTGGTAGCGGTGGTGGATCTAGTTCTGGTTCTAGTAGTAGTTTTAGTGTGATACCGAATAATTTGACTTTGAAGGTGGGAGAGACAGCGATACTTACAGCTACCGAAGATGCTTATTGGTATGGTGATTCAGCAGTAATAACTGTTCGTGATGAACATAAAACTACTCATGCTAGAGGGTTGGTAACTGCTCTTTCTGTTGGTTCAGGTGTGGCTGTGGCAGCTCCGATGTCGGCTAATGGTGTTGGTGTTACAGTAACAGTACCGGTGAAGGTTATCGCTGGTGATACAAGGACTTTGAGCTTTAAGGTGGCTTTTGCTGGGATTAAACCTTCTTATGTTAATTCGAGTGGAGAATCTTATAGCTGTATTGGTAGTTTGGGTAATTCAGTGGTTGAAGTTCTTAATCGTCCAACCAACGTGTATGGTGAGTTTTCAGATGTCAGCGTTAGCGTAGTTGGAAATGAAGTAGATTCAAAAGGAAATCAGGTGTTTCAAGTTAGTAATTTAGAGATTGATTCGTCTTTTGCTTCGGTGAATAATTTTAATTACGTGAAGGTAAAAGGGCCATTCCACTTAAAGAGAAGAATGTGCCAAGATGGTCAAACTGGAAAATTAGATGAAACAACTACTTGTGATATTAATTTAATGAAGACTGATGGTTATGTTTATGATTTTTCAGAATACACATTATTAGCTGGGGATGTTGATTCCAGCGGTGTAATCAATAGTATCGATTATTCTTTAGTCAAGAATGCGGTTAACGCTGATGCAGAACCGAGTTGTGGTCGAGAGTATGATTTAAATATGGATGGTGTAGTTAACGCTTTAGATTTAAATCTGGTTAAAGATGCTCTATCATCAATAGATGATGAATAATTAATTATTTAAAAAAATATGCAACAAAATAATTTAATAAGAATATTAATTCCGATAGTGGCTGTGGTGGTGGTGATAGAAAGTGTTGTTTTAGTGTCTTCTTTAAATAAAGAAGTTACGACTAGTGATGTTTCACAAGAAGTTACTAATGAAATAACAAAAACAGAAGTTAGCAATGAACCTGTGGCTGATTTTATTTTTGAGACTGAAACTAAAGATATGAAAGTAGGGAAGTCTTATAAAGTCGATTTAAATTTAGTAGGGAAAAGGGGAGTTAATCTTGACGCGATGGAGGTTTACATAAAATATGATCCGAAAAAAGTAACCGTTTCGAAATTAGTTAGTAGTGATAAATTTCCAGAGATGTCGAAAAATTCTGGGATTGATAGCAAAACTGGTTTAGTTACTTCTATGTTTTTATGGGATCTAGGAAAAATTGGATCAATTAAATCTGATGAGACGAATTCAGTTTTGTCTTTTGTAGTGACTCCAAAAGTTCAAGGAGAAACTGAAATTAGTTTGGTTACTGGTAGTACTGATGAAAAATCTGTTACTATGATAGTAGAGAATCCCACAAGTAAAGTTTTATCTTTTTTGGGGAATAAATTAGAAATTAATGCAACTAAATAATTTATGAAAAAGACTGCCTGGTTATCAACTATTTTTGTGTTTTTTGTCTTACTGTCGCAAGTCGAAGTAAGAGCTGTTTATGCTGGGGCTAAATTATATTTAGATCCTTCTAGCGCGACAAAAACTTTAAACGAGACTTTTACGGTAACAGCCAAAGTTGATACTGGTGGAGAGGTTGTGGGTGGTGTTGACGGTATAGGAACTTATGATTCGTCTCGATTAGAATTAGTTTCTGTCACTAAAGCTTCAGATATGGTTTTTACTAATCTGGATGGTGGTGGTAGTTGTCAAATTGGTACATCTAGTGGGGGAAAGTTTAGCTTTACATGTTATGCCAATAGTGCTGTTGATAATACTGCAGTAGCAGGTAATTTGGTGGTTTTCAGTTTTAAAGCTAAAGCTACAGGAACAGCCACAGTGGCTTTTTCTTGTACTAGTGGATCTACTGTTGATTCAAATATAGTCAAGACTTCGACTTCTGGAGATATTATTTCTTGTAGCGAAAATGGGTCGGGTTCTTATATTATTAATGGTAGTTCAAGTAGTACAACAACTACTACTAGTACAGCGACTTCAACCCCAACTCCTTCGTCAACTTCGACTGAGTTGCCTAAAACCGGGAATGTAGGAGCAACTATCGGATTGGTTTCATTTGGATTAGTTAGCTTGCTATCGGCAGTATTTTTAAAGTTCTTATGAAGAAGCTAAATGTAAAAAAAATTGTAATTTTTGGTGTTTTGACAGTGGTGATGGTGTTAATAGTGGTAGCTATTGGTCAAGTGAGAACTTTTATGAGTGGAGCAACTAGTGATGTTGAGCCACAGTCGGTGACAGCAGTTTCTGGTGATGATGGAAAGTCGGCGGTGATTACATGGATTTCTAATAAGGAGTCAATTTCTAAAATAGAATATGGAACAACGGCGGCTAGTTTGGTGTTGATGTCGGCTGAGAGTTCGGCGATGACTAGTCATAATATTAGTTTGACATCTTTGCGTCCATCGACAACTTACTATTTTAGAATTAAAGTTGGTGATGAAGTTTTTGATAATGGGGGAATTCCTTATACGTTTAAGACAAAAGCTGATGCTAGCTTGTTAGTGTCAATTACTCCAACTTTGGTGCCATCGAAAGTTTTAGATAATCCTGCAACAAGTAAGACTGCTGTTGAGTGTGACTCAAAGACTGACTACAATAAAGATGGTATCGTTAATTCTATGGATTTAAATTTGTGCAAGAAGGATGGTGGTTCAGTTTCATCTTTGGTGCAGACTACTGTTACTCCTACTACTGCTAAAAAAACAACTACTAGTACTGCTTCTTGTACCGGAACTATCACAGATTATAACAGTGATGGTTTGGTGAATAGTTTGGATCGACTTAACTGTTTACAAAGTTTGCAATAGAGAGGTACAATAGGCAATTGTTAAAATTCAAGGAGGTGTTATTTTTTAATGCCAATTATAGTTCAAAAAAAGAAAGGCGAATCTAAAGACGATATTATTGGAAAATTTAGACGTTTGTGTTTGGAAGAGGATATTACTGAAGAAGTACGAAAACGTACTGCTTATGTGAAACCTTCTGAAGAGAGATATGCTAAAAAGAAGATAATTGTTTGGCGAGATAAATGTCGTCGTAGAGCCAAAAATTCAAGGAGACATGATGTTAAGAGATAATCTTAAAAAAGAAAGTATAGAAGCCTTAAAAAGCCACAATCAAAAGCTTGTGGATGTTTTAAGGTTTCTTATTTCTTTGATTGATAAAAAAGAAATGCAGCTTCCAGTAGGTAAAATGACTGAAAGTGATGAGATTGGAGTATTGCGAAAAGAATTAAAGAATAAAGAAGAATCGCGAGAGATGTTTTTGAAAGCAAATAGAACTGATTTAGTGGAACAATTAGATTATGAAATTGAAATTGTAAAAGGGTATTTACCAGCAGAGATCACTAAGGAACAGATAGAACAAACAGTAGTGGATGTAATAACTGAAAAAGGAAATAACTTTGGATTAGTGATGAAAGAAGTAATGAGTAAATTGGGTGGATCAGTTGACGGAGGAGTGATCTCACAGATAGTAAAAGAGAAAATAAGTCAATGATTTAGGATTTAAGATTTATGAATAATACAATTCTTATTAATCATTCTAGAAATTGGGGATTGGATGAGAATTTGGTGGAAAAATTAGCAAAAAAGGCCTTGATTAAAAAAGGTCTAAAAAATGATATTGAGTTGAGTGTTTATTTTGTGGGTAGAAAAAAAGCTAAAGATTTAAATATCAGTTACAGACAAAAAGATTATATCCCACAAGTTTTGGGATTTCCTATGTCTTTAGATAAAAATGCAGATGGAATTATCAGACCAGGAGATATTGTGATTTGTACTCAGAAACTGAAATATGAAGTAAAATTTCAAAAGTCTACTTTGGAAAAAGTGCTTTATGAGTGGTTGGTCCATGGGGTGGAGAACCTGTTGATATAGATGATGATATTGTAAATTTAGCTTGGTTTTGGTTTAATGACTTGATGCCTGTTTTTCATTTAAAATATCGTCCAGCTATATTATCAGAGTTAGATTTATTGGATGTTTCCGATAAATTAAAAAGTTTGATAAAAGCGAAAGAGATGCCACAATCTTTTTTGTTTTCTGGCCCAAAAGGGGCGGGAAAAACTTCGGCGGCTAGAATTTTTGCGAGGACGATCAATTGTCTAGAAATTGGTGAGAATAAAGAGGCTTGTGGTAAATGTGAAAATTGTAAAGAAATAGCTGAAAATAGATCGATGGATATTATTGAAATGGATGCGGCTTCTAATCGAGGAATAGAGGATGTAAGAAATTTGAAAGAAAAGGCATATCTATTACCAACTAAATTGAAATATAAGGTATTTATTGTGGATGAAGTGCACATGTTGACCAAAGATGCTTTTAACGCACTTCTAAAATTGATTGAAGAACCTCCAAAACATACAGTTTTTATTTTATGTACTACTGATGCCGATAAAATTCCGGAAACGGTCTTGTCTAGGTTAGTAAAAGTTGATTTTAGAAAGGGAAATAAAATTGATTTAAAACGTTCACTGGATAAAATTATTAAAGGAGAAGGGATAAAGATTGATGATCAGACAGAAGATTTTATTTTAAGTAAGAGTGATGGTAGTTTTAGAAACTTGCAGAAAAATTTTAATGAATTATTCTTGTCTATTGGAAATGATTTAAATTTGGATTTGGTTCAGAATTTTTATATTAATAAAAGTGGGGATTATTCGATAGCAGAATTTGAGAAAGATTTATCAGATAATAGTTTGGTAAAAATAATAGAAAAATTAGAAAAAATGGCTGATGTTGGGGTTAATTTAGTAGATTTTAGAGGTGATTTGATGAACTATTTCCAACAGAAATTATTAATTTCTGTTGGAGCGGCTAAAGGTGAACAATCTTTATTAGATTTAAAAAATCTTGAAACGTGGATAAATTTGTTGATTAGGGCGGCAAAACAAGAGAAGGAAGTGGAGATTGATCAGCTGCCTTTGGAATTGGCGGTGATTGATTTTTTGACGGAAACATCAAACGTCTCAGAGAAGCCAGTCTTCATTAAAGCTACGGCGGCCAAGGAAGAAAAAAAGATTGAAGAAAAGGAAGAGATTGACAAATTTGAAGAAGTTAACGGTGAGGAAGATGTGTTGACAATAGATGTATCTGGGGTAACTTTGGAAAAAGTGAAGGAGTCTTGGGGAAATATTTTGTTAGCAGTGAAACCGTTTAATCATTCAGTGGAAGCTTTTTTGAGAGCATCACGACCAATTAAATTAAAAGAAAGAAATTTAACTTTGGAAGTTTTTTATCCGTTTCATAAGGATAGATTGGAAGAACCAAAGAATAAAGGAATTGTGGAAAAAAGTTTGTTAAAAGTATTGGGAGTTGAATTAGTTTTTAATTGTATTTTAGGGAAAAATAAAAAGGAACCTTTAGTGATTAGAAATGATACGCCAATGGAAAGTGTGAGCGAACATTTAGTAGAGGAAGATAAAGATGAAAAAAAAGATTTGTATGATGTGGCCAAGGATATATTTGGATAAGTGATAAAATTACTAATTAATAATTACTAATTAATAATTAAAAAATTATGTTTGATAAAGCAAAAATGTTGGCTCAGGCTTATAAATTAAAAAAGGCGGTTGAAGCAGAAACTGTTGAAATTGAAGAAAATGGAATTAAAATTACTGTTAGTGGTGATCAAAGAGTGAAATTTTTGTCGGTAAATGGGATGGAAAATAAGGTTTTGGTGGAAGCAATCAATAAAGCGATGAAAAAATCTCAAGAAACGGCGGCAAAAAGAATGAAAGAGATGGGAGGGTTAGAGGGACTATTTTAATTTTCAAAATCCAATTTTCAATGAATTTTCAATTTATTAATTTAAAAATTGATTTTTTGATAAATTTATTGGTATTTGAAAATTGTAAATTGGTTATTTAAAAATTATGAAATAATTTTGAGTATGGCGGAATTTCCAAAGTCAGTTAAAAATTTGATTGATGCTTTTGAGCGATTGCCGGGGATTGGGCCGAAAGGGGCGACGAGGTTGGTTTTTTATTTACTAAACACACCCAAAGCGTATGTGAATGATTTGTCTCAGGCTTTAGTGAAGATGAAAGAAGAAACAAAAATTTGTCAGACATGCTTTTCGGTAAGTGATCAAGAAATTTGTTCGATTTGTAGTGATTCTACTCGTAATCATTGGCAAATTTGTGTTGTAGAAAGGGCTATTGATGTAATGGTAATTGAAAATATGGGAGGTTTTAAAGGGGTTTACCATGTGTTAGGGGGAGTAATTAACCCACTTGATCACGTGGGGCCAGATGATTTAAAAATTGATGAATTAGTTAATAGGGTAAAAAGGAAACTAGATAAAGAGGGTGAATGTTTGGAGGTAATTTTGGCAACTAATCCGACTATGGAAGGGGAGGCAACAGCTTTACATATAAAAAAAAGATTGGAAGGTTTGAACTTGAAAATTTCTCGAATTGGCAGTGGATTGCCAATTGGAGCAGATTTGGAATATGCTGATCAAGCAACTTTATGTCGGGCTTTGGACGGACGGAGAGATATATAGCCTGTCAGTTTTTCAGTTTGTCAGCTATTCAGTTTTTTTTGTTAGAATTGACTTATGGGTGATCATAAAATTTTAAAGGGAATAGGAAAGGGTTTAGGTCAATTAGGGGCAGAAACAGTAGAAAAGGTAACAGAACATGGTGAAAAGATTTTTGAAAGTATAATTACTGGGAAAGAACTATTAGGGTTAGAAAGTACAATGACTCCGGGTGAGCTTGATTTTCAGAAAAGAGAAGATGATCGAATAAAAAAAGCAGAAATTGAAAAATTAAAAGGAGAGATGGGTCAGGGTGAAAATAAAACTGAAGGAAAGCAAACTGAAAAAAAACGTGATGTGGAAGGGGAAATGGAAGAACTGAGGAATCAGAAAGAAAAAGAAGAGGAAGATAGAGAAAAATATTATGAACGAGTAAAAGAACAAAAAAAAGTGCAAGAACAACAACAGCAGGCAGAATATAACTCTTTGATGACAGAATCAACTAACCCATCTAAACAAAAAAAGAGTAGGGGAAGTGCATTAGCACACAAAAAGAAACACCAACCAGACCAATCTCAAATGTCGCAAACACAAGAGTTTAAGGGTAAAATTGACTAGTTTATGAAAATTTATAATACAGCTGCTAGAAAAAAAGAGGAACTAAAAACAATTAAAGAAATGGAAGTGGGGATGTATTCATGTGGACCGACAGTGTATTCTAGCCCACATATCGGCAATATGTATGCTTATATTTGTTGGGATGTGTTGGTAAGAACTCTAAAATATTTGGGATATGAAGTTCACAATGTAATCAATATTACTGATGTAGGGCATTTAACAAACGATTCTGATGATGGTGAAGATAAAATGGAAAAAGGTTCCAAAAAAGAGGGAATGACTGTTTGGGAAATTGCTAAAAAATATGAAAATGAGTTTTTGGAGAATTTGAAGGAATTAAATATCGAATTGCCTTGGAAAATGCCTAGAGCAACTGATCATATTCAAGAACAGATTGATTTGATAAAAAAAATTAAAGAAAATGGGTTTACTTATCAAACGAGTGATGGGATTTATTTTGATACTTCAAAATTTACCGATTATGGGAAATTTGCTAATTTGAATTTGGATAAAATTCGTGAAGGAGCCAGAGTTGAAGTAAATGAAGAAAAGAAAAATCCAACTGATTTTGCTTTGTGGAAATTCAGTCCGAAAGATCAAAAGAGACAAATGGAGTGGGAGAGTCCGTGGGGAGTAGGATTTCCGGGGTGGCACATAGAATGTACGGCAATGTCGACTAAATATTTAGGTAATTTGTTTGATATTCATACAGGAGGGGAAGATCATATTCCAGTACATCATACAAATGAAATTGCCCAAGGATACGGTGCTTTTGGTAAAATGACAGCCAATTATTGGATGCACAATGCGTTTATCACTTTTGGCGGATCAAAAATAAGTAAGTCAAGTGGTGGTTTGTATACGGTGATGGATTTAACAGAAATGGGATTTGATCCGTTGGCTTATCGATATATGGCTTTGGGGAGCAATTATCGGAAAGGGATAGAATTCTCGGTAGAAGGATTAAAAGCGGCTGAAATAAGTTTAAATAAAATTAGATATTATAAGACTGAGGAAAACGGAGTGGTGAATGAGGAATATAAAACTGAATTTATTTCTAAAATTTCTGATGATTTGGCAATGCCGGAGGCTTTGGCGGTGATGTGGAAAATGTTAAAGTCGGATGATTTATCAGCAGGTGATAAATGGGCAACTATTTTAGATTTTGATCGAGTTTTAGGACTTAATTTAGATAAAGAAGTTGAAATTGAAGAGATTCCACAAGAAATTATAGATTTAGTAGACGAAAGAAAGAGATCTAGAGAGGAGAAAAATTGGGCAGAATCTGATAGACTAAGAGAGGTTTTAAAGAATAAAGGTTATCTGGTTGAAGATTCTCAAAATTCTTGTAAAATACACAAGATAAGATAATTATAAAAAAAATGAAAGGAAATAACTATAAATATCAACTAGTGGTGGTTTTAGCACCAAAGACTGAAGAAAAAGATAAAGTCTTAGCTAAAGTGACTGGCTGGTTGGAAAAAAATAAAGTAGAGTCAACTTCTGACCATATGGGTTTGAAGGAATTGGCTTATGAGATTAATAAAAATACCAAAGGTGATTTTTGGGTGTATGAATTGACTTCAGAATCGCCAATTAAATTAAAAGAATTTAATCTTTTATTAAATCGAGAATCTAATATTATTAGATATTTAATATTGAAAAAGGAGTAATCATATGCCTAGCAGATGTTTGAATAGGGTAACTTTAATTGGTAATTTAACTCGAGACCCAGAGTTGAGATATACCCCAGGTGGAATGGCGGTAGTGTCTTTTGGAATTGCAACTAATCGAGTTTGGGTAACCAAACAAGGTGAACGAAAAGAAGATGCTCAATTTCATCGAATTGTAGCTTGGAATAAATTGGCTGAATTGTGTTCTCAACTTTTATCTAAAGGTCGAAGAGTTTATGTTGACGGTAGAATTCAATATAGAGATTATACTGATCAAGAGAATAATAGAAAACAAATCACCGAAATTATTATTGATGATATGATCATTTTGGACAATAAAGGAAATGGAGATCATGCTGATATGGCTGATTTATCTGCTCCAGTGGCTCCAGTTGAAAATGATGTTTCTGGTGCTACTGCCGGTGCACAAGTTGCAGATGGAAATTTTGAAGATATTATTATTCCTGATGACATTGGTGAACCTAGTGCAGGTAAAACTGATGAAATGCCTTTTTAAGATTAGTGAATTATGATAAAGAAAAATAAAAAAAATAATTTACTGATTGCAAAAAGAAAAGGAAAAGAAAGAGGTTGTACTTTTTGTAAATCTAAAACTAACCCACGATGGGAAGATTATGAATCTTATGGTGAATTTTTATCACCACGAGCTAGAATTTTAGCTTCTCAATATAGTGGTGTTTGTGCTAAGCATCAAAGAAAATTGGTTAAAGCAATTAAACAAGCAAGACATTTAGCTTTGTTGCCTTTTGTAACACAGTAAAACCCTTCCCCGGCCCTTCCCTTGACAGGGCAGGGAGGATAATTAGGTTATTTAAACCCCGCAGTGGCGGGGTTTTTGGTTATAATGGAATGATGAGAAAGAAAGTTAAAACAAAATGGGGGATTACCCTTTTGGGTGAAAAAGAGTTTTTGGTTAAGGAAGGGGAGATGGTAACTGAAGGCCAAATATTGGTTATCTTAAAAGATAAAAAAGTTAATTCTTTTGATTTTTCTGGATTTTTAGGGAAAATTAGTACTGATAAACTGTTGTCTTTAAATGAAAAATTTAATAACAGTTGGGTAAATACCGGGGAAATGGTATGTATGACGGGAGGAATATTTCCTAGTAAAATTTGTTTTCCAATGAGTGGTAAATTTTTGGGGTTTGATGAGTTTGGAATTTTAAGGATAGAAGAGAATATTGAAAATGAGAAACAAATAATTTCTCCAGTAAATAGTAAGGTGTCAAAGATTGAAGATGATAAGATAGCTTTAGAATTTGAAGTAGAGGAATTTAAGGGGGAAGGAATAATAGGTGGAAAGGTATGGGCAAAAGGAAAAATAATCGTGATTGATGGGATAAAGGATTTAGATTCCTCTCTAAGAGGATGTTTATTGTTCACTAATAATTTATCAAAGACATTTTTATTGAAAGCAGAGGTAGTCGGAGTTAAAGGAGTAGTGACAAATTGTAAAAGTGATGATGATTTATCAATTGATTTGCCGGTTTTATTTTTGGAGGATGCTGAATGGGCTGAATTGTTAAAGAAAAAAGGAGAAACTAAAAATTTTTTGTTAAATTCTCGAGCCGGGAGATTGTTATTAGTGGTGCTAGAATAAATAATGAATTTAAAAAATATAAGGAATTTAGTTTTAGCGCTGGCTTTTTTATCGATAGTTTCATTGGTAAGTTACAAGATTGGTGAAGGACAAGGATCTTTGGTGGAAGGTAATCAATGGGACATGTCGATGATGTGGAAAGTAAAAGATGCTTTATCAAAAGACTTTTTGGAAAAAGATAAAGTTAAAGATAATAATGCTTTAAAATATGGAGCAATTGAAGGAATGGTGGCAGCGCTGGATGATCCATATACTATGTATTTGCCACCAGAAGAAAATAAAAGTGCTAACGAAGACTTGGCGGGGGAATTTGCAGGAGTAGGAATCTCTTTGGGTTATAAAGATAAAACTTTGGCAGTAATGTCGCCTTTGGCTAAAACACCAGCAGATCGAGCAGGAGTTATGGCGGGTGATTTAATTTTAAAAATTGTTGATAAAAATAAAAATTTAGATAGAGATACTACTGGAATAAGTTTGAATGAAGCGGTGAAATTGATTAGAGGAGAAAAGGGGACCGATGTAACTTTAACTTTGTATCGTGATGGTAAAACTGGCACTTTTGATGTGACTTTAACTAGAGATGATATTGAAGTTCCAGGATTAGAGTTAGAATGGAAGGAATCGAATGGAAAGAAGGTAGCTTGGATAAAATTTTATAAATTTAGTGAACAGGTGTTTACTGAGTGGAAAGAAATAGTTAATAAAATTAAATTTGAAAAAGGCGATAATTATGGTGGAATTGTGTTAGATTTAAGAAATAATCCGGGTGGTTATTTACAAGCTAGTGTGGATGTGGCGTCTGATTTTTTGGCTGATGGAGTGGTGGTAAAACAAGAATCATCGGCGGGGATTACAGATACTTATACAGTAGATAAAACCAAGGGAGCTTTGGTTAATGATAAATTAGTGGTATTGATTAATGGGGGAAGTGCATCAGCATCAGAAATTTTAGCTGGAGCTTTAAAAGATTATAATAGAGCGAAGCTTGTGGGAACAAAATCTTTTGGTAAAGGGACAGTTCAAACAACTCAAGAATTTAAAGATGGAAGTGGTTTACATATAACTATTGCTAAATGGCTATTGCCAAGTGGTAAAAATATTCACAAAGAAGGAATCTTGCCTGATGTTGAAGTAAAATCTGGTGACGATCCAAAGGTGGATGTACAACTAGATAAGGCAATTGAAGAGTTATTGAAGTAAAAAATGATTGTTCAATTATGAACAAAAAAAATAAATTATTTTGGTTATTTGGGATTGGAGTGTTTTTGTTTTTGGTTGGAGGATATTTGGGGTTTTGGTTGACGAAAAATAAAATCAAAAGTAATTTACTAGTTCAGCACAAAGTTGAAATTTTAGATGAAGAGTCGGTGGCAATAAAAGTAGTAGAAAAATCAGCAAAAAGTGTGGTGACAGTGTCAATTAACAAAGATGTTTTAGATACTTTTAGTTTAGATAAAAAAAATGTGGAGCAAGATGTGGGTACTGGTTTTATTATTAGTAGTGATGGTTTAGTGGTAACCAATAAACATGTGGTGGCTGATACGACAGCAAAATATAAAGTGGTAATTGGAGAGGAAGCTGTCGAGGTGGTAAATATTTATCGTGATCCAATTAGTGATTTGGCGATTCTTAAGGTTGAAAAAACGGGGTTAACTCCCGTAGAAATGGGGGATTCGGATGAGTTAAAAGTAGGACAAACAGTGATTGCTATTGGTACAGCTTTGGGACAGTTTCGATCAACAGTGACAAAAGGAGTAATTTCTGGATTGAGCCGCGGAATAACAGCTAGTGGTGACGGAGTGACCACTGAGAAATTGGAAGATGTAATTCAAGTAGATGCAGCCATAAATTCGGGTAATTCTGGTGGTCCATTATTTAATTCTAGTGGACAAGTGATTGGGGTAAATGTGGCGACATCGGCTAATGGGCAAAGTATTGGTTTTGCTTTACCAATCAATTTAGTCAAATTATCAGTTGAAAACTTCCGAAAGACAGGTGAATTTGATAGACCATATTTAGGGATAGGGTATAAAATGATTTCTAAAGAAATTGCCTCAACTAATAAGGTGCCAGTGGGGGCTTATGTTCAAACAGTAATAAAAGATAGCCCAGCAGAAAAATCCGGAATTAAAATAGGAGATATTATTACTGAAATTGATGGTAAAAAAATAGATGAAGGTAAAGATACTTCGGTAGTCGGAGCAGTTAATCAAAAAAAGATAGGGGATACGATAAAAATAAAATATTTTAGAGATAAAACAGAGACGGAAGTGGGGGTTAAGTTAGAGAAGAAACAAGAGTGATATAATTCCTTATGGGAGAAAAGTTAAATGATGTTAATGTAATTATGGTTAAAGATGAAGTTAATAAATTAATGAATGCGGCTAGATCTGAGGATTGGGAATTAGTGGATAAAGAAATTGTTCCAGAGTTAAAAAATAATCCTGATGGTAATTTATTAGCAACAGAACTTTTAAATTATTCTAATGATGGTGACCCAAATATACGAGATGCGGTAGCAACAGGGTTGATGGCGGCTAATATTACTGATAGTGGAGTTATTGAAAAATCAATTGCAAAAATGATAGAAATGTCTAGAGATGACGAAAAGTTTCCTGCAGGAAGATCGGTAGTTTTTTTAACAAAGTATAAAGATTTAGAGAAACATTCTGATCAGATAGGAAAAGCTGTTGAAGATTTTAGGGGTTTAGTTGAAGAGAGAGGGTGGAGAGAAGAATTGATAGAGAATATACCTGGAATGGAATCAGTTTTAGAAACTAACTAGTGGTATTTGTTTAATTTTTCTTTTCTTCAACTGGTTCGTCGAGGACGGTGAGTTCGAGGAGTAAGTCGTCGAGGTAGCCGGACATGACTTCGTCAAGGTTGTTGAAAGATTTTTCGATACGGTGGTCTTTGATTTGATTTCTGGGATAGTTATAAGTGCGGATTTTGTCGGCACGAGTTGATTGGCTAATGTTTGATCGGCCACCGGCGACTTGGGCGGCTCGTTTTTCTTCTTCAAGTTGCCATAATTTATTTTTGAGGAGTTCTAGGGCAATTTCTCGATTTTGTTGTTGATAGCGTTCAGTCCTAACGTCAAACATTAGGCCGGTGGGTTTGTGGACTAGGTGAATAGCAGTAGAAACTTTGTTAACGTTTTGACCGCCGTTACCACCAGCGCGGCAGGCAGTAATAGTGACATCATCCATACTAAAATTAACTTCTTTAGAGTCGATTTTTGGCATGACAGCAATAGAGGCGGTAGATGTTTGAATTCGACCACGCTTTTCGGTTTCTGGGATTCGTTGAACTCGATGAGTGCCAGCTTCATATTTCAATTGGTTATAGGCGTCAATGCCCGATATTTGAATAACAAAGCCATCAATTTGACTAACTTTCCAACCGACTTTGCCGGCATAGCGAATGTACATGTTCATTAAGTCTTGGGCCCAAAGAGTGGCTTCTTGGCCGCCTGGACCTGGATGAAATTCCATAATGGCAATGTTGGGATTAATTGTAGGCATACTTTAGTTTATCAGTCTGTCAGTTTTTCAGCTTATCAGATAATTTTTAAATAAAAAACCGACAGAAAACAAAATAATTCTGTCGGTTTTTGAGTAGCTAGTTTGATTTTTTAGGAGCTTTTTTAGCAGCTTTGGCTTCTTTGGTAGCTTTACCTTTGGCCATTTTTTCGTTAAATTTATCGATTCTTCCTTTGATGTCGACGAATTTTTGTTGACCGGTAAAAAATGGATGACATTTTGAACAAACGTCAACGTCAATTTTTTCTACAGTTGAACCAGTAGTAAATTTGTTGCCGCAGACACAGCTGACTTGGCAATCAGAATAATATTGTGGATGAATTCCTTGTTTCATAGGGTTTATTATAACAGAAATTTAATAAATAAAAACCCTTTGTCACTTCGTGACATTTCCCTTAAAAAGGGCAACTTTTATTGTAATATTTTTACTAATTCTTCTGTTGAGATTAATTTTTGTTCAGTAGTAATTAAATTTTTAAGAGTGATTTGATTGTTTTTGGCTTCGTCGGTGCCGATGATGGCTAAATAGGGAATGCCTAAACTTAGGGCATATTTTATTTGTTTGCCAAGTTTATCGTTATCGGGGTAGATATTTGAAGAAATATTTTGATCTCGAAGATTAGAAACTAAATTAAGAATATTTGTTTGAGTTTCTGGTCCCAAATTAGCAATTAAAATTTTAGTTTTATTAACTTCATCTTGAGGGAGTAATTGAAGTTCTTTGATGACATCAACAACTCTTTCAAATCCAAAAGAAAAACCGACGGCAGGAATTTGAGGACCGCCAAGAGTGGCGACTAAATTGTCATAACGACCACCACCACCGATAGATCCATTGGCTTCGGGAACTTGGACTTCAAAAATGGTGCCAGTGTAATAATCGCAACCACGAACAAGTGTCGGGTCAAAAACATAAGCGGTTTTGGGAATATTGAAGCCGTCGAGGAGGTTTAAAACTTGTTGCAAGTTTTCATCTGGTTGAGCTTGTTTGATATATTTGAAAACTTGGTCAATTTGAGTATCACTAAGACCTTTTGAAATGAGTTCATCTTTTATTCCATTATCACCAATTTTGTCTAGTTTATCGAGAGATTGAAGTACTGAATTTTGGCGTTCAGTGACTCCACTTTGGGATAAAATTAAGGACAAGACAACTCGGCTATTAATTTTAATAATGGCGTTTTTAAAGCCTAATTTTTGAGTACCCTGGTAAATAATAGAAATTATTTCGGCGTCAGCAATAGGGGACGACGTGCCAAAAATATCTATATCACACTGGATAAATTCTCGGTAGCGACCTTTTTGAGTATTTTCGGCGCGCCACACAGGTTGGACTTGATAACGACGAAAAGGTAAGGGAATTTGATTGCTGTAAATAGCCAAAACTTTAGAAGTAGGAACAGTTAGATCATAACGAAGACCAATTTCTCGATCACCGTTATCTTTAAAAAAATAGCCTAACTTATCGTCAGTTTCGCTGCCGTATTT
>Ga0209800_10000619_pt1 | contig 50880 bp, 62 predicted proteins | sample Higcelweek8metaG_FD_187174 | JGI IMG/M metagenome (GOLD analysis project Ga0209800, IMG submission 187174) | Freshwater pond sediment microbial communities from the University of Edinburgh, under environmental carbon perturbations - High... | ecosystem: Environmental > Aquatic > Freshwater >...
AAAGGATTACTAAAAAGTTTGTCGTTGATTACTTATCTTTTTAGGACAATTATTAATCAACTAACTTTGTAGATGTTCATAATAAGTTTGCTTTTGGACAGGAGTTCGATTCTCCTCAGCTCCACCATATTGATTGTAAACTCTAACCTTTAGAGTATGTATAGAAAATACTAACTAGATTATAGTTGGTATTTTTTTGTGTATTTGAAAGGAGATAGATTAAATAAAAATATAAATGGTCTTGAATTAAAAATAAAATATTCAAAAGAGAAGATTAAAAAAAATATGATGATTTTGAGTTATATATAAAAAATAATGTATTGAAACATAAAATGTGTTATAATAGTTAACTAAATAAGGGAGGTTTTTAAATGACAAGTATTGATAAAAAATTAATGAACTTTATAGATGCAACACCAAATGCTTATTATTGTGTTAATAATTTAAAGCAAAAATTAGTAGAAAGCGGTTTTGAAGAATTATATGAAAATGAATCATGGACTGATTTAAAAGAAGATGGAAAATATTTTGTTATTAGAAATGATTCTTCTTTAATTTCTTTTAAAATGTCTAATAAAAAAGAAAATATTGGTTTTAATATTGTTTCTGTACATACTGATTCACCAAGTTTTTCTATTAAGCCAAATGCAGATATGTATGATGGTAATTATATGAAATTAAATGTTAGTGGATATGGTGGAATGTTAAATTATACATGGCTTGATAGACCATTATCATTGGCAGGAAGAGTAGTTACTTTAAAAGATGGTGTGTACTCAAAACAATTGATAAATGTTGATAAAGATTTATTAATTATACCTAGCCAAGCAATTCATATTAATAGAGCAGCTAATGAAAATATTTCTTTAAATCATCAAGTTGATATGTTACCTGTCGTTTCGCTAAGTGATGATAAGAAATTAGAAGATATTATTAGAGATAATTTATTTAAAAATGGCAAAGATGCTGATAAAATATGTGATTATGATTTATATCTTTACAATAGAGATAAGGCAAAATATATTGGTCTAAATGATGAATTTGTTTTAGCTCCAAGATTAGATGATTTAGCATCACTATTTCCTGCATTTACTAGTTTTATGGAATCAGATAATACAAATTCTATAAATGTGTTATGCGCATTTAATAATGAAGAAATAGGAAGCTTAACACCACAGGGCGCAGATTCAACATTTCTTATCAATACATTAACTAGAATAGCAGAATCATCAAATATAAATCTATTAACTGCATTAAATAATACACTAGTCATAAGCGCAGATAATGCTCATGCTATGCATCCTAATGCTGTACAAAAAAGTGATCCAACTAATAAAGTATTATTAAATAAGGGTGTAGTTATTAAGCATCATGTTAATTATTCTACGGATGCTGTCACATCATCTTTATTTAAAGGGATGTGTGAACATGCGGATGTTCCTTATCAAGATTTTGCATGTAGATCGGATATGAAATGTGGGGCAACACTTGGTGGAATTAGTCAAAGTCATGTTGGTGTCGATTCAATAGATATTGGTCTTCCACAATTGGCAATGCATTCTACAAACGAAACAATTGGTTCTAAAGACGTTCTTTATATGTATAAATCATTATTAGAATTCTATAATAGTACAATCATTAAAGAAAAAAATATAATTAAAATTTTACATAAATAAGTGGCAAAGTTATTGCTACTTTTTTTGTTAGAAATAGAAACTTAAAAATATATTAATTTAGAGTTAAATGTGACATTATTTAATAATTAACTCTTTACTTAAATATATTAGTATTTTAACAAATCAATAAGGGTGAATAATATGCTAAATTTAATAAATTGGCAGTTACTAAAAGAAAATTCTATATATGAGCAAATGATTATAGGATTATATATAATTAATGTGATAAAATATATAAATGAAGTTATTAAATATTTTGAAAAAGTATTCAATGATAAATACTTGCAATGTAAATCAGATGGTAGTAAATATAAAAAATATTTATTGGTACTCTATAAAGATGATAATGAAATTAAATATATAGATGTACCTAATGAAAGTTACGTATATAAATTTAATGATATAATTAAAACTTATAATGTTGAAGAGATGATTTCTTCATGTACTAATTTTGATGGATATTATGAATGATTATAATTATAAACAGTTTAAATCTGGTAATGACTATGAAAAAATAAAAGATTTTTTTGAAAAGTAGATAAAATTAATTTGAAGGAGACTTTTCTTTGAGACTATATGAATAATATTTATATGAAATATACTATGTTATTTAATAAAATTAAAAATTATGATATACTTTATTTAGTTAGTATTAATTTACTACCTATTTAATATCGTAAAAGAGTTGTCGTACTGGGAACTTTAACACACCATATTGATAATTTAACTAACTAGAAATAGTTAGTTTTTTTATAATTAAAAAAATAACTTTACGTTATTTTATATTAAAATTATTTCTTTGTTTAATTAAAACTTTATCATAGTAATAGCTGCATTCTGCATGTGCCATATCTATTAATATAAAATTTTCACCATCATACATAAAATCAACAGACCATTTACCTTTTAATGATGTATTTGGTAACTTGTAATTTGCTTCCTTTATTAATGAAGAAACTAAAACTTCATAATCTTCTTCAATTTCTTTTATCGTATTAGCAAAAGTAAATAAATCACTTCTATTATGTAAATTATCTAACATTGTGTTTTTTTCCCAATAATTAAAAACTTCTAAAATTTGTTTTGTATCAAAATCATAGAATATTCTAAATTCACTATTAAGAGGCATACCATTATATATTTTATTTCTTTTATAGTTGGTATTAATATATTCCCTTAATACTAAATTAATTTTTTCTTCCCATTCTAACTTAAAGTACATATCTTCAAAAATTGTTTGCAATTTTAAAAATAGTTCAGAAATATTATTTAAGAGGCAAGAATCAAAATTAAATTTATTGCTTGATTTACCTAATCTAATGAAAATTTTGTTGTTTAAATCAAATTTAATATTTTCAGAGGCAATTAGTTTAATCCTTTTTAATAAATCTTTTTCAGATAGACAGTTCCATTTACCCATTTTAATTAAGTTAACTTCTTCTTTAGTTAAATTTATGATAATAGTTTCAGGAGTTTTAAAGCCTATATTAGAAGTTTTTGGATACCAAAAAGATAAATCATTTTCAAAATCAGTTGAATGATTAAAACCTATTATATCAATTTCTTTTGTAATATCGTCCTTGTAATTACTAAAACGACCGTTATTAAAAACTATTTTAGATAGTTTATTCATTTGAAAATCATTTAAAATATAATAAACTTTATCAATTATATTGCTTTTTAATTCAGAATTAAAATATACGTTTTGGTCATGAATTATAACATAATCAAAAACTTTAACAAAATATTCTATTATAGAAGAATCAATCCAAAACAATTGCGAATTTTTATAAGTTTCAAACATTTTGCTATTTTCAAAGTCTTTATTTATTATTTCATATAAATATGGAATTAATTTATCGTCATCTATTTCTAAAGAAATATTGTCACTTATAATTTTTGATTTACTCATATAGCACTTCCTTGTTAAATATTATAACATAAAAAGGAAATGAAGAGAAAATAAAGAAAAGAATAATGGTGAAATATTGTTTTTAATTATATTTTAGTGTATATTATAAATAATTATTAAATTAGTCAGGAGAAAATTTATGAAACTTAAGCAAGAAGATAGAGAATTATTTAGAGAATTTTTTAATGTAAATAAATCATGGATAGCAAAAAATAGTTTAAATGTTGAGAAAAATTTGTTAATATTTAAAAAACTTTTTGTTAATTACATGGAAGAAGAGAAGCAATCTGAAAATTTGTCATTTATGATATTTATTTTAATGTTAGATCAAGAAATAATTGAGAGTGAAAAACAAGTATTAGTTAAAAATTATCAAAACAATGTTAGAAGAAATTTAAATTATATACCTGTATGTCCACCATTGACAGATAACAATCAAATACTATCTTGGATTAAGCAAGCTAATATTGTTCTTGAAGTTTCTAGAGTTGATATTGAAATACTTGGAAGATCAGTAGCAAAAAAATTAAAACAAAATGAAAATGAAAGAAATTCGAGTTGGGAAAAGGTTAAAAATATAGTAGTAAAATAATATAATTTAAATAGGTAGTATTTAATATTACCTATCTAATATTACTAAGAGTTGTCGTACTAGAAAATATAACTAATCATATTGATAATTGAACTAACTAGAAATAGTTAGTTTTTTTGTTATAGATTGTGAAGATAAAATGAGTTATGTGTTCAAAAAATGACAAAAGTAGAAAATAATTACTACTTTTTAGTTTATCGTTTATAAATGTACTTAGCTTTCAAATTTGCATCAATGCTGTTTTAATTATAATTTAACAACAGACTATTTTAATTATTAATCAAATATATAAAATAGTATTAGTGAACAAGAATCAAATAATGTAAATCAATTAAATTAAAAAATAGCAAGTTTTTTGCTATTTTTTGTTAATTCAATTTTTATATAATAAAAACTTATTTTTTTTATCTTGGATTATAAAATTTGTAATTTCTTTTCATTATTAATAGGTCTACCAATATATATTCCATTTTCCTCGACTATTTCATATTTTAAACCATTTTCATCAACCAGAAGATCTAATTCACTATTATAGGTTAAAATAATAGGTCCACTTATTTTTCTTTTCATAATTGAAAAATTTGGGTCAAATTTCAATTCAGAAAACCATTTATAAACACAATAAGTGACATTTTTACCTTCAGATTCTCTCATTACTTTTAATTCATTATTTGTAAACCATAAACAATCATCAACCCCACTTTTAACTTCTATTACTTTTTCCCGATCTAATTCATAGTCATAGCTTAAAATATCAAAACCATAACCATCACCGTCATATCTGGATACCCATCTTTTATTCGGAGAATTCTCTTTTTCATAGGCCCATTGTTCTGACTTTACAAAAAACAAAGTAGGATTATTAGCAATAGTATCTTCATCGTATTCATAATCATAGTTGTTATAATTTGTAAATTGTCCCGATGACCTTTTAATTGGTTTGCATATTTTTTTTCCATCCTTCATTTCATCACTAACAGCCATGCATTTATGAACTTGGTTATTTATATCTTCCCCAGTTAAATGTTCATATTTTTTTATGTCACATTTTGTAATGATAGCTTTAAGCATAGCAGGAAAATTTATGTAAGCCTCTTCACAGTTACAATAAAGAGAAATTAATTTTAAAATAAAAATGCCATTGTTAATATCATAAATTTCGTTATAACAAAGTTTTTCTAAAAATATTAGTTTTTGATAATAAAATTTTCCTTCATCAAATATAATATCTAAAAAATAAGTAAAATCGCTTTTTAATATTTCTTGCAAATTCAAAGAATCTAACAAAGAGTCCAATTTTCCATTTTCTTTCATCACTTTTAAGTCATTATAACTGTTTAATTTTTTTTCTTCTAACTTATTCCAAACATTATCTAAAATTATACATGAATTCATTTAGTACCCCCCTAATTAGTTGTTTATATTAACATAATTAGATGCATGTGTCAAACATTTTTAAGTAACATAAATAATTGACATATTTTAAAAAAAATGTATAATAAACTATTAAAGATGGGGGAAACTTATGAATTTATCAGAATTAAGAGATATATTACTAAATAGACCAAAATATAATAATATTGAAAAAAAATATATTAAAGAAATGAAAATTAGTGCATGCAAATTGATGCAAAATTATGATGTTGAAAATGCTGCTGAAATAGATATGCAAAGAAAAAGGGAAGCTAGTTATCCACCTTTTTTATGGCAAGAAACTTTGGTTAATCAATTTAACTTGTTTGTTACAATGTTGGGTGTGTTAGATGCAAGAATTATCAATTATAGAAAAATGAAAAAGCTGGATATTGAATGTGATATGAGTGAAATTGATAATGTTTTTCAAAAAAGAAAATTAATTGAAGAAAGATTATTTATATTGTTATATCCTTATACTTGTTTGAATAGTATAAGAAACTCTTTAAAAATTATTCCTTGTGATAATAATGCTTATTATATTTATAAAGAAATGGAAACTGATTATACACAATTACACCTACATATGAGATTTTTAGATTCATATAATACTGGTTATTCATCATCATCATATATGGATTTAGAAAAAATTATTCCCATTTTTGAATTAGTTATAAATGAAGTAGATAAACACGAAGAATCTAATAAAACAAAATTACAAGAAGTAAAAATAAAATGTTTAAACAATCATAAAAAATATTATTTGTAAGATTATATTTTATTTACTAGGGGGATTATATGGGAAAAATTGTATTATTGATGGGAGAAAGTAGTACTGGAAAAAATACCATTAAATCATATATTTTAAAAAAACCTGAATTTTTAGAGTATGGTTTTAAAAATATAGTTTTGCATACCACTAGACCGATAAGGACTGGGGAAACAGATGGAGAAGATTATCATTATGTAACTGATGAAAAAATGAATCATTAGATAAAGAGGGTAAAATAATAGAAAAAAGAAGTTATGACACTATGCATGGAATATTGAATTATTTTACCTGTTCAGATTCCATTGATTTATGTAATAACTATCTAACAGTTAATACATTAGAGGCATATGATCAATTTTTGAAATATTTTGGAGATGAATGTTTAATTCCAATATTAATTAAAATTGATTTAAGGATTAGATTACAAAGAGCACTAGATAGAGAAAGATCCCAAACAAATCCTAAATATGAAGAAATGTGTCGTAGATTTTTAGCAGATAGCGAAGATTTTTCTTTAGAAAATATTAGAAAAAGAAATATAACTAATTTTTGTAATAATAATGTAAATATAGAAGAAACTTTAGATGATATCGGCAAAATATTAATAAAAAAATTATAATGTAAAGTTTTTATCAAATATATGAAAGTAGTGAGTAGTTTACTACTTTTTACTTTGTCTAATATTGTTTTTACCCATAAAATTATCTTATATGGTATAATCATGTAAAAGGAGTTATTATGGAAGTAAAAGAATTGGACAACAATTACAAATTAAAATTACTAAAAAAATTTAATAATAATCCTAATTTAATAAATAGTCTATCTAATCTAATCATTTTAAATGTTAAATACTATGATTTTAATAATAAAATACAAAATGGAAAAATTATTTGCAATAAAGATATAGAAAGCGATTTACTCTATATATTTGAACAATTATATAAAAACAAATATCAAATTGAAAAAATAAATATAATAGATAATTATGATTTTGACGATATTAAATCAATGGAAAACAATAATACATCTTGTTTTAATTTTAGAAAAATTAAAGGAACAAACGAATATTCAAAACACGCTTATGGACTAGCACTAGATATAAATCCACTATATAATCCTTATTATGTCAATGAAAATACAATATTGCCTAATAAAAAATATATAAATAGAAAATTACCGTTTAAACATAAAATAGATGAAAACGATTTGTGTTATAAACTATTTATTGAAAGAGATTTTGTATGGGGAGGAAATTGGAAATACCCTGACTATCAACATTTTGAAAAAAAGGAGGAGAAATTAAATGGCAAGTAAAAGAGAATTTGTAGAATATATTTGCTCTCAACTTTCGGATTTAGGAGAGATAAAATATCGACCTATGATGGGTGAATATATAATTTATGTTAATGGTAAGTACTGTGTTGGTATTTGTGATAATCAGATGTTCTTAAAACCAACAAAAAAAGTAAAAGAAATTCTTAATGAAGTTATTGAACAACCTATGTATGAAGGTGCAAAACCAAGTTATTTAATAACTGAAATAGATGATAAAGAATATTTGTGCAAAATAGTTAATGAAACATACGAAAACTTACCAATGCCAAAAAAATAGAAAAAGGAGATTTTTATGAATGGACAATATAGAACGAATATTAAAATAGGCTGTATGGTAGATATAGTACTAAAACAAGATCAGAGAACAAACAAATTGACAAGAGGCCATGTTAAAAGAATACTTACAAATAGTCAAGTTCATCCTCGTGGTATAAAAGTTATGTTAGAAGAAAATAATCAAGTAGGAAGAGTAGTGACAATATTATAGATTAAAGGAGAAAATTATGAGAAAGTATTATATTGATAATATACGTTTTTTATGTGTTTTACTATTGTTTATATATCACACATGTATGATATACAATAATTTTGGTGAAAACTTTTATATTCGAGGTCCGAAAATTAAAGTTTTAAGTGATTTTATTATAGCTTTATCTCCTTGGTTTATGCCACTAATGTTTACAATTGCAGGTATTAGTTCTTTTTATGCTTTAAAACATAGAAAAGCATACTTTTTTATAAAAGAAAGATTTAAAAAATTATTTATTCCTTTATTTTTTGGTTTGATAATATATATCCCAATACAAACTTTTTATGCCGAAAAATTTCATAATAATTATACTGGTAATTTTTTTGAACAATATGGTTTATTTTTCACTAAAATTGGTGACTTAACTGGTTATACAGGAGGATTTACTCCAGGGCATTTATGGTTTATATTATATTTGTTTGTAATTTCTTGTGTTTCTTTACCTATTATGATTTTTTGTAACAAAAAAATTACTATAAAAAACTTGAACATTATAAAAATATTACCACTTTTTTTCTTAATTGGAATTATGACCCCAATATTAGAAATAGGAGGAAAAAGTATAACAGAATATCTGACTTTGTTTTTAATAGGCTTTTTGATATTGAGTAAAGAAGAAATAATTAATAAATTGGAAAAAAGCAGAAAGATATTATTAATTACAAGTATAATTCTAATTACAGTGTTAATTATATTAATAAACCAGGGTATAGCAAATGGAATTTTATTTGAAATATATTATAAATTTATAGAATGGTTTTTGATATTAACTGTCTTAGGTAATGGAAAACACTATTTAAATTTTAGTAATTCATTAACAAATTATTTAGTGCAAGCTTCTTTTCCTATTTACTTTTTCCACCAAAGTTGGCTTGTTTTAACCGCTTTTTATGTATTTAAATTAACTTCAATAATAATAATTCAAGTACCATTAATTATAATTATAAGTTTAATATTGACTATATTAAATTATGAATTGTTTAAAAGAATACCCGTTACTAGGTTTATGTTTGGCATTAAATATAGCAATTAAATATTAATGTTTTTTTGCTAAATGCTACGATAAGTAGCAATCATGTAAAACAAAATTGCTAGCAATATTTTTAAAGTCAGCTTATAATTTTAATTATGAGGAGGAAATTATGAAACTAAACGAAAAAATAAAACAATATAGAAAAATTTTTGATTTATCTCAAGAACAATTGGCAGAAAAACTCAATGTATCAAGGCAAGTAATAACAAAATGGGAAAATGATGAAGGATTACCAGATATAGGTAATTTAAAATCAATTTCTAAATTGTTTCATATTTCGATAGATTATCTTTTGGATGAAAGTAAAAAGATGGAGTATCCTATAACTAGAAGATGCTTAAGATGTAATGTTGAAATGATTGAAAATTTTGATGTGAAAGTAGAAGGCGCAGCTTATGGAATAAAATTAACTGAACAAGGAGTTTTTAAAGACAATTTAGGTAAGTTTAAATGTTCTGTTTGCCCAGAATGCGGTTATACTGAAGTATATATTGAAGATACAGATAAACTAAAGAAAGTATTGAAAAAACAAAGTAATAATTATCAAAAATGATATCTCTTTATATAGATAACTTTGAATAAAAAAATTAATTAATAGTATAAACAAGTGTAAAGTAATTGCACTTATTTTATTTATTTTAATACTTATTATTTAAAAATGTTATAATATAAATAGAGGTGAATAGTATGAATAATATAATTGACTGGAATATAATAGAAAAGGTTTCAGTAAATGAACAATTGAAAGATTACTTAAAAAAACAAAAAGAACTAGATATACTTAAAATACAAAAGGATAACGATGAAGATTTTTTGAATAATATAGAAGAATTATTTCAAGAATATAAACTTTATTCTCAAAAATTAGAGTTTATGTCTAAATTAAATGACAATGAACAAGCAATGAAAATGATTTTAAAAATAGATTGTTTAAATAGTGTTAAAGAAAAACAAAAAATGAAAATGATACTTTCTTATGGGGTATTAGTTGATTATTTTAAAAAAATTAATGAAAGAACAGATGAAGAAATATTTATGTTATCGGCTTGTTCTTCTGTGCTTGATTTAGAAGATTATGCATATTATATTGGAATATTAAGTGATGAAAGTATAGCATCCTCTATTATTAATAAAACAGAAGATATCAATGAACAAGTTTGTATAGCTTTCAGAATAATGGATTCACAGGATGAACTTTTATATGATTTTATAGATGAAGATAATTATGAAGAACTATTAGATAATGCTAATAATACTATAAATAATTACAGAATTAATCATTCTAAATAAGAAAACTATGTATTGGATTAAAGTAATTAGCTTGATTTTAAAAATAATGTATGCTATTATTAATTTATAATATATGGAGGAATAAAAAATGAAAAAAACTTTGATTTTGGTGGTTACTGTGATTTCAATTTCGTCTTTGCTAACTGGTTGTGGATGCAACAAAAAAAATGCGGTTAAAGAGGAAAAACCAGCAGTTAATACAAATAAAGATGTAGTTAAAGATCAAACTGTTTCGAATTTTTCTTTTACAAAAACTTCTTTAATTTATGTAGGTGGTAATTCAACATTAGTAACAACAGTTAAAAATAATTCTACAAAAACAGAATATATTAAGACATTTAATATTATTTCTAAAGATTCACAAGGGAATATTATTAATAAAATGATTGGATATATTGGGGAAGAAATTAAACCTGGAGAAGTAAGACAAATTACAAGTCAAACAGATTTGGATTTAAGTAAAGCAGTAAGCATAGAATATACAATAAATAAATAAAACAATAACTCATTAATAATGAGTTTTTTTATTAGTATTCAATTGACAAACATATAAAATAATACTATTATAAAGTATAGTAGGTGATAAAAATGAAAAAAACATTAACTAAAAAAGAAATTGTAAATATGCTTTTGAATCAAAATTTAGAAGTAGAAGATGAAGAAGAATTACTTGATTTACTTGTAGATCAACCCATAGCAATAGATGTTGATAAAACTGATAAAGAAACTTCAACTTTTGGAGCTAAGGTATCAGATAAAATAACTTCTATAGCAGGAAGTTGGCCTTTTATCATAACTTTTATGGTTTTTCTAGGAATTTGGATAGCTCTAAATATATTTGTATTTAAAAATGTTGATCCATATCCATTTATACTTTTAAATTTATTATTGTCTTGTTTAGCAGCGCTTCAAGCTCCAATAATTATGATGAGTCAAAATAGATCAGCTAAAAAAGATAGTTTAAGAGGGGCAAATGACTATAAAACAGATTTAAAAAGCGAATTAATTTTGGAAGAATTACATGATAAAATTGTTAAATTAATAGAAAATCAAAACAAAATATTGAAAATTTTAGATGAAGAAAAAAATAAGAACAACTAGTTCTTAAAATGGCCCGTTGGTGAAGCGGTCAAACACGCTGCCCTCTCAAGGCAGTATACATGGGTTCAAATCCCATACGGGTCACCATTAATGATTAATAACCACTAAAAAGTGGTTTTTTTGTACATTTATATTAAAACATTTTTTATATATGATACTTGATTAAATAGTAATTTTAATATATAATTAATTTAATACAAAAGGAGAATTTATATATGAAAAATAATAGAAAACACTTTCTTTTAATAAGTTTATTCACACTTGCTTTATTTTTAAATATGGATGTAGTAAATGCAGCTTCACCATCTTTCAAATGTGGAGGAAGTATTGATTTACCAATTGCTTTAGCTAAATTTTCAAGTAATTTATATAATGCAGTTAAAATTTTAGTTCCAGTCATATTAATTATTATGTCATTAATAGAAGTACTAAAAAATGTTATGTCAGGTGATGATGGAGAAATAAAAAAAGTTAACAAAAGAATTATAAACAGATTTATAGCTGGTGTTGCTATATTCGTTATTATGTCAGTTGTTTCTTTAATATTTAGTGCTGTAGGATTTAAAAGCTCATTATCATGTGTAAATTGGTTCATAAATGGTGAAGCAAAAGTAGATTATGAAAATTATGCTGTTAATTGTTCTACTAAAGAGATGTCAGAATGTGATAAATATTCTAAGTGCAAATGGGTTCATGATGCAAGTTGCTCAAGTAGCCAAGGTTGTTGCATTAATAATACTTGTAGTACTATGTCGCTTGAAGATTGTTCAAAATCTTCAAACTGTAAAGTGGTTGGAAGTTCTACTTCGTCACCTTATTGTGCAGATAAATAAGAATTTTGACAAATAATAAATTAAATGTTATAATGAAATTCGCCAACAAATTGAAAAAGGTGATAGTATGAAAATAAATTCAGTAGATTTAATAATTTCTGCTGTTAGAAGAAGTCAATATCCAACAGATAACAAACCTGAGTTTTTAATGGTGGGACGTTCTAATGTTGGAAAAAGTAGTTTTATTAATACATTGATTAATAGAAAAAACTATGCAAGAACATCTTCAAAACCAGGTAAAACACAAACTATAAATTTTTATTTAGTTAATGCTAACTTTTATATAGTAGATGCGCCAGGATATGGTTTCGCTAACTTAGGTAAATCTAAAAAGAAAAAATTTGGTTTAATGATGGAAGACTATCTTACTAATAGAGAAAACTTAAAACAAGTATTTATGTTAGTAGATTTTAGACATAAGCCAAGTAATGATGATTTAATGATGTATAAGTTTTTAAAACATTATAAGATTCCAGTTACTATAGTAGCAACTAAATCAGATAAACTTGGAATTACAAAACATTATACTCAAAAAAGTTTGATACTAAATGAATTAGATTTATTAGTTGGAGATGACTTTGTTGTTTTTTCAAACATAACTAAAGCTGGTAAATCAGAAGTTATAGAAAAAATAGAAAGAATAATTTAATTTGCAAAAAAATTAAACTCACATAAAATAATATAGGTGAGTTTTTTTATGAAAATACTTAATGAAAAGAAATTAATTATATATTTGAGTAATCAATATTTAGATATGAAAAAAATAATTAATATAGATGATTTAGAAGAATATTTTAAAGAAATTTTGAAAATACTAAAAGAAACCTACAATATAGAAGTATTTGGATTATATAATGTAGATGTTTATATAGATTTAGAATATGGAATGATTTTAGAATTTGAAAAAGAAGAGTTAGATTTTGAATATTCTCACAATCAAATAGATATGAAAATAAAAATTAATTATTCAAAGTTCTTATATAAGACATATGATTTAGATGTTGAAAAAAATGATAAAATATATATTTATAAAAATAGTTATTATATTGAGAAAATTAAAAATATAGAATTCTATGAAATAATATATAAAACAGACGAAATAATTAAAAAAGGGAAAACGATAGTAATATAATACAAATTATGTTATAATATTCAAATTAGAGGTGATACTATGAAAAAAAATACAATAGCACTACTTGGTAGACCAAATGTTGGTAAATCAACACTTTTCAATAAAATAATTGGTAAAAAAATATCAATAATTGAAGACACACCTGGTGTTACTAGAGATAGAATTTATGGAAATGCAGAATTTAATAATCATAGATTTTATTTGATAGATACAGGTGGTATAGATTTAGGAAATAATGATTTTAATGCAGAAATAAAAATGCAAGCTGAATTAGCTATAAATGAAGCTGATATAGTTGTCTTTGTTGTGGACGGAAAAGATGGTTTAACTGCTAATGATTATTTAGTTAGAGATATGCTTATTAAAACAAATAAAAAAGTAATAGTAGCTATAAATAAAACAGACAGTAGAGAATCAAAAGAACATTTATATGATTTTTATGAATTAGGATTTGAAAATTATGTAAATGTGAGTGGAGAACAAAATACAGGAATATATGACTTACTTGAAATAGCAACAGAAAACTTTGTTGAATTCGAAGAAGAATATGCAGAAAACATAATTAAATTTTCAATAATAGGAAGACCAAACGTTGGAAAAAGTAGTTTAGTAAATGCTATTTTAAACGAAGAAAGAGCAATCGTTTCTGATATAGCTGGTACTACAAGAGATTCTGTAGATACGCCTTTTATTTATCATGGCCAAGATATGGTTGTTATAGATACAGCGGGAATGAGAAAACGTGGTAAAGTTTACGAGAAAATCGAAAAATATAGTTTGCTTAGATCAATGAAAGCAATTGATAGATCCGATGTATGCGTTATTGTAATTAATGCTGAAGAAGGAATCATAGAACATGACAAACATATTGCAGGTTATGCTCTAGAAGCCGGTAAAGCAGTTGTAATAGCCGTAAATAAGTGGGATACAATAGAGAATAAAGATGAAGAAATGAAAAGATGGACAAAATTAATAAGAAGTGACTTAGCTTTTGTTTCATATGCACCAATAGTATTCTTATCAGCAACTACAAAAAGAAGAATACATACTTTATTACCAGAAGTTTTAAAGGTCTATGAAAATAGTAAAAGAGAAATAAAAACAAGTATCTTAAATGATGTAATAACAGATGCTTATATATTAAATTTGCCACCATCTTATAAAGGAAAAAGACTTAAAATTTATTTTAGTAATCAATCTGCTATTAGCCCACCAACATTTAATATTCAAGTTAATAGTAAAGGTTTGATCCATTTTTCTTATGAAAGATATTTGGAAAATAAATTAAGAGAGTCATTTAATTTTGAAGGAACCCCTATAGTACTTAATTTTAAAAACAAAGGTGAAGCTGAATCAATTAAATAAGTTTAAAAACTTATTTTTTTTTCGTTAAAATCATTTAAATGTTTCTTTATATTTGGTATTATATATATAATAACGGCGGTGAATTGTATGCAGGAAAAAGATGAGTTTTTTTTATTTGGAGAATATATATTAAAAGAAATATTTAAAGATACAGTAATAAATAAAAAAAATAAAAAAACAGAGATTATTATTAATAATAATTCAACCATTTTAAATTCGAAATTTGAATTTAAAATATATTTGAGAGATTTAATATCATCAAATAATAATAAACAAATAAACGAAATAATCAGAAAAATAATAGAAATAAAATATCAATTAAAAGATAATAAAAAAATAAAAATTTTATATGAAATATACCCTAATTTAGACGTATTTATATCTGCTTACTTGAAACTTACAAAAGATTACTTTATATTTGATGAAATTAAAAACATGAAATTTAATTATGACGAATTACTTGAATATCTTATTCTAAAGAATATTACTATTTTAACGAAAAAAAAGAAAATCTTGGAAAAAAAATATAATGAATTAATAAAACAAGAAAAAACATTTTATATTGAATGTCAAAATTTAGAAAATAAATTGAAGTTATTTCAAGTAATTAAAAAAAATACATTTTATTATGATACTTATACTAATTCACTAAATTATGAGGCAGAAAGATTTAATCAAGAAAAAGACTCTATTATTATTGAAACAAATAATTTAGAAACAATTCTTTTTAAATTAAACAAAAAATTAGTTTTAAAGAAAAACCAATTTAATATTTTGTTTTACTTAAACAAATTAACTAAAAACATATTTTTTAATAAAAAAGTTGTTTTATATAAAGAAAAAATAAACGAATTTGAAAAACAAATAAAAACTTTATCAAAAGAAAAAAATCATTTGTTAAAAGAATTGGCAAAGTTAGAAAAACAAAACAAACATAATATTAATAGAAATGAAGAAGCTTTTAGAAAATTTCTGAGTCCATATAATATAACTATGGAAGAATACTTAAATAATTATGAAGAGTCAATAAATGTTGATTGTAAAGAGATTTTAAAAAAACTTAATAATAATAAAACACAATTAGATAAAATTAAACTTGATTTAAAAAATGATCAATATTTAAAAGATACAAGAATACTTAAATACTTTTGTTCAGATAACTTAAAAGATCTTAAAATCGACAGTGAAATGGATTCTAATATATTAGACAACATAATAAATATACTTAAAAATACAGAATAAAACGCTTATATTTAAGCGTTTTTATAATACTATAGCAAACAAATTGCCGGAACCTTTATTGACCAATTTTGACAGTGTTTGATTTAATTTAAATCTTATATTTTCCGGCATTAATGATAGTTTAGCTTGTATTCCTTCTTTAACAATAACATCTAAACTTCTACCAAATATTTCACTTTTCCATATGTTAGATGGGTCATTATCGTAATCTTTCATTAAATAATCGATTAATTCCTTACTTTGTAATTCAGAACCAATTATAGGTTCAAATGTAGATTCGACGTCAACTCTTATCATGTGAATAGATGGAGCAACTGCTTTCAACTTTATTCCATATCTACTACCTTGCTTAATAATCTCAGGTGTATCTAATTTCATATCTAAAAGAGTTGGTGAGGCTATTCCATATCCTGTTTGTTTAACCATTTTTAAAGCAGTTTTAATTTGATCATACTCTTGTTTAGCTTCACTATAGTCTTGGAATAATTTTAAGACCTCTGTCTTGTTATTAACATCAATACCTATCATTTCTTTCAATATCTTGTTGTATAAATCTTCTTTAGCTTCTAAGTTTAAAGTTATAATACCAGTTTTAGTATCAACTTCAGAAAGATAAGCCTTTTCGATATTTTCAGAGTCACTAAAATGAGTAGTAATTTTTTCGATATCCCTTAACTTATCAACTTCACAAATGCTTTCTTTGATTTTAGAAATAAACTCTTCTTTAAGCCAATTATTAGAAGACAAGCATGCTATCCATTCGGGCATGTTAATTTTAATCTCTATTACAGGAAATTCATATAAAGCTTCTCTTAAAATTGAGTAAATATCTTTTTCGTTCATGTTTTCAACACTAAGTGGAATAACAGGTACTTCATAATCATTCTTCATCTTTTCGGCCAATCGTTCTGTTTCTGGTAACATAGGATGGCTGGAATTCAAAATTATAATAAAAGGTTTTCCAATTTCTTTTAATTCTTTAACTACTTTTTCTTCAGCCTCCACGTAACTATTTCTGCTTATTTCTCCAAATGAACCATCGGTAGTAATTACTATTCCAATAGAAGAGTGATCTCTTATAACTTTTTCAGTACCTATCTCTGCTGCTTCAACAAAAGGAATTTCCTCATCATACCAAGGGCATTTAACCATCCTTGGTCCATTCTCGTCTTCGTAACCCTTAGCCTCTTTAATAATATAACCAACGCAATCAACCAAGCGTATATTGGCACTAAAATCATCTATTTTAATATTAGCTGCATTACTAGGAACAAACTTTGGCTCAGTAGTCATAATTGTTTTTCCTTGAGAACTTTGTGGAATTTCATCTAAAGTTCTTTTTTTTTCATATTCATCTTTTATATTTGGAACAACCAACATTTCTATAGTTTTTTTAATAAAAGTTGATTTACCAGTTCTAACTGCCCCAACCACTCCCAAATATATATCCCCATTAGTACGTTCAGATATACTCTTAACGATATCTAATTTATCCATTTAATCCCTACTTTCTATAACTAGTAAAATATATGAAAAAGTATGCGATATATTCTACTTCATAGAAAATAATTTTAAATTTATATTAATTTGTCGATATCTTTTGGAACCTTGTCATTAACAACCGCTTCAATAATTTTATCTTCTTTTTCTTTAGAAACAACTTTCCCAGTCATTTTACCTAATTCCTTAATTACCTCTCTTAAAGTAGTTTCATTTTTTAAATCATTCTTTTGCAATTTACTTGCAAGATCTAATATAGTGTCTTTGCCAACATTTGTTTTTTTCTCAATTTTATTAAAAAAACTGTCTGAAAAGCTAACCATATATATCCCTCCTTTTTTATTATATGCAAGAGAATTTAATGAATTATTGATTTTTTAAAAAAACAAAAAAATAAAAAATATTAAAAACTTAAAAATTCGAAAAAACATTTTTTTGAAAAAACATAAAAATAGATAAAAACATAAAACCTTTGAAAAATAAAGAAAAAACAATAAAATTGTCGTCAAATAACCAAAAATATAAATTGAAAAAAATAAAAAATAAAAAATTTAAAAAAGTGTAAACTAAAATTTATTGGAAAATAAGGTTAAAATAACCATATCGAACATTTGTTTGAAAAAAGTTTCAAAAACTTATTGACATACTTGTTTTTTTGAATTACAATTTAGTTAATGAAAGTAAAGACAGGGAGGACTAAAAAATGATTACAGATGAATTAATTAATACATTAAAGGTTGAAAAAAGAAACGGTAAAAAAGTAGATTTTGATGGTGCTAAAATAGCGCTTGCTATAAAAAAAGGTTTTGATAGTATAATTGGTGAAGTAGATGATGATAATGAACCAATTACCTTATATACAGAAAAAGACATTCAAAAAGTATATCAAGCTGTTATTTCGAGAATTGAAAAAGAATATAAAGATGCAAGTAAAATTAAAATAGAAGAAATTCAAGATTTAATAGAAGAGGAATTAGAAAAAAAAGGTTATGAAGATGTATTTAAATCATTTTCAGAATATAGAGATAGAAGAAACAATTCTAGACAACTATTTTTTGAAGAAAAGAAAACTCACAAATTTTTGAAATCTATTGAAAGCTTAGGACTTAAATCATCTAATGAAGAAGATTCAAAAAGAGAAAATGCTAATGTTGATGGCGATACAGCAATGGGAACCATGTTACAATATGGATCAACAATATCCAAAGAATTTGCTAAAGCCTATCTTATGAAAGCAAGATTTGCTGAAGCTCATGATAGTGGGGAAATACATATTCACGATATGGACTTTCTTCCAATGGGAACAACAACTTGTTGTCAAATTAATTTAGATAAATTATTTAAAGGTGGATTTGATACAGGACATGGTCATTTAAGAGAACCTAATGATATTATTTCATATAGTGCACTTGCTTCAATAGCAATCCAATCAAATCAAAACGATCAACATGGTGGACAATCTATACCAGCTTTTGATTACTATATGTCTTCTGGTGTAGTTAAAACGTTTAAAAAACAATTCAAACAAACTTTGTATGATTTACTTGAATACAGTGATTTCATAAGTTTTGTAAATTTTGATAAAATAGTCAAAGATATAGATAAACTAAATGGAATAAATGTTAATTTAGAAACATTCGAAAATCATTATAAAGATTCAACTGAGGTTAAGAGAATATTTAAAGTTTCTTATGAAAAAGCATTACAAAAAACTGATAGAATAACATATCAAGCTATGGAAGCATTTATCCATAATTTAAATACAATGCACTCTAGAGCTGGAGCTCAAGTTCCATTTTCTTCAGTAAATTTTGGTACAGATACTTCAGAAGAAGGAAGAATGGTAATAAAAAATTTCCTTCTAGCTTTAGATGCTGGTCTTGGAAATGGAGAAACTCCAATATTCCCTGTATCGATATTTAAAGTAAAAGAAAATATAAACTATAATGAAAAAGATCCTAATTATGATTTGTTTAAATTAGCGTGCAAAGTTTCAGCAAAACGTTTATTCCCTAATTTTGCTTTTATAGATGCACCACATAACATTAAATACTACAAACCAGGCGATGTTAATACAGAAATAGCTTATATGGGTTGTAGAACAAGAGTAATAGGAGATGTTACAGATAAACAAAACCAAACAGTTACAGGAAGAGGAAATTTATCATTTACATCAATCAATTTACCAAGAATAGGTATTAAATATGGTATTTCTTTGAAAGAAAGAGATAAAGCAGATATGAAAGGATTCTTTGAAGAATTAGATCGTATTATGGAGTTAGTTAAAGAACAACTTCTTGAAAGATTTGAAATTCAATGTAGTAAAAAGGTTTATAATTTCCCATTTTTACTTGGAGAAGGTGTTTGGAATGATGGAGAAACATTAAGAGGAAATGATCGAATAAGAAGAGTTCTTAAACATGGTTCTTTATCAATTGGATTTATCGGTTTAGCTGAGACACTTAAAGCTTTAATTGGTGAACATCACGGAGAAAGTGATGAAGCTTCAAAACTTGGAATTAAAATAATTAAACATATGAGAGACAAATGTGATGAATATGCAGCAAAATATAATTTAAATTTCACTTGTTTGGCTACACCAGCTGAAGGTTTGTCTGGTAGATTTGTTAATATAGATAAAGCAATTTACGGAAAAATAAAAGGTGTAACGGATAAAGATTATTATACAAATTCATTCCATATACCAGTGTATTATAATATTTCAATAGTAAATAAAATTAAGAAAGAAGCTCCTTTCCATGCGTTAACAAATGCTGGTCATATAAGTTATATTGAAATGGATGGAGATGTAACTGATAATATAGAAGCTTTTGAAAAAGTTATTAGATTAATGAAAGAATCAGGAATAGGATATGGGGCGGTAAATCATCCTGTAGATAGAGATCCAGTTTGTGGATATGTAGGAATAATAAAAGATGTATGTCCTGGATGTGGAAGAAGAGAATTCGAACCGATTTCGGTAGAAAAATTAACTAATTGTTGTTAGGAGGAATAATATGGAAAAAGTAGTTGGAGAAAACATAGGTTTTGAAAGAATCAGAAGAATAACAGGTTATTTGGCAGGAGATGTAAAAAGATTCAATAATGCTAAAAGATCTGAAGAAAAAGATCGTGTTAAACATAATTCTAAAGATTTAAACTCTATATCAAAAGAAAAAGTGTGCTAGTATGAAAATACGTTTAGCAGCTCCGATTCAAACAGATAGTATTGTTGATGGAGAAGGAATAAGAACAGTAATATGGACTCAAGGTTGTACTCACAACTGTAAAGGATGTCATAATCCAGAAACTCATGACATCAGTAAAGGTATCTTAGTTGACATAGAAGAAATAAAAGATTTTATTAAATCAGTTGAATTTCATGATGGCATTACTTTGTCAGGAGGAGATCCTTTTATGCAACCTGAGGAATGTTATAATATAGCCCTTTTTTGTAAAAAATTAAACTTAAATGTTTGGTGTTATACAGGATATACATTTGAACAATTAAAAATTATATCTAAAAATAATATTTATATAAAAAAATTACTTGAAAATATAGATGTATTAATAGATGGTAAATTTATTTTGGAAGAAAAAAGTCTTAATACTAAATTTAGAGGTTCAAAAAATCAAAGAATAATAGATGTTAAGAACTCTCTTCTTAAAAATGAAGTGATTTTAATAAAAAAATATGAAGAAAAAGAAGAATTTGCATTTAATAATAAATATTTATTTGTTTAGATAGAAATTCTATCTTTTTTTTTAATAATTTCATACAATTAAATATGAAAAAGATTAAATTGAAAAAGAAAGCAAAAAAAATAAATTTTATTTTAATAATCATCATTTTTCTAATTATAACGGTTTCTTTTGTTCTTAATATAATTTCAAAAAGAGTAGGCCCAGTAATAACAAACTATGCTGAAAAACAAGCCAAAAAATTAGCCACTATCGTAATAAATCAGGCAATTAATGATAAACTTATTGATAAATTTGAAAGTGATAAAATCTTCATTACAAATAATAATGATATTGATTTTAATACTCCTTTTATAAATGAACTACTTAAAAGTGCAAGTGTTAATGTAAGACAATATTTAAAAAAATTAGAAAATGGAGAAGTAGAAGATATTGGTTTATCAAATAATGATAATTTTGATATAGATAAAAAATTATTAAAAGATGGTATTATTTATCAAGTTCCGACTGGAATTATTTTCAACAATGGTATTCTTGCAAATATAGGCCCCAAAATTCCTGTAAGATTAAATATGATAGGTGATATAACTACTGATATAAAAACAGATGTAAAAGACTATGGAATAAACAATGCAGTTGTTCAAGTAAGTATAAGTATTAAAGTAAATGAACAAGTTATCTTACCATTTAGTTACAAACAAATTACCGTAAAAACAGATATTCCAATAGCGCTTAAAATAATAAAAGGAGAAGTACCTTCTTATTTACTTGGAGGTATAAATAAATAATCTTTTAATTTATCATTAAAAATGATATAATTTATTTATAAGGTTGTTATATTGATGAATTGACAATGATATTATTATCACTTGTATAGAATATAAGAGTTTCAAAAGAATAACAATAAATAAAAGTAGTATCAAAAGTACTAAAAAAAACATATGGAGGTATAAATGAAAAAAATACTAATAAATGATATAGAATATGAATTGCTTGAAAATTATAAAGATGGCTATGATATAGATGAGTTAACTAGTAAATTAACTGAATACTTTTATGATTATGATTATATAATTGGAGATTGGGCTTATGGAAAACTTAGATTAAAAGGATTTTGTAAAAAAAATAACCCATTATTCAAAGAAATAAATGATTTTGAAAAAGTAAAAGAGTATATAAATAATAATTGTGCTTATGATTGCAAGTATTTTATAATAGAAAAAACAAATCGAGTTTAATGCTCGATTTTGTTTTTAAAAATCTAGTAAAATATTAACAAAGATGATATAATTAATAAGGTAAGGAGGCTATAAAATGGAGTTAAATGAAATTTATAGTACATATTCGCTATTTTTATCTAAAATAGAAGATTTATGGAGGTCTCTTTGAACCAGAAAAAAAACAAGTAAGAATAAAAGAATTAGAAGAGATTATGAACAGAATAGACTTTTGGAGTGACAAAAAAGAAAGTGAAAAAGTAATATCTGAATTTAATAATCTAAAAAACTCTTTAGATAAAGTTTTAAATTTAAAAAATAAGCTTTCTAATAATTTAGATGTAGCTCAAGATTTAAAAAGTGACTATGATGAAGAATTAAAAAACTTAATAGAAATTGATATAAAAGAATTTAGTAAAGAAATAGAAGCTTTAGAAATAGAAATACTTCTTAGTGGACCTTATGATAAACTGGGCGCTATAGTAGAACTTCATTCAGGAGCAGGTGGTACAGAAGCTTGTGATTGGAATTTAATGTTATACAGAATGTATGATAGATGGTGTAACAAAAAAAAATATAAAATTGAGGTAATAGAAAAAGAAGATGGCGATGAAACTGGTATTAAAAGCATCACTTTAATAGTTAGAGGAATAAATGCATATGGATACCTAAAAGTAGAAAAAGGCGTTCATAGATTAGTTAGACTATCACCTTTTGATTCAGCATCTAGAAGACATACATCTTTTGCTTCTGTTGATGTAATTCCATTATTTGAAAATGAAAAAGTAGATATCGAAATAAAAGAATCAGATTTAAGGATTGACGTTTATAGAAGTAGCGGTAAAGGTGGACAAGGAGTTAATACGACAGATAGTGCAGTTAGAATTACGCATTTACCAACAAAAATTGTAGTAACTTGCCAAAATGAAAGAAGCCAAATTCAAAATAAAGAAACAGCTATGGAAGTACTTAAAAATAAATTATATAACCTTGAATTAGAAAATAGAAATAAAGAATTACTTAATCTTAAAGGTAATCTAATGGATATAAATTTTGGTTCACAAATCAGAAGTTATGTAATGCATCCATATTCATTAGTTAAAGACCATAGAACAAATACAGAAACTAGTAATGTTGAAAAAGTACTAGATGGTGATATAGATATTTTTATAAGTGCCAATTTGAAAGGATGTTAGTATGTTTTTTAGAAAAAATGAAAAAATAGATGAAATAATTAAAAAAATTGAAAACAAAAATTTAGTAGGAAGATACTTTACTTTAATAATAAGTTGTTTGTTAGTATCTTTAGCTTTTAATTTGTTTTTCTTACCAATAAATATAGTATATGGTGGGGTATCTGGGGTTTCAATTATAATGAAAAAAATGTTTGATATAAATCCTTCAATATTTATTTTAATTGTATCCAGTATACTTTTAGTAATAAGTTATTTCACACTAGGTTGGGAAAAAACAAAAGGTTCAATAGCGGGTTCAATATTATACCCAATATGTATTAGTTTAACAGCAGATTTTGCGCATATTATTGATTTTAATATCGATAACAAATTATTATTAGTTATATTTGGAGCCATAATAGCTGGTATAGGTTCAGGAATGAACTTTAAGACAGGATTTTCTACTGGGGGAACAGACATTATAAACCAAATAGTAGCAAAATACTGTAAAGTATCTATTGGAAAAGCAATGATTATGTCTGATGGATTAATATTACTTGGAGCAGGATTTTTCCTATCAAATAAAATATATGCATTTGAAAATGTAATGTATGCAATAATAGTTTTATATATAATCAGTATTATGGCTGATAAAGTAATACTTGGTATATCTCAATGCAAAACATTTTATATTGTAACGGATCATGAGACTAGTATTAAAAAATTTATAATGAGTTATTTGAGCCAAGGCGTTACAGTTTTGGATGGTCGTGGTGGATATACAGGAAATCATCAAAAGGTTATTATGTGTACAATACCAACAAAAGATTATTTTTTAGCTAAAGAAGGAATACTTGGAATAGATCCAAATGCATTCTTCTTAGTAACAGATGCTTATGAAGTATCTGGTGGAAGTGTAAGGAGGTAATTATGGATTTAATTAGAATTTGTAATGTAAAGAAAACTTATAAAACAGGTGTTACAGCTGTTCATGAAATGAGTTTAGAAATAGGAAAAGGAGATTTTGTATTTATAATAGGTTCGACTGGTTGTGGTAAGTCAACTCTTATTAAAATGTTATATAGAGAAGAAAAACCTACAAGTGGTAAAATCTTAATAGGTGGTTTAGATGTTGGTAAGCTTAGAAATAATAAAGTATATAAATTAAGAAGAAAAATAGGAGTTGTTTTTCAAGACTTTAAGTTACTAAATAAAACAACTGTATATGAAAATGTTGCTTTTGCTTTAGAAGTATTAGGATTACCAAAAAGCGAAATCCACGCTAAAGTATTAAAAGTTTTAGACTTAGTAGGTCTAAAAAATAAAGCTAATAATTATCCAACTCAATTATCAGGTGGGGAACAACAACGTGTTGCCATAGCTAGATCAATTGTAAATGGACCAAAACTACTTATTTGTGATGAACCAACTGGAAATTTAGATAAAGTTACTAGTATGGAAATCATGAATGTTTTAGAAGAAATTAATAAAATGGGAACAACAGTAATTATGGTTACTCATGATACAGATATAGTTGCTCGTATGAAAAAAAGAGTTATACTTTTGGATAGTGGAAGAATATTAAAAGATTATGAGAAAGGAACGTATGTGAATGAAAGCATTAAGGATAATAAGTAGAAATATAAGAGATTCATTTAAAAGTGTACTTAGAAATTTTTCATTATCATTAGCCTCAATATCTTGTATAACTATAACTTTAATAGTTGTTGCTATATCACTTATATTATCTTATAATGTAAATAATTTTACAGAATTAGTTGAAAAAGATGTAACAATAGTTACTTTCTTAGATGTCAATGTTACAGAACAAGATAGGCAATTAATACTTAAAGAAATTAAAAAGATAGATAATATAGAAAATATAGAGTTTGAGTCAAAAATGGCTATTTCAAAAGAGATGATGGAATCTTCTGAAGTATTTAAAAATATAATGTCCGATTGGACAGAAGGAGAAAGTCCTTTACAAGATACATTTTTAGTAAAGGTAAAAGATATTAAAAAAATTGGAGAAACTGCTAATAAAATTGGAAAGATAGAAAAAGTTAGTGTTGTAAAATATGGAGAAGGTATGATTGAACAACTTGTTTCAATATTTGACATAGTGAAAAATGCTTGCGTAGTAATAGTAATAGCCCTTATTGTTGTTACAGCTTTCTTAATAGCAAATACAATTAAAATAACAATTTATTCAAGAAGAAAAGAAATAGAAATAATGAGATTAGTTGGAGCTTCTAATATAAACATTAAAATTCCTTTTATAATTGAAGGTCTGTTTCTTGGAATATTGGGTTCAATAATTCCTATTATAGCGCTTATATATTCTTATTCAACAATATATGAACACTTTGATGGTCAATTATTTTCGCCTTTCATCAGATTAGTTTCCCCAACACCTTTTATATATTTTGTTTCACTAGTATTACTAGTTATAGGAGTATTAGTTGGTATGTTTGGTAGTTGGAGAGCAGTTAAAAAGTATTTAAAAATATAGAAAGGAAATAGAAAAATGGAAACAATAGTTCAATATTTATTTATAATTCTAATAGTGTTAGCTGTAATAGGCCTAATACTATACATCTTATTTTCGATTTTTTTAAACAAATTTAATAAACTAGTATATGGGAAACAAACTGTAATGGCATGGTTACCATTATTTAACGTTTATTTATTTGGTAAATTAACTATAAATAAAGCTTTTGGATGGTTATTAGTAATTGGAAGTTTTTTAACATTCTCAACAACAACAAATGTTAATGGGATTGAAAAAACCAGTTCAATTTTACCTTCAAAAATTATGCCTATATATTCAAGTATCTATTATTTAGTTTCATTTATTGTATTAATACTTGGAATAGTAAAATATTTTAGATTAAAAAAAGAAAATAATTCAAATAGTCCGAAATCATTTGCTCAACTTCAATTAGAGCCAATTAACGTTAGTTTAGAGGCTTTAACTGATAGCTTAATTGATAGATTAAAACAAGTTCTTTATCAAAAATATAATATTAAAATAGAAGAATATAACAAATTAAAAGTACAAATAGAACAAATTGAAAATCAGATAGTTTCTGATAATTCTAAAGAAGTTTATGAAAACAGTATGGAAATGCTTAAAAAGCAAAAATTAAATAAAAAAAGTCCAGAATATAAAGAACAAATAGAACAAATTGAAACAGAATATAAAAATAGCTTACTTAGTTTTCAAAAAAACCATAACGATTATATTGAATTAAGAAGAAAAACTTCAACGATAGATATTTATGGTTATACAAAAAAAATAGAAAGAGTCAAGAAAGCTAAAGAAATAAAAGATTTAAATCTTGATGAAGAAAAAGCATCTAAAATTCTAAGTGGGGAATTAGATGATATTAATTAAATGAAAAAATGCTTAATAAGCATTTTTTTTTTATTTATTAATATAATTTAATGGGTGATTATATGAACTTTAAAATAGGAGACTACGTTACTAGAAAATCATACGATAATGATCTTGTTTTTAAAATAAGAGACATTGATAAAGATATAGCTTATTTAGTAGGTGTTAATATTAGATTATGTGCCGATAGTAAAGTGGAAGATTTAAATATTTTGAATGGAGAATTAGAAAGAGATGAAGACTTCGTAGAAAAAATACCAATTATTGAATTGGAAAGAGATGATTATTTTTATTTACCAGGTAAAATTCTTCATATAGATGGAGATTCTGAATATTTAGAAAGATGCTTAAACTATTATAAAAAAGTTAATATATGGGCTGTAGGAATGTTAGAAAAAGAGTCAAATATTCCTTATAAAATAAAAGACTTATTAGAAGAGTATAAACCTGATATTGTAGTTATAACAGGACATGATGCATATTATAGAAAAAATAGCATGAAAGATTTAAATTCATATAAAAACAGTTCGTTTTATGCAAACGCTATAAAAGAGGCAAGAAATTATGAGAAAAGTCATCAAAAATTAATTATAGTAGCTGGAGGCTGTCAATCTAATTATGAAGAATTAATTAAAGCAGGCGCTAATTTTGCTTCTAGTCCTAAAAGAGTTAATATTCATGCCTTAGATCCAGCAATAGTAGCCTCAAAACTAAGTTTAGCTGATATAACAGAAGATATTGACTTAAAAGGAATTTTAGAAAGCACAAAATATGGTAAGGATGGAATGGGAGGAGTTAAGACAAAAGGTACGATGTATATTGGTTATCCAAGATAGGAGAATATATGACTGAAAATAAAATTAAAGAAGAGTTAAATAATCATTTAGGAGATATGATGGTTATAAAATACAATTTAGGTAGAAATAAATATGAGAAATATAATGCTGTATTAAAGGAATTATATAATCATGTATTTTTAGTGCAATTAGAAAATGAAAATATTAAGTCATTTTCATATTCTGACATAATAACTAAAACAATTAAAATAGACTATTAACTTGCTTTTCCTTTAATATTGTTATACAATTAAACTAACAATAATGGAGGGAGAGATTAAGTTGAAAATAACATCTGTAAATGTATTCCTAAAAGAAAATTCTAGAATGAAAGGAATAGCTTCTGTTCAAATAGACGATTGTTTTGTAGTTAGAGACCTTAGAATTATAGAAGGTGAAGAAGGGCTTTTTGTTGCTATGCCTAGTAAAAAAACTTCAACCGGTGAATATAAAGATATAGCTCATCCAATTAATCAAGAATGTAGACAAATGTTTAATGATGCAGTTATAGAAGCTTACCAAAAAGAAATATCAAAACTTCAATAAGAAGTTTTTTTCATATCTATAAAATTTAAACATATACTTGATTAGGAGGCAATTATGGATAAGGATATAATTACTTATAATCATAGTATTACAATAAATGAAAGAAAAAATATTGTTATTTCAGGTGTAAAAAAAATTGATAGTTTTGATAATGAAGAATTCTTATTAGAAACAAATATGGGGTATATAGTAATTAAGGGAGAAAATTTAGAAATAATTAAACTAGATACTTATCAAGGTAATGTTTCTATTAAAGGAAAAATTAACAATCTAAACTATATGGAAAATCCAAATAAAAAAGAAAAAGAAGAATCGATATTTAATAAATTATTTAAATGATACTTGAAACACAAATAAAAACATTGCTGTTTTCTTTTATATTTGGAATATATTTTTCTTTTATTTTAGATTTAAACTACAAATATATAAATAAAATAAAAAAAATATATAAAATTATATATACTTTCTTAATAGTATTTATTAATATAGTTTTATATTTTTTAATTATAATGAAGATTAATTATGGTGTTCTTCATATATATTCGTTTTTTTTAATAGTATTGGGTGTATACCTAGAGCACTATCTACATCATTTTATTGAAAAAAAAAGTAAAGAATGATATAATCAAGTAAATAGAGTAGGTGATTATATCATGTCTAAAAGTAGGATTACAAAAGCTAGCAAAAAAAGGCTTATTGTCTTTGGTAGTTTTTCTTTAATAATTATTGGATATTTTCTTTTTTCTCTTTCATTCTATATTTATAGTTTATATGACTTAAAAAGAAGCGAAACAAACTTAGAAAATCATTTAAGAGAATTAAAAAGAAATGAAAAAATTTTAAAACAAGAAATAGAAAAATTAAAAGATGATGAATATATTGCTAGATATGCAAGAGAAAATTATGCATATTCAAAAGATGGAGAATATATTTTGAAATTAGATGATTCTAAAGAAAAAGAAGAAAAAGAAAACAAATTTGAATTTAATATTGATTACAATTATATACTATATGGTGGAGCTGTAATAATATTACTTATGTTATTTTATACAATCAAAAAGAAAAAGTGATTTAATCACTTTTTTTTATAATTTAAAATCTTCAACATTTTCATCTTCCATATTTTTACCATCAAAGTAAGTTTTTATTTTATATTTACTTACTTTAGCAATTATATTAGAAGGGAATTGTCTAACAAGCTTAGTGTAGTCAGTAATAATATCATTATAATATTTTCTTGCTGCTACAATTTCTGATTCTGATTCAAATAAACCTAGTTCAATCTTCAAAAAACATTCGCTATTTCTTAATTCTTCATAACTATCTTTATATTTATCAAATTCATTAATAGCTTCATATAGTTTTCTGTCTAAATCAAAATTGCTAAGCTTCATTGTTCTTAATTCATCAATTATTAATAACACATCTGTTTTATTAGTAGTCGCTTTAATTATTTCAATTGATTTGTTTAATAAATCAAATCTTTTTCTTAAAGTTGTATCAATAAATTCTTCTGATTCGTTAATTCTTATAATATAGTTTTGATAATTATTGTAAATATTTACATAACAAATTCCTAATAAACAAATTACAATAAAAATTAATAAAATACATTGTAAAGTCATTACCATCACCCTAAAGTAATTATAACAAAAAATGTCGTATTATGCTATATTTTTATTAAAAATTTTTAATATAATTTATTTTTTCATCAAAGGTTATAAAATCTACATAAATCATTAGTAATAATAGCCATTTTCCTGTTTGAGGATCACTTAAAATAATATGATCTCTACCTGATTGCTCAATTATTCCAGAAAATTCTCTATCTTTAAATTTCTCAGAATCAGGAAAAGTCATATGAACAGTAACTTTCTTTCCTTTATTAAGTCTTAATATATTTTCGATATAAGATTGTTCAAACGGAATTTCATCACTATAAATAGGAGCCGTTTGTTGATTGGGGGTCATAATATTATTTCCAGTATAAATAGGTTGACCTGGAAAAACAGATTTTTCAAAATAATTATTCATAAAAACATCCTTTCTTATAAATTGTATTATTAAAATCAAAAAATATGTTATAATAATTATAATAGTTAGGTGATTATATGAGTTATATAGAATATGAAGATATGTATATTAAGTGCCAAAAATATGCTCCGTATCAATTATTTGTTTGGGATATGAAAAATAGTCGAAATTGTCTCGATAAAGATCGAAATGTTAAATTAAAAATCTTAATAGATTTAGTCTATTCAGAAATTCAAAACATAGAGAAAAAAAGTAATACAAAAATTCTTCATGATCCAGTTAAAGAAAGATTAGATTTAGAAAATCCTTTTTACTTATGTGGTGATACAATTGGATTTTCGATAAATAGAGACACCTTGAATAATGATGAAGTTGATTTTTTATTTAATTACATAAAAGATAAATTAAATATTAATTATGAATTTCATAGTTGTGATGGGTATTATGAAACAGATGATTATAATTTAGGAGATAAATTATATTTTAGAGGGTATTGTATAGAGCATTTGGCTAATAAACATAAAGAAAAAGAGGTATATTATGAAAGTAGTAGCAGGAGTTTCAAATAGACATGTTCATTTAAAAAAAGAACATTTTGAGATTTTATTCGGAAAAGATTTTGAAATTAATAACATTAAAAACTTAAATCAACCAGGTCAGTTTGTAACAGACTTTAAAGTTGTAATAAAAACAAATAAAGATTTAATTGAAAATGTTACAGTTATTGGTGATATTAGAGAATATACACAAATAGAAATTTCTAAAACAGATGCATATAAATTAGGTATAAATCCCCCAGTAAGAACATCAGGAGATATATTAAATAGTGAAATAGTTACTCTTGTTGGATCAAAAGGTGAATTGACTACAGAAGGATGCATATTAGCAGATAGACATATTCATATAACTCCAAAACAAAAAGAATATTATGGTTTTGGTAATATAGATAAAGTTGATATATTAGTAGGTGGTATAAAAGGTGGTATTATCAGTAATGTTTCTTTTAAAGTAAGTGAAGATGCTTATTTTGAACTTCATTTAGATACTGATGACGCTAATAGTCATTTGATTAAAAATAACGATGTACTAGAAATTATTGGGGGTAATGATGAAAGTCAGAATTTGTGATAAATGTATTAGTAAAGAAGTAATAAAAGAACTTGAAAAAGAAAAAATCGAACTAGATATAGAATGTATAAATTTTTGTGGTATTGGTAAAAGTAAATATGTTGCAATAGTAAATAATCTTCCAATAATATCTGAAGATAAAGAAGAATTTATAAATAAAATAAAAAAATCTAAATGATTTTTTTTTAATTTTGTTTCATAGTAGATATAGAATCTTCAATATTTTGACTATATGGTTCAGTACCTTTTATGTAATAAGTTATTTTTTTGTTTTTATCAGATTCTTTTGCTAATTCACCTGTAATTGGATTAACAAGAACTCCAACTACATTACTAGGAGTTTTATACCAGTTGTTTTTTTGATCTTTTAAATATTCTTCTATTGTATCAATCCAAATATTTTTAATTGTAGAACCATCTTTAACTTCAGTGTCTCTGTTGTCATCATATCCCATCCACATACCAACTATGACATCTTTGTTATATCCAAATATTAAATGATCAGTATTAGTAGTACCTGTTTTAATAGCATATGTTTTAGTTATTTTAGGTGCTATAGAAATACAAGTAGGGTAATTATAATCAATTAATTGAGAATCATATGAACTAGTTAGCAGTTCGTTTAAAATATAAACATTACTTTTATTTAAAATACTTTTTTTAGTTTCTTTATATTCATATAAAATAGAACCATTTATATCTTCAACCTTTGTTATAAAATGAGGTTTTATTAAGTATCCTTCATTAGCAAATGCTGAATATGCATTCATCATTTCTAATATACCTATCTCATTAGTTCCTAAAGCTAAAGAAGGATTAGTTTCGAGAGGTGAGACAATACCTAATCTTTTAGCCGTATCAACTAAAGTTTCTTCTTCTAAAAAAATATGTGTTTTAACTGCGTAAATATTATCAGAGTAAGCAATTGCAGTAGCCATGCTTATTTTTTTATTACCATATTTATCACCATAGTTGTTTGGACTATAAGTTTTATTGTTATCAATATTAAAAATTGTTTTTTCACTAGTAAAGGTAGTTGAAGCTGTAAAACCATTTTCTAAGGCAGAATAATATAAGAAAGGTTTCATAGTTGAACCAACCTGTCTTTTTGAGTCAGTTACTCTATTAAATTCACTTTTACTATAGTCTTTTCCTCCAGCAATAGCTTTAATTTCTCCGTTGTTTGGATCCATAATAACAGCTGCTATTTGTAATTCATTTGATTCATCAATATAAGTATTAATTTTATTTTCAAGATTATTTAAAGCTTTAATATCTAGAGAAGTATAAATTTTAAGGCCTCCTGTATCTAAGAAAGAATTAGGTATTTGTTCTATGCTTTTTAATTCTCTCATAACAGCATCTTTATAATACATTAAAATTGAAGAACTATTTTCATTGTTTTTACTTGCAAATTTTAATTCTTCTTTATAAGTTTTGTTCATTTCTTCTTCAGTTATTAACTTATTTTTAACCATTGATTGAAGAATTAATTTTTGTCTTTTTTTTGCTGCTTCATAATTTGAAATAGGTGAGTAGTTAGTTGGAGATTTTGGAATACCTGCTAGAATAGAAGCTTCAGCTAAATTCAAATCTTTAGAACTTTTATTAAAATAGTACATACTAGCATTTTCAATTCCAAATATACCTCCATAATTTATAGTGTTTAAATATCCTTCTAATATTTTTGATTTACTATAATTAGCTTCTAATCTAATTGTTAAAAGTGCTTCATCAAATTTTCTTTTCCATTTTTTATCAAAATCTAAATATAAATTTTTAGCATACTGTTGAGTAATTGTTGAGGCTCCTTGTAATGTTTTTCCGCTCATTATATTTGCTGACATGGCTTTGACAATTCTTAAAAAGTCAAAACCTTGGTGTTTGTAAAAGTGTTTGTCTTCTATTGATAAAGTTGCTTTAATTAAATTTGTTGAAATATCTTTTAGATTAACCCATTTATCATTAGTTCCTTCAAAAAGATTATTTTTACTGTCATACATATAAAAGCTATTAGCGCTATTAATTGGAAGTTTTGGAGATACTTTAGCGTATATAAATATAATTACATAAAATAATATAATAGTAATAAGTGAAAAAACAATAAACTTTAATAACTTTTTAAATTTTTTTATAGTAATCACCTCGCTATATTTATTATTGTTAAAAAAAAATAAATTATAACAATTAGTGTATAAATAAAAAAAGTATGATATAATTACAATCGTAATATGTGAGGAATATATATGAGTAAAATTAATTTAAAAACAAAATTATATAGTGATTTAGAAGTAATTTATGAGTACTCTATTACAGGCATAAAAAGCATTAATAAATTGATATATAAAGAAGCTGATGTAATGGTTACTTTGAAAACATTTAAAAATCAAATAATGATTGAAAGAAAGAACAAAGACTATACTATGCTAATAGATTTTAATGAGTCATTGACAACATCATTAATATATGATATAAAGGGTATCGGAAATACAAATCTTAAAGTTAAAACAAAAAAATTAAAAATAGAAGATAATAATATATACATAAAATATGAATTAATTGAAACTAAAGAAATATATTATTATGAATTAAGTTATGAGGTGATATAGTGGTAACAGATATATTAGAAGAATTATTAAAAAAAGTAACAAAAGAATTAGGTTATGAGCAAGAAATTTCTGTCAAAAAATCAAATAGACCAGAACTTTGCGATTATCAATCAGACGATTCTTTTAAATTAGCAAAAATATATAAAAAAAATCCTTTTATTATAGGAAATGAAATAGTAGATGCAATTAATAAGTTAGATGAATTTAATGATTATTTTTCTAAAGTAGAATTTTTTAATCCAGGTTTTATTAATATAACACTTAGTAATATTTTTATAAATAATCTACTTAAAGAAATGAATGAAAATGAAAAATTTTCAATTAAAAAACCAGAATTAATCGAAACGTTTGTACTTGATTATGGTGGACCTAATATAGCTAAACCATTACATGTTGGTCATATGAGAACTGCTATAGTAGGTGAATCAATCAAAAGAATTATAAATTATGTTGGTCATAAAACAATATCAGATGTTCATTTAGGTGATTATGGATTACAAATAGGTCAAGTAATATATGGAATACTAGAAGACAATGTAAATAAGGAAGATATAACCCTTTCTTATTTAGAAGAAACATATCCAAAAATAAGTTCTTTATGTAAAGAAAATGAAGAAGTAAAAGAAAAATGTGCTTCAATAACAAAAGAACTACAAGAAGGAAATGAATTATATAAAGAGCTTTGGAGAATAGTACTAGAAATATCTGGAAATGATATAAAAAGACTTTATAATTATTTAGGAGTATCTTTTGATTTATGGGAAGGTGAAAGCGATTCTTATAAATATATAAAAGAAACAGAAGAATTTTTAAATAATAAAAACTTTATTGAAGATAGTATGGGTGCTAAAATAATTAGAGTTAATGAAGAAACAGATATAGCTGAATTACCACCTCTAATATTTCAAAAAAGTAATAAAGCATATTTATATGGAACAACTGATCTAGCAACCATTTATGATAGAGAAAACAAATTCAAACCAAATCACATTTTATATGTTGTTGATAATAGACAATACCTGCATTTTGAACAAGTATTTAGAGTAGCTAAAAAAAGTAAAATGACAGAAGCTAATTTGGAATTTTTAGGGTATGGGACAGTAAATGGAATAGATGGAAAACCATATAAAACAAGAAGTGGTGATGCACCTAAGTTAGATAATTTATTTGAACAAATAGAAGAAATATTCTTAGCTAAAAAAGAAGACAACAAAGATATGCTTAAAGAAGATATAGATAAAATAGTTAATTCTATTTTGAAATTTGCTGATCTACAAAATAGTAGAGATAGAGATTATATGTTTGATATAAATAAATTCTCAAATGTTGTTGGGAAAACAGGTCCTTATATACTTTATACTTATTTAAGAATCAATAAAATAATAGAAAATGAAAAAAGTAGTGACAAAATTAGTAATAACATATATAATGAAGTAGATCGAAATTTAAGATTAAAAATCTTAGAATTAAGTGATTATGTAAATAGTGCATTTATAAATAGAATGCCAAGTTATATTGCTGAATATATTTATAATTTAGCAGTTCTAGCTAATAATTTTTATCAAAATAACCATATTAACGGTATAGAAGATGAAAATAAGAAAAATGATTGGTTATATGTTTTGAGTTTAACTAATAAAATAATAAAAGAAATGTTAAATTTAATAATAATAGATATACCAACATTAATGTAAATTAGGAGGATATTATGAAATTAAGTAATTTAAAACCAGAGGAATTAGAATTAATGTCATATACAGATTTAACTTATGAATTAATAAAACAAGCAAAAAAATCAATGACAACACCGGTATTATTTAAAGAAATATGTAATTTACTTGAATATACTGATGAAGATTATGTTGAAAAAATAGGTGATTATTATACATCATTAACAATTGATAAAAGATTTGTTTTATTAGAAAATAATGAATGGGACATAAGAGATAATCATTCTGTTCAAATTGTTATTGATGATGATGATGAATTAGACGAAGATACAGAAGAAAAAGAAGAAATCGAAGAAGAAATCGATGAAATAGAAGAAGATACTTTATATGATGATGAATCAGAATTATTAGATGATGACGATGATGATATAGATGATTTAGCTATTGTTACAGAAGAAGAATTAGAAGAATAAAAAAAACTTGTAAAATTTTACAAGCTTTTTTTTATATAAAACTATAATAAATTAAAATTGAACATATGCAAGCTAGCAATACTAATAGGATAATTTTAGCTATAGCTTTTTTCATATTTCCTCCTATATTAACCTTAATTCTTTTTCGTTATAAAAAGGTTTATTTTTGTCAATTCTGTCATAAAATATAATTCCATTTAGATGATCAATTTCGTGTTGGAAGGCAATTGATAATTCTTCTCTTGCTCTAATTCTTATCATGTTACCAGATTCATCATAACCTTCAATAGTAACTCTTGCATATCTAGGTACATGTCCTTCTACTTCTCTGTTAACACTTAAACATCCTTCACCAGCATCAGCGGCTATCATTTCAGCTGAATTACTTACTATAACAGGATTTATAACAACATAGTTATCAAAACAACCTTCTTTATATTCATCAACAATAACAATTATTCTTTTAGAAATTCCAAGTTGAGGAAAGGCAAGCCCCATACCAGGTCTTAAATTATATTTTTTTTCATATTCTTCTATTTGACTATATGTCAAATACTTTATAATCGATTTTATTAAATTTTTTGTTTCTTTATCTAAAGGGAATTCAACATCCTTACTAACAACTCTTAATAATTTCTCTTTTTCATCTAATATATCTAATTTTTTAAACATATAACCACCTCTAATCAGGTATATTGTATCATATTTTTTTCGAAAATAAAACATTACAACAAAAAAACTCTATCCTTGATAGAGTTTTAAAGTTTATGATAATTAAACTTGGCCCCAGTTTCTAGCTCCTATTATTATAACTAAAAGTATAAATAAAACTAATATAATAGCACCGCCATAACCAGCTCCTGTTCCGCATCCTCCTGTTGTAGGATAACCACAAGATCCGCATCCGCCACCATAGCCTTGATATCCACCATAGTAATACATAAAGTTCCCTCCTATCTATGTCTCATTATATTTTATTAAATTAAATAAATTTAGTTAATAAAAACAACCATATTAAGTTAAATTTAGTAAAGTTCATTGTCGATAAAAAGATAATGTGTTAAAATTATAACAATAGGTGGTATTATGAAAAAGATAAAAATACATGAAATGGATAAAGTATTATTAATAGTATCGATAATATTATTTGTTTTTGGTTTACTTAATATAGTAAATGCATCAAGTCAAGCAGTAGTTATTAGATATGGTACATCTTTATATAATTATTTCAATAAACAATTAATTGCAATTATAATAGGTTTAATAGCGACCCTTATAATTTTAAAAATACCCACTAAAAAGTACTACTTCTTTGGTATTTTAGGTTTTTTATTTGTATTAGGAGGATTAATTTATTTATCTTTATTTGGTACAATGCATCAAGGATCAATAAATTGGATTAAAATAGGTCCTATGACATTTCAACCTAGTGAGTTTGCTAAACCTGTTTTGATATTGATAATATCATTATTGTTTGAAAAATTTTGCAGAAGACTTCAAAATCCTAAAATAGATCAAGTTGAAAAATATAATCTTATAGGTATTATATTAATATTTGGATCAATATTTCCATTAATAGTATTTCTACAAAAAGACTTAGGTACAACAATTATTATATCAGTAATATTTGGATTATTACTTTTGGCTAGTCCAATAAGAAGAGAAGAAAAATTTAAAGCAATAACCCTTTCTATAATTGTGTTATTATTTTCTATAATAATAATAGTAGCAAAACAAGGAACTTTGCTTACGCCTTCTCAAGCAAGCAGATTAGATTTTAGAGATCCATGTACTGAATATGAAGATGGTGGTTATCAAATTTGTAATGGATTTATTGCTATAAATGATGGAGGATTATTTGGTGTAGGAATAGGAGAAAGTAAGCAAATATCTTATTTGCCAGAATCACATACTGATAGTGTATTTGCTATAATATCAGAGGAGTATGGATTTATATTTTGTTCAGGAATATTTTTCCTTTATATCGTAGTTTTATATAGGATATTTAATTTATCTTCTAGAGCAAATACAATAAGAGGAAAATATATATGTTTTGGAGTAGGAGTTTATTTATCCCTTCATATAATAGTTAATTTAGGAGGATTATTTGGTTCGATGCCTTTAACAGGAGTACCGCTTCCGTTCTTATCATACGGAGGTTCATTTACCCTTGCATTTATGATTTCACTAGCAATGGTTCAAAGAGTAAGCATTGAAACAAGTGAACAAAAAATCAACATTTAAAGATAACGATAGTTATCTTTTATATTGACATAATTAAGTAAATAGAATATAATTTAATTAATATTAGTAATGATTACTAATATTAGAGGTGATATGTGAAATATTCAAGACAACGAGATATAATTTTAAAAATGGTTCAAAATAGTTATCATCACCCAAATGCTTATATGGTGTATGAAGAAGTAAGAAAAGAAATACCAAATATAAGTTTAGGAACAGTATATAGAAATTTGAATTTACTTTCTGAGTTAAATTTGATTAAAAAAATAATTGTTCCAAGTGGTAATGATAGATATGATAAAACGTTAATTAATCATTCACATTTTCATTGCGATAAATGTAAAAAGGTATTTGATATAAATGAATCATTTCAAAAAATAACTACCAAAATAGAACAAAAATTGGAGTGCAAAATTATATCACAAGATAGCGTATTTAATGGAATATGCAAAGATTGTTTAAAGAAAGAGGGATAATATGGAATTAAAAGGAACAAAAACAGAACAAAATTTAATGGAAGCCTTTGCTGGTGAAAGTAAAGCAAGAAATAAATACACTTATTATGCAAGTAAAGCTAAAAAAGATGGTTATGAACAAATAGCAGCTATTTTCGAAGAAACAGCTAATAATGAAAAAGAACACGCTAAAATATGGTTTAAACTATTAAATGATGGAGTTAAATCTACTAAAGAAAACTTATTAGATGCAGCTACTGGTGAAAACTATGAGTGGACAGATATGTATAATAAATTTGCTGTAACAGCTAAAGAAGAAGGTTTTGATAATATAGCATACTTATTTAGTGAAGTAGCTAAAATAGAAAAAGAACATGAAGACAGATATAGAAAGTTATTAGACAATATTGAATCTAATAAAGTATTTATAAGTGAAAAACCGAAAATGTGGATTTGTAGAAATTGTGGACATATTCATTTTGGAGAAAAAGCTTTAGAACTTTGTCCTGTATGTGAACATCCAAAAAGCTATTTTGAAGAAAGAGCTAATAATTACTAAAAAAAATTCTATACTAAAAAGTATAGATTTTTTTGTAAAATGATATTTTGTAAAGTTTTGTCAAATTTATATAATTATAAATAAATCATATTTAAGAAATAATTATTCTATGATATACTCACTATAGTATTATAAGGCATATATCTGGGTCAGTTCATAAAAGAATAAAAAAAAGAAACTGCCCCCTGAGACAGTTTCATAAAAGAATAAAAAGGGGTTGGCTAGTGTGATACTAGCACCAATTCGTATTTCGAACTGGTGCCTTATATACTAACTTAAAAAGCTTGTTTAGTCAAGCTTTTTTTTGACATTTTTTTTAAAAAATAAAAAAACCATTTAAAAAGCGAAAATATGTTTTAAATTTATAATTGACAAACGAACAAATGTTTTATATACTTAAATTAGGAAAGGTGATCACATGACAGAACTAATAAATATAAAAAAATTAGGTAATTCAAAAATAAAACTTTTAAACAGAATAGGTATAACTAATAGCCTAGATTTAGTTTTTCATTTTCCATTTAGATATGATGAAATAAAAAAAAGTGATTTAAATAATTTAGAAGATAATGAAAGAATAATAGTTGATGGTAAAATTGAAACTATCCCAACTATTTTTAGATTTAATAAAAAACAAGATAAAATGACTTTTAAAATAAATGAGCAAACTAAATTATTTGATGTTGTTATTTATAATAGAGGTTTTTTAAAACCTAATTTAAAATTAGGAACTTATATTACGGTTATAGGAAAATTAGATAAAAAACATAATAGAATTACAGCAACTGATATAAAATTTGGAAGATTAATTAAAGATTATATAGAACCAATTTACCATTCTACTTTTGGACTTAGTTCTAAGTTTATAAATAACGCTATTAAAGAGGTAATAGATACTCTAGAAGTTGAAGATTATATACCTAGTACTTTAGTAGATAAATATAATTTTTTAAATAAAAAGGAATCTATTAAAATTATTCATAATCCAAGTGATATTAATATTCTTAAAAAAGCCTCATTAAGACTTAAATATGAAGAACTCTTTTTATTTATGCTTAAGATGAATTATTTGAAAAATAACAAAAATAAGATTGGTTTAAAAAGAAGTGTTGATTTTAATGAAGTTTCAAAATTAATAGATAGTTTACCATTTAGTTTAACTTCTGATCAACTTAGTTCTATTAAAGATATTTATGATGATTTAACAAGTCATTATAGAATGAATAGATTATTACAAGGTGATGTTGGAAGTGGTAAAACAATAGTCGCAATTATTAGTATGTATATTAATTATCTAAGTGGTTATCAATCTGCTTTAATGGTTCCTACTGAAATACTAGCTACTCAACACTTTAATAACATTAAAAAAATATTTGAAAATCACAATGTAAATGTATGTCTACTTACAGGTAAACTAAAAGTAAAAGAGAAAAATGAGATTTATAAAAAAATAAGTAGTGGTGAAAGTGACTTTATAATCGGGACGCATGCTTTAATAAGTGAAAATGTTGTTTATAAAAATTTAGGCTTAGTTATTACCGATGAACAGCACAGGTTTGGAGTAAATCAAAGAAGTAATTTGAAAAATAAAGGATTAACTCCAGACATTTTATATATGAGTGCTACACCTATACCTAGAACATATGCTTTAACTCTATATGGTGATATGGATGTTTCGAGTATTAAAAGTTTACCTAATGGTAAAAAAGAAATCATAACAACCTTAAAAAAAGAAAAAGAGATTAAAGATGTTCTTGATAGTATGTATATAGAACTTAAAAAAAATCATCAAATTTATGTTGTAGCTCCTTTAATAGAAGAAAGTGATAAAATAGATTTAGAAAATGTTTTAAAACTAGAAGAAAAAATGAATAAAGCTTTTGGATCTATTTATAATATAGGTGTTTTACATGGCAAAATGTCAAATAAAGAAAAAGAAGAAGTAATGGATAAATTTAAAAAAAATGAAATTAATATATTAATAAGTACTACTGTTATTGAAGTAGGTGTTGATGTAGAAAATGCTACTATGATGGTTATATTTGATGCTTTTAGATTTGGTCTTTCAGCTCTTCATCAGTTAAGAGGGAGAGTTGGTAGAAATAATATCCAATCTTATTGTATTTTAGTTAGTAATAGAGAAACAGAAAGACTTAATATTTTAACCCTAACTAATGATGGTTTTAAGATAAGTGAAGAAGATTTTTTACTTAGAGGAAGTGGTGATTTATTTGGGTTTAAACAAAGTGGAGATATGGTTTTTAAAATAGCTGATTTAAAAAAAGATTACAATATTCTTCTTAAAGCTAAAGAAGATAGTGAAGAATATTTAAAGGGAAATATAGATTTAAAACTACAAAATTTCTTAGAGTGTACAATAGATTCTATTTAGAAAAAATTAGTTGACTTTTTTAATTAAACAAATTATAATTATACTAGCGTGATAGTATCACGCCAGTACTCTTACGAATATCAGTTGAGAGTACGTAACCAAAACCCCCTGAAGGAGCACTATGTGCTCCATTTTTGTTGTATTTAAAGGGTTTATTTATATTTAAAATATCAAAAGGTTGCAAAAAGGTTGCAATTTCTTTTTTTTTGCACAAGTTTAGTTGCAAATTTCGACAAATAGGTCTACAATTTAATTATCAAGTAAAGGTGCTAGTAGAGACTTCATGAGTTTTTTCTAGCACTTTTTTTCTTAGATAGGAGAAATTTTATGATAGAACAAATATATATTAAAAATTTTAAAGCTTTTGAAAGAGAATCAATTCCTATTGATAAACATAATATTTTTATTGGAGAAAATGATGCTGGTAAATCAACAGTGTTGCAGGCCTTGGATATATTTTTTAATCAAGATAAAATAGATAAATCATTTGTACGTGATACAACAAGACCTGTAGAAATAGGAATAACAATTGATAGAGTTAGTTATAAAAAAAAGTTTTCAAATTCAACTTATAAATTTAGTGAATCATCAGACAATATTAGTGATTTAGATAACTTGGTTTATATTTATCTCCCTGTTTCGGCATATGATCCGAAGCAATTATTAAATCAATTAGCTACAGCAAAGGCATTAAGTAATACTTCGCAAACACTATTAGATGAATTAAAAAAAATATTACAATCTTCAATAGATGAAGTAATAGCTGGAATAAATCCGGATTTGTTTGTAGTTAATAGTGCTGGCACGGAATTAACAGGAGAGGAAAATTTCAAATATGATGCTTCAATAAAATTCAATGTAAAAAGTGATGGAATTCCTATAGAGTCTCGTGGATCTGGTTTTCAAAAAAATCTTATTTATGCTCTTTTAGTTGGAAATGACTACTCAAATGTTATACTCGGGATAGATGAAATAGAAAATTCTTTTTCAATAAATAATTGTAGTAATATAATAGAAAAACTGCAGGATAAAATGGCACAAACATTAATTACGACTCATTCAAAAAAAGTAATGGAAATATCAAATAATTCTAATATAATTCCATTATTTTCCGAAAATTGTAAAACTTTATCAGAATTACTTGATGAATTGGATAATACTGATTTAAAAAAATATTTATTAGTTGAAGGAAAATTTGATTTACCTTGGTTTAAAAAATGCGTTCAATTATTAGGAAAGACTGATGAATATGTTATTTTGCCTGGTGGTGGAGAAACAAATGCAGAGCATTTGAAAAGAGAGTTAGAAAATCTAGGTAAGAATTGTATAATAATCAAGGATGGAGATACAAAAGATAGAAATTCTATATCAAAAGATTGTATTGAATTATATACACCTTTAGAAAAATTAAATGAACTACTAACTCTAACTCTTGAAAATGTTCCTGATAATAAAGATGATTTTTTTGCCGCAACAATAATTGAAGGTGATTATGGAAGAAATAGGGATTCTGTAAAAGGAATTCTCTCAAAGTCATCTTTTGAATTTTTGACTTCAGATAATGAATTGGTTAATGAAGTTATGGAACTATTAGAAAAAAATTAAGTTAAATTCTTAATCCTCTTCTAATTTATCTAATATATTTACTAAACTATCTAATGAATTTTTATACATGTGTGAATATGTATTTAAAGTTTCATCTATTTTAGTATGACCTAAATATCTTGCTACTAATGTAATACTTGCATTGCTATTAATTAATAGGGAAGCACAACTATGTCTAAAATCGTGAATTATAATTTTCTTGATATTAGCAAGTTTACAATTTCTTTTGTTTCTTGTATATAACATACCATTAGAAATTGGTTCACTATGCGAAAACACATAATAGTTTTCATTAAATCCATAAATCTTCTTACAAGATTCTTTATATATTTTTAATCCATTAATTAAGTACTTAGGAATTTGTATTGTTCTAGTACTTTTTTAAGTTTTAGGGGAACTAACTATATGTTTAACTCCCTTAACATGATTTGATACAACATTTTGTCTGACATTTATAATTCCTTCATTTAAGTCTATATCTCACCATAATAAACCTCTTAATTCCCCTTTACGCAATCCACAATAATAAAATATTTTAAAAACGCATTTGAATTTTAAATCATCTGAAGCACTTTTTTAATTTTAGATATTTTAACGAGTTCATTAATTATGAATTAGATAATTTTTCTAAAGGATGATTATAATTACAGAATACACTATGTAATCAAAAATAGCATATGCAACTAATCTAATATAGCCCATAAATATTATTACTTATAGAAGATATTCTTTTCATTGTTATATTTAATAACATAAATTTTATAAATTACAATGAAATTTAGTAAAAAACTTATTTTAGATAGTTTTGTATGTTATAATTTATTTATATAAAGCAGTAAAATAGGCAAATAATTGCATTATGACATTTTTTTAGGGGTGCCTATAATTTAAATGTAATTTTGTCATATGATGGAGGTAATTATGGAAGAATTAACTAAAAAAATAAGAGGGTTTGCAGAAGAAAGAGATTGGCTGCAATTTAATACACCGGAAAACTTAGCTAAGTCAATTTCTATTGAGGCAGGAGAGCTACTTGAATGTTTTCAGTGGAACAACAATTATGACAAAGACGAACTAAAAAATGAAATAGCTGACGTCATGAATTATTGTATATTACTATGTTCTCAAATAGGTGTAGATCCAAAAGAAATAATATTAGAAAAATTAGAAATATCAGCAAAAAAATATCCTATTGAAAAGTGCAAAGGAAGAAGTGACAAATATAATAAGTTAGAGGGTAATTAAGAAAACTATGAAAGAAAGAATTAATATTTATGAAATGGCAAAAAAAATTTTCAAAAAAAATAATATCCCTTTAATTTCTTTATTTGCATCTTTATTTTTTGCTGGGATATTGGTTTTTACAAAATTTTTATCATATATAATGATAAGAGCTCAGTTTGATTATTATAATATAAATACAAATTTAATTGGTGGAATTACAAGTAATTTGTTATTAGAGTTTTGTTTAACAGTAGTGTTATTAATTTATATAGTTGTAGTGTCATATCAAATAGCAGTTTTCTTTGATACAATAGAATATTTTTGCTCTGATAATATACCACTTAATTTAGGTTTTATCAGAATACAAAACAATAAAATTAAAAGAGTGGTTGGTTTAATTTTAATTATTGTATTCTATTATTTATGTAATCTAGTAATTCCATTAATAGGTAATAGATTTATCACAGCAATCTTTTTAGTTATAATGGAAGTCATTATTTCTGAAAAATTTAGAGATAAGAAAAAAGAAAATGCTATCCAAGGAAGTATTTTTAATGTTGACTACAAGAATTTTAAATTTACTGATGTTTTTGTTCATATATTTTTTATTATTTTATTTCTACTTATCTTTTATTTCTTACATAGAATGTCATTTTCTGTTAAAAAGGATTATTATATAATTGAAAATGAATATGTGATAGTTTATATAGATAGTGAAAAAATAATAGCATCAAAATTTGAAATAGAAAATAATGTTTTGAATATTGACACTGGTACTCAAATAGTATTAGAAAATAAAAATATTTTGTTAGAAAAAAAAGTATATAATTCAGTTAAAGTAAGGGAGAAATAAAATGCTAGTATATGAAGGTATAAAAAAAGATTTTATTAATGATGTTAATCTTAATATGATAGTTAATAAAATTTATGATAAATATAAACAATTTTTTGGTAGAACTAGTGATTCTCAATTAAATTCATGGAAGAACTCTATGCAATATATGAGAGGTGTATTAGATGATAATGAAATTCCTGACAACTCAGGAGTTGCTATTGAATTTAATATACCAACTACTTCTAAAAGAATAGACTTTATTTTATCTGGTAGAGACGCAACTAAAAAAGATTCAGTAATTATAATAGAATTAAAACAATGGGAAACTTGTACAGCCGTAGAAGGAAAAGATGCTATTGTATCAACTTATACAGGTCATGGTATAAGAGAAGTAGCTCATCCTTCATATCAAGCTATGAGTTATGCTAACTTAATAAAAGATTTTAATCAAACTGTTCAACAAGATGAAATAGGAATATATCCTTGTGCCTTTTTACACAATTATGATTTAAAAGATACAGATCCAATTAATAGTGAACACTACAAAGAATATATTGATGTAGCTCCTTTATTTGGAACAAATGATTTTGTTAAACTAAGAAAATTTATTAAAAAATATATCACAGAAGGTGATGATAGAGAACTTTTATATAAAATAGAAAATGGCAAAATAAGACCTTCAAAAAGATTACAAGATTCATTATCTAAAATGTTAAATGGCAATAAAGAATTTAATATGATTGATGAACAAAAAGTAATATATGAAGATGCTATTAGAATGTCTATAGATACTATTTCAGCTAATAAAAAGAATGTTTATGTAGTACAAGGTGGACCCGGAACTGGAAAGTCTGTTCTAGCTATTAATCTATTGGTAGAATTAACAAAAAGAAATATGACTAGTTTTTATGTAACTAAAAATAGTGCTCCAAGAGCAGTATTTAGAGATAAATTAAAAGGCACATTTAAAATGACTTATATAAATAATTTATTTCAAGGATCAGGAGCATTTACCGAAGCAGAAAATAATGAAATTAATTGTTTGATTGTAGATGAAGCTCATAGATTAAATCAAAAATCAGGATTATTTTCTAACTTAGGTGAAAATCAAGTAAAAGAAATTATTAAAGCATCTAACTTTTCAGTTTTCTTTATAGATGAAAATCAAAAAGTAACTTTAAAAGATATTGGAACAGTAGATGTTATTAAAGAATATGCTAAAGAATTAAATGCAGGAATTAAAGTTGTTGATTTAGAAAGTCAATTCAGATGTAATGGATCAGACGGCTATTTATCTTGGTTAGACAATATTCTAGGTATTAGAGAGACAGCTAACTTTGATGATATGGATTTTGATTATGACTTCAAAGTTTTTGATGATCCAAATGAAATGAGAAAAGCTATTGAAGAAAAAAACGAAATTAATAATAAATCTAGAATAGTATCTGGATATTGTTGGAACTGGATAAGTGAAGGAAAAAATAAGTCTGATTTTTATGATATAAATATACCTGAATATGATTTTGGAATGAGTTGGAATTTAGGTAATTCTCAAACATGGGCAATTGATTCTAATTCAGTTAAAGAAGTAGGTTGTATTCATACTTGTCAAGGATTAGAATTTGATTATGTAGGTGTAATAATTGGTGATGACATAAGATATGAAAATGGACAAGTGGTTACAGATTATACTAAAAGAGCTAAAACAGATCAATCTTTAAAAGGAATAAACAAAATGATGAAAGAAAATCCTGAAGAAGCAAAAATGTTAGCAGATCAAATAATTAAGAATACTTATAGAACTTTGATGACTAGAGGTATGAAGGGCTGCTATATTTATTGCAAAGATAAGTCGTTAAATGAATATTTCAAAGGGAAATAGGAGATAACAGTTATGAAAGATATTAGATGGGTTGAAGGATGAGAATTTATTGAGATAAACTTGTAGAGGTAAATAAAGACTTTTTAAAGTTACTTGGAGTTGATTGCATAGATCAAAATCATACTATGGAAAATATATTTATTTAACTTTGCTATAATTTAAGTATATTGATTCCACTTTAAAATAAACATGATAAATTTATTTTACTTGAAAATGAAGGCATATTAGATTTAAAAGATGAAATAGATTTTATATCTAGTGATTATAATGAGTTATTTAAAAAAAATATTAAATTACTAAAAATAATAAAAAAAGTAAGAGATAAAATGGAGCACAGGCCTCATAATCTACATGCGCTTAGTTCTTCAAGTGGGAATCATGCACATGCTACCATAGAATTTATATATGGTGAAAAAGATGAAGAAGAGTTTATGCATTTTAACTTTGATACCAATGATTTAAAAAAAATTATAATTGAATTAAACAAAACATACGATAATATTGTCAATAAATTAAAATTATTTAGATCAAATAAAAACAGATTGTCTTTATTTAAGAAGATATACTAAATTAAATTTTTTAATTTTCAATGATATATATAATTCTAGCAGTTCATATGATCTTAGCTATATGTTATTTTGATTTATAGATATTAATTTTTTCTATCTTATATGGTAGGTAATTTCAGTTTGAAAAAAACTATATAAATTTATTAAAAAGATATCAGTGTTTACTGGTTTTTTTATAAAATAGACTTGATAATAATGATTCACCTCACAAATTAGTGGTATAATTTAAACAAGAGGTGACTTAATTGAATCAAAATGACTATTGCAATAATATGATTAATAGAATTGGAAAAAAGATAAGACGTGAGATTTCTAATATGGGGTATAGATTATTGGATAGTTATAGTGATTATGATAAGTTTAATTTTATTATAGTAACTTCCGGTATGATTAAAGAATTGTTGGATTACGAAGAAGCAAACACTAAATTATTAGATGCTCTAAAAAAATCAAGTATCAATGGAACGGATGCAGAAAAAAAATTTGATGTGTTTAATCTAATTAGAAATTTATCACATCATTTTATCTTTTTGATAGCTGGGATGAAATTTTTTTCACTTTTGATGGGTTAAAGTGGAATACAAATTATTCAACAATTCAAAAATTTTTTGATAAATATAGCGATAATGAAATCAATTTTAGCATTTATACAAAGGACAATGAAATTTGGAATGAAAAGTATTCTGTTAATATAGTTGTACCAAAGTTAGAAAGTAGCGATATATTCTATATTAAGGATTTAATTTCTGTTGATGATACAATTCTTTGTTTCTTTATGATTGATTCTTTATTGAATTATCTAGATATTGAGTTAGACTATTCTGGATATTCGGTGTAATTTATGATATACATTTGTTCAATATTGAATGTATAGTATATTTGAGTTAATATTGAAGATCATTTTTGGTCTCATTAATTTAATAAAAAGTTATAAAAAGATTGCCTGAAATTGGAGTGTTTTACCTTTACGTTTTTATAATTTTGGTATTGTAGATTATGTAGAGATAGTGTTTATAAATCCGAAGGGCACAAATTAAAACGATTAACAATTATTTATCTTCCGTATAAAAAATAAAATAGACCCAAAATTTAAGTATTATGTAAAATATTTATGTTATAATATAAATTAAAAAAATTAACAAATGGAGGAAAATTATGTTAGAAACAATTGGAATATTTCTCGCACTAGTGCCAATAATCATTGGTCTATTTAATGCTTATGGTACGGATGATTTTAAGGCTTTGACTTTTACACCTACAGAAAGTTTTTATAAAAATGTATTAACAGTTACAAAAAAAATATCGATTTGTCTATTTTATTCATTCTTACTAGGATTATATTATCACCAATTCCCTTTGTTATTCAATGATTATGCGATTTACTATTTTGTTGTTTTAATAATAATTGCATTTTTTATGTACTTGGTATTAATAATTAAATGGTTTTACAATGAATCAAATGTGCCAATTAATGAAAATTATAAAAAAGGGTTTTTATTTGCAGAATTTATAGGAAAAATAGCATTTTATTACTTATACATATATATTTGGATATCTATTGCAAAAGAATATAAATTAGAAAATTATGAAAAATTTTATAATACAGGTAATTTGTTAAATATATTAATTTTTTCACTTATTCTTTCCGTATTTTATTTTATTATATCCAAAATTTTTGCTAGATTTTTTTTGAATTCATTTGAAGAAAAATTCTTTTATTTTGAAGAAGCTAAAGAAGATTGTATTAAATTTATAAAAGAAAATGAATTTTATCTTTTAGAAAATCTTGATGATAAAAGTTATTATTATTTGGATTTTAAAAAGCAACAGGGCAAAAAAATTTATTCTGACAAAAGATTACTTAAAAACAAAAAAAATTTTATATATATGATATTAGTTTTGGTTACATTTTTCTTTTTTATATTATTAATTTTTAAAAAAATTTTTGTGAAAATTCTAATTAAGATAACAAAGTGTATGATTAATTTAGATGAAGATTTATTAAAAAAAGACTATTCAAAGAATAATCCTAGGCAATACACTAAAAAATTTATTCATAATATGTCTTTGAAAACTTATAAATTATTAGAAAAAAGTAGTAATCGATTAGAAATGCAATCATCTAAGTATACATTGAAACTTGAAATAATTTCTAACACTTATGAAAATTCTGTTTCTGTTTGATAAAATTTACAAAAATGTTCTATATATTTTAAAAATATCATGATAGTTAATTAGTAGACTGAAATGATTTAAAATAAAAATATGGATTATAATAAAATTTAATAAACATAGTTTAAGACTTCAAAATGTTGATATTTCAGTTTGACAAATACCTATTAAATATATTAAAATTATATCAGTAATTACTGGTATTTTTTTTACACCGTTATTTGAAATATCTATATCGTATGTGCCAATTAGATTTTTATAAAATCTAATTTTAACTATATAATATATTGATATTTAGAAGGTTAGCTTTGACTAATCTTTTTTTAGTTATATTTAATGTATAATTAATGTTACTTTATACAAAAATAAATTTTGATGACATAATGGATACAGATTATATTTAAAATAATTGACTTTAAAATGACTTATAT
>Ga0209800_10000623_pt1 | contig 50647 bp, 39 predicted proteins | sample Higcelweek8metaG_FD_187174 | JGI IMG/M metagenome (GOLD analysis project Ga0209800, IMG submission 187174) | Freshwater pond sediment microbial communities from the University of Edinburgh, under environmental carbon perturbations - High... | ecosystem: Environmental > Aquatic > Freshwater >...
GCTGTTTACGAGCCTGACAACCGTTCCACGTGCATTCTTAACCATCTCCCAGGCCTCATTGCTCATGTAGATCTGCTGCGAGAGGTTATGCTCATATTCGCTCCTGACATTCGAAACCAGGGCTGACTGCAACTGCTGGGCGGTCATCTCGGGCTTCGCAGTCCGCATGATGAGAGACTCGGGTGTGATTCGCTCGAGGAACAACACAATCCTTTCATAAGCCTGCAACTTAACCGGCGTGATTGTCTTCACCGTCTGAAGCAACAGATCCTGCCGCCGGCGGTCCTGGTCATCACGCAGCATGTTCCGTATCACCAGCCAGGCTGTTATCATAACAAGCAATGCGGGGAGCAATATTTTCAGAATCTCAAGGAATGTTTCCATGACGGGGACGGTTGTTTGTTCTTACGGCATGCAAATTAAGCATTTTTATCCAAGGCCGATAATCCGGCCCCGGCATGTTATAAACCCTTTTCTTTTTCACATTTAACAATTACATTTGGCCCTTTCACAACCGGTAAAAAAATAAATATGGAGCATGTCAGCAAGAGAGTTCAGTCGCTCTCAGTATCGCAGACTCTTGCCATGTCGCAGAAGAGTCAGGAACTCAAGGAGCAGGGTATTGACGTGATAAGCCTCAGCCTGGGCGAGCCTGATTTCAACACTCCTGACGATATCAAGGAGGCGGCCAAGAAAGCAATAGATGACAACTTCTCATTCTATCCGCCAGTGCCCGGATACACTGACCTGAGGAAAGCAATAGCCAGGAAGTTCAAGGAAGAGAACGGCCTCGACTATACACCTGAACAGATAATCGTGTCTGCAGGAGGGAAGCATACCCTCATCAATGTAGTGCTTTCGGTTGTAGACCCGGGAGAGGAAGTTATCCTGCTCGCACCTTACTGGGTCAGCTATCTTGACCACATCATTTTCGCAGAAGGGAAGCCGGTGATCATACAGACTTCCATTGACAAGGATTTCAAGGTAACTCCGGATCAGCTGGAAGCAGCTATCACTCCGAAGACACGACTGCTGATCTTCAATTCACCGTCGAACCCCACAGGGATGGTCTACACCCGCGATGAGATGGCAGCACTGGTGAAGGTGCTTGAGAAATTTCCGCAGGTAATAGTCATCTCCGATGAGATTTATGAACATATCACCTTCACCGGCAAGCACATCAGCCTGGCTACGTTCAGTTCCATCACTGACAGGGTTGTAACAGTCAACGGGGTATCCAAAGGCTATGCAATGACCGGCTGGCGGATAGGTTACATGGGTGCACCGCTGTGGCTTGCGAAGGCCTGTAATAAGCTGCAGGGCCAGTTCACCTCCGGAGTCTGCTCAATAGCACAGAGGGCTGCTCTGGCTGCGGTGACTTCTAAGAGCGACTCAAAAGAGAGGATGCGCGAGGCCTTCCTCCGTCGCAGAGACCTGATATGCAGGTTGCTTGGTGAGATTCCGGGACTGAAGGTAAGGGTCCCGCAGGGAGCATTCTATGTGATGCCTGACGTAAGCAACTTCCTCGGCAAAAGCTACAACGGTCAGGTGATAAATAACGCTGATGACCTTACATACTACCTCCTCGCGGAAGCCAGGGTGGCAATGGTGAGCGGTAGCGCCTTCGGGGCAGACAACTGTCTCCGCATCTCCTATGCCACCTCCGACGAACGGATCACGGAAGCAGTAAAGCGCATAAAGGAAGCCCTGGCAAAGCTTAACTGATTACCTCCGAATAAAGAAATATGGTTGGATACAGGTAACGCCGGGTCTGAGACCCGGCGCCACTTGCCTGCTGAGCAGGTCATATCTGATATATGAGTATCACCGGGTACGAGACCCGGCGCCACTTGCCTGCCAGAAGGTGACAGATTCAGGTTTTAATACCTGTTAAAGGTGATCACCTCTTCCGGCGGCTTGCGCGATTTGTCCCTCAGCCTGGCATCAGTATATCCGACTGAGATTACAAGCTCAACCTTGTTCGATGCCGGAATTTCCAGGATTTTTTTGATCCTCTTCTCATCAAACCAGCCGAGAATGCAGGTGCCCAGTCCTTCGGCCGTGGCCTGGTAGACAACTGAAGCAGCAGCAATACCTACATCGATCAGGGAGTAATCCCTCTGCTTGATCAGATCGCCTGCCCTGGAAGTAAGATTGGATTTCTCACGGACAATTACAATCAGCACGGGTGCCTGCCGGACAAAAGTGTTCATCCTCAATAACTCAGACTCCGTAGCGGCAGAAACCTCATCCCTTATGGCAGGGTCATCCACTACTATGAAATGCCATGGCTGGCCGTTGCATGCTGAGGGTGACATCCGCGCCGCCTCAGTGATCCTTCCGATTTTTTCCTTTTCTACAGGGCTGTCGATATATTTCCTGTCACTCTGCCTGCTTTTAATAAGGCTGAGCATCTTTATGCCGTCTGTCATCCGGGGAATGAGATGATCAATAGTTCTGTGCGAATTCCTCGCTGTAATTGAACGGATGGAGGCATGCCGGGCAGTTCTTCAGGGGTTTGGTGCCGAAATGCACATAACCGCATTTACGGCAGTACCAGAAGATCTTTTCTTCACGTTCAAACACCTTGTTTCCCATCACGCTGGCAAGCAGTTTCCTGTAACGTTCCTCATGTACCTTCTCAGCTGAAGAGATGGCTTTGAAACATGTCGCAATTTCCTTGAAGCCCTCTTCCTCGGCAACTTTTGCAAATGCAGGGTAGAGATCTGACCACTCCTCATGTTCACCGTCGGCTGCTGCCTCCAGATTCTCGCTGGTTGTTGCTGTCTTGCCGGCCGGGTAGGCAGCTGTGATCTCAACCATGCCTCCTTCAAGATAGCCGAAGAACCGCTTGGCATGCTGCTGCTCCTGCATGGCTGTCTCCAGGAAAATGGCCGAAATCTGCTCATAGCCCTCTTCCTTTGCCACCTTTGCTGCGAATTCATAACGATTCTTTGCCTGTGACTCGCCGGCAAACGCCTTCAGGAGATTCTGCTCCGTACGTGTTCCTTTTATTCCTTTCATATCATTTTGTTTAGGTTGTGATTAATTGTATGATCAGCTAAAAATAGCACAAAATTATTTACGCCTGATAAACCTTTTCTCCTCGCCTTTGAGAAGCCTTTTAATGTTTTTGGTGTGGGTGATTATGACCGCCACCGCTACAAAAACAGAAAATGCAATCAGCCAGACTGACTCTGTCCGGAACAATGTAAGCAGAAGAATCGGAAACATGGCTACGGCGGTTATTGAGCTCAGTGAAACATAACCGCTTATAAGCAGCACAAGCAGGAATATCCCGGCGCAGGTCAGCGTCAGCAACGGGTGAAGAGCAAGCAGCACTCCAAAAGTTGTGGCGACACCCTTCCCTCCGCGAAAGCCTGCAAAGACAGGGAATACGTGGCCAAGGATTGCTGCCAGCCCGCAAACTATCTGAAGCACAATCAGGGTTTCGGATCCCTCAGGCGCAGCATCGAGGAAACGGGGTAGCATTGCTGACAGCCATCCTTTGAACAGGTCGAAAAGGAGAACGGGTATCCCGGTCTTCCAGCCAAGGACTCTTACAGTGTTAGTGGCTCCGGCATTGCCGCTGCCGTGCTCCCTGACATCAATCCCGTGAAAAATTTTTCCTGCCCAGACTGCACTGGGAACAGAACCGGCAAGGTATGCCAGCGCAATTGCAATTACTGTTAATGAGATGACCATCAATGATCAGTTACGGCTTAGGACCCGAAGATACGAGTTTTGCCGTTTCGCTGTTCGATGTAAACTTGCTGAAATTCTTCACGAACTTATCTGCCAGCTCCCCGGCAGCGTTGACCCATGCTTCACGGTCCGGCCATTTCTTGCCCGGGTCAAGCAGGTCTGAAGGCACGCCCGGAAGGGAGGTGGGGATGCTCAGGTTAAATACCGGAATGGTTGTGTAGGGCACGTTGTTAATTGTTTTATTGAGGATGGCGTCAATAATCCTGCGTGTCGAGGGCAGGTCTATGCGCTTGCCAGTCCCGCAAGGACCACCCATCCATCCCGTGTTCACGAGCCATGCATCTGCATTGTGTGCCTTCATCTTGCGGGTGAGCTCACGCGCATAGATGATGGGATCAAGCATCAGAAATGCCGCACCGAAACAGGCAGAGAATGAAGGAACCGGTTCTTTGATGCCGCGCTCTGTACCGGCCACCTTGGCTGTGTAACCGCTTAGGAAGTAATACTGAGTCTGCTCCTCGGTGAGCCTGGCAACCGGAGGTAAAACCCCGAAGGCGTCAGCCGTAAGGAATATGACCGTGGTGGCATGCCCGGCCTTAGATACCGGTCGTACTATATTATCTATATGGTAGATCGGGTAAGATACACGTGTGTTTTCAGTCTTTGCGGCACTGCTGAAATCGATCTCGCCGTTCGCGCCCACAACCACATTCTCAAGAAGTGCGTCACGCCTGATGGCCCGATAGATATCGGGTTCGTTCTCCTTACTCAGGTTGATGGTTTTGGCATAACACCCTCCCTCGAAATTGAAGATACCTTCATCGTCCCAGCCGTGTTCATCATCACCAATCAGCGCCCGCTCAGGATCAGTGGACAAGGTAGTCTTACCGGTACCTGACAGACCGAAGAAAATGGCAACGTCATTGTTCTTTCCCACATTGGCCGAGCAGTGCATGGCAGCTATACCCTTAAGCGGGAGGTAGTAGTTCATCACCGAGAAGATCCCCTTCTTCATCTCACCTCCGTACCATGTGCCACCTACGAGCATCATCCTCTCAGTGAGGTTAAAGACAACAAAGTTCTCCGAGTTCATACCGAACTGAGCGTAACCTGGATTCACAGCCTTCGAAGCCATCAACACCACGAAATCGGGCTTGAAATCCTTCAGCTCCTCTTCAGTGGGCCGGATAAACATATTTTTTACAAAATGGGCCTGCCATGCAACCTCCATTATGAAACGGACACAGAGCCTGGTATCCTTGTTGGCACCGCTGTAACAGTCAATAATATAGAGCTTTTTACCTGAAAGCTGATGTTCAGAGATCTTCCTGCAATGATCCCAGGCCTCCTTCGTCAGTGCCTTGTTATCAGAGACCGGAGAGTTCTCGGACTTCCACCATACGGTATCCTCTGTTGTTGTGTCGCGTACAACATACTTGTCCTTCGGAGAACGACCCGTGAAAACGCCGGTATCTACAGCCACTGCTCCGGTGGTTGTCAGGATGCCCTTCTCAAACCCCTCCAGACCGGATGATGTTTCATCCTCATAAAGTTTCTCGTAGGAGGGATTGTACACTATCCCCCTCACCTCAGTAATGCCGTATTGCTTTAAGATTTCTTCTGACATCATGGTTGACGCGGTTTTGATGTCCCTCAAAGTTAATAATATTAAGTAATCAAACATCCTGATAAAAGTCAAAGAGGCAGCAATACAAAAATATTTACCCGGTTAGAATCCGAATAATTATCTTTAGGCTGCAATACTCAAAGAAATGAGATCTGTATTTTTTCTTTCGATTTTACTGCTGACAATCCAGGTCTACCCTCAGACACTCAGGGTCAGGAGCGTAAAAAGGATCATCCCTGAAAAGACAGGATCATACCTTCTGACCGGAATTGTTCCGGGTACAGGCCAGGTACTGGTGGCGGGCGAGGGCTACAATGGTCTGTCACTGCTTGACACGCGCAAGGGCAAAATGACTGAAATAAGCAAGGATCCCGGTGCCGGTTATGAACCTGCTGTAACTGCTGACGGCAGGAAGGTAATCTACCGCAGCGATAGCTTTGATGAGAACCTGAAGGTATCCTCAATATACGCCTACGATATCGAAACCGGCAGCAACGAACTGCTTGCAGCAAGGGGCAGAGGGGTTATTTCACCTGCCGTCGCAGGCAACAGCGTGCTGCTGAAGTCAGACAGTGAAACAAGAGTCGAACAGAGAGGTCCAGCCCTGAAGTCAGCCGGCGACAGGATCTTCCTGGTGATCGAGGAGATGTTGCCGGTACTCTACCGCAATGATGAGCGAAAAGCCCTTTCGCCTAACGGCGATGGATTTTACATCTGGGCCTCACTTTCACCTGACGGGACCATGATACTCTACAACTACCAGGGGAGGGGAAGCTTTATCTGTGATACGGATGGAAAGATCCTGCATGACCTGGGAAATATTAATGCCCCGAAGTGGTTCAATGACAAAATAGTGATCGGGATGGACGACAAGGATGACGGCCACATGATCACCTCCTCCGAACTCGTTTATTATTCACTGGGTGACAGGAAGAGAATTATTCTGACCTCCACTCCTGAACGGTCCGAGATGTTCCCCTTCGCCTCCGGCAGTAAAAAAATTGCCTTCTGCACAGATAATGGAGATATTTATTTAATGAAGGTAAGAGTCAGATGAAACGGTGGAATTGCGTCAGTCTGCTTGCTCTGTTGCTTTTGTTTCCTGCCACGTTCTTCGGCCAGAAGGCAGACTTCACAGGTCTTAAGATTTTTATCAATCCCGGTCATGGCGGACATGACGGCGACGACAGGCACATGACAGCCACTGACTTCTGGGAATCGGACGGCAACCTGGAGAAGGGTCTCTTCCTGAGGCAGCTCCTGGAAGATCGGAACGCGGCGGTTTATATGTCCCGAACGACAAACTACACATCGGATGACCTGTCGCTCTCATCAATTGCTCAAATGGCCAACACGGCAAACGCAGATATGTTCCTTGCGATACACAGCAACGGTTTTGACGGTACGCGCAACCAGCCACTGATGCTCTTCAGAGGATATGACAATTCCCCTGTCTATCCTGCAGCCAAAACCTTCGCAACTATCCTGTGGGAGAAAGTTTTTGAGAAGAGCAACTGCTGGACCCATTCCTTCGAATGGGTAAAGGGAGACTGGACCTTTTATCCCGAATGGGGAAGCCAGGTTGGCCTGGGTGTTCTCAGGACCCTTAACATGCCCGGAGTGCTCTCGGAAGGTTCATACCATGACTATATTCCCGAGGGATGGCGCCTGCGCAACGCGAACCATCTGCACCACGAGGCCTGGTCCATGCTCCGGGCCCTGCAGCAATACTTCACCGTTACCACTGAGCCAACAGGCATTATAGCCGGCACTGTCAGGGACGAACTCACTGCTCCGGGCTGGTACTACGGTTCGGAAACAAGGGATAAGCATCTGCCTGTTAACGGAGCCACGGTCACCCTGATGCCACTGAACAAATCGGTCACCCTTGATAACCTGAACAACGGCTTTTTCATGTTTGACTCTGTGCCGCCAGGCAGCTACCAGGTAATTGTGAGCGGTATGGCTGATTTCTACAATGATACGCTTAACGCTGCAGTAACTGCCGGCAGGACCACGCTGACCGACTTTCTTCCATCGTTTGATACTACCCGTGTGCCTGTGGTCCTTCAGCACACGCCTGTCACAACAGACAGCCTTCCCTTTAACCAGGCTTTTTCATTTACCTTCAACGTGACAATGAACAGGGAGGCAGTTCAGTCAGCCCTTCAGTTCGAACCTGCTGTTAATGTGACATATGAATGGGACGAAAAGAGCAAGATCATAACTGTCAGACCTCAAACGGGTTTTAACTCCAAAACTCCCTACCTGCTGAGGATTACCACGGCAGCAGCCTCGAAGTGGGGTGTTCATCTCACACAGGAGTACCAGGTTAGCTTTGTCACGAAATCGCGTACCAAACTGGTAGTAGATAAAATTTGGCCATCAACGGGAGCCAGCGGAATTACTCTCTACCCCAGGATTACGGTGAGGTTTGATGCCCCCCCGGACCAGTCAGCCGCTTCTGCCGGAATCCGGCTGACCGACAGCCAATCGGTACCGGTACCAAAAAAGCTGGAGTTCTTTACTACGGAAGGAGGCAAAGGAAGCTACAGCTTTGAACTAGCCTCACCGCTGCAGACAGGCAGCAACTACACAATTCAGATTGACGCAACTGTTAAGGATGTGGCTGGCGTAACCGTGGGAACCGCAATATCTGCGACATTTGCCACGAGGACAAAGGGTTACCAGACTGGCAATATCATTGAGTCATTTGAAAACATCGGTGGGTTCTGGGATCCGGAAGCCAGCGGCAGCACGGTTGGTACAGACAACACGATGACAACATTCACCGCATCCGGCGAAATCTACAGGACAAATCCACCTGCCGGCAGGCTGGACTATCTCTTTACCGGAGGAGACGGAGGAGTATGCAGGGTCTTTGACACAAGCAAACCCTCGATCGGAAGCAATACAAGCCAGCTGTTTGCCATGTGGGTTTATGGTGATCTAAGCAACAATTCCCTTGAATACTGGTTCTATTCACCCGGTTCTGTGAATCAGATAGTTCAGGCAGCACCGATAAACTGGGCAGGGTGGGACCTGATTGCCATCCCGGTCAGCAGCATAGGAGGGAGTGGAGAGTGGCAGTATCACAGCATGGTGGTAAGACAGAACAGCAGTGGACTGAAGTCGGGTACAATGTATTTTGATGATGCAATGGTCATCACGCCGACAGGGATTGATGAGACAGAGGCCTCCGAAACAGGGCTGGCTGTCAGTCCCAACCCGGTGACAGACAGAGGGATGATCAGCTTCTTCCTGCAGGCGGGAGGCAAGGTTGTTATAGAGCTGTATGCCTCTGACGGCAGGCTGTCTGCGAGCCTCTTCAGCGGTATGATGGATGCCGGAGTGCAATCCATACCGTGGTATCCCTCTCCGGACATCGCCCCAGGGGTGTATACGCTCCGCCTGAGCTATCGTGCTGTCGGGGCAGGGGCATGGCAGCATGTGGCCAGGAGGTGGATGGTAGTCAGGTAAGCATGTAAAATACAATGCTTTATGCTCTACGAGCAATTTGTGTATTTTAACTCTGTCATCTACAATGCTTTAAGCCCTACGGGCTATTGTTGTCATCGCTATTGCCGACTGCCGATTGCCTTCTGCTAGGGAAGCCTGCCGATTGCCGATTGCCAATTGCCTTCTGCCAGGGAAGCCTGCCGACTGCCGACTGCCAATTGCCAATTGCCTTCTGCAAGGGAAGCCTGCCGATTGCCGACTGCCGACTGCCAATTGCCAATTGCCTTCTGCCAGGGAAGCCTGCCGACTGCCGACTGCCGGACTGCCGACTGAAGACTGCCGGACTGCCGACTGAAGACTGCAGACAAAAAAAAGGAGGCACAACGGCCTCCTTTTTTTACTTGATAGTAGATGAGATTATTTCTTGCTTGCCCTGATTGCTGCCTGTGCTGCGGCAAGCCTGGCTATCGGAACCCTGAACGGTGAGCAGCTGACATAGGTGAGACCGTTCCTGAAACAGAACTCAACTGATGCCGGGTCACCACCCTGTTCACCGCAGATACCTACCTTGAGGTTCGGACGGGTAGCGCGTCCCTTTTCACATGCCATTGTAATCAGCTGGCCAACACCGTCCTGGTCAATTGTCTGGAACGGGTCAGCTGCAAGCATCTTGTTGTCAAGATAGTCATGCAGGAAGCCGCCGATATCATCACGGCTGAAGCCGAATGTCATCTGGGTAAGGTCATTTGTACCGAATGAGAAGAACTCCGCAGTTTTTGCCATGCGGTCTGCAAGCAAAGTGGCGCGGGGAATCTCGATCATTGTGCCGTACTTGTTGTCGATCTTGCTGATTCCGAACTTCTTGCACACTTCATCATGAACCCTGTCATAGATCTTCTTGGTGACATCAAGCTCGGATACATCGCAGGTTACGGGAACCATAAGCTCTGGTATCGGCTTCTTGCCTTCCTTCAGCAGTTCAGCAGCAGCCTCGAACATAGCCCTGATCTGCATTTCTGACACTTCCGGATAGGTAATGCCGAGACGTACGCCACGGTGTCCCATCATCGGGTTCGACTCATGAAGAGCTTCGCCTCTCTTGGCAATGGCTTCGATAGAAATACCGAGTGCCTTCGCCAGCTCGGCCTGCTTCTCTGCGCCCTGCGGAACGAATTCATGCAGCGGCGGGTCAAGCAGACGGAATGTCACTGGTAGCCCGTCCATGGCTGCCAGTGTACCTTTCATATCCTTCTTCACATAGGGGAAGAGCTCATTGAGGGCGCTGACGCGTTCAGCAACGGTGTTGCTGAGGATCATCTTGCGGAGGATGAAGAGGGGCTGCTCTGATCCCTTGCCGTAGAACATATGCTCAGTACGGAAGAGGCCGATTCCCTCTGCACCAAATTCGCGTGCCATCTTTGCATCATCAGGGTTGTCACAGTTTGTGCGGACACCCATTGTACGATTCTTGTCGACAATCTTCATGAAGGTCTGGAACCTGGGGTTCTCAGTTGCATCCATCAGTGCTATGGCGCCGTTGTATACGTGTCCTCTGGTACCGTTAAGAGTGATTACATCACCTTCCTTCAGTACGAGATCTGACCCTGAAAGCTTGACTTTCTTTCCGGCAAGGTCAACGTGCATTCCGCCTGCACCAACGATGCAGCACTTGCCCCAGCCACGTGCCACGAGAGCAGCGTGTGAGGTCATGCCACCGCGTGCGGTCAGAATACCTTCTGCAGCGCGCATCCCTTCAACATCCTCGGGGTTGGTCTCCTCGCGGACGAGGATAACTTTCTCACCCTTACGGTTCCATGCCACTGCGTCTTCAGCGGTGAAAACGATCTTGCCGACGGCAGCACCCGGACCTGCGGGCAGACCCTTGACAAGCGGGGTTACTTTTTTCTCTGCTGCCGGGTCACATATCGGGTGGAGAAGCTCGTCGAGCTGAGCGGGATCAACGCGCATGACTGCTGTCCTCTCGTCGATGAGACCTTCCTGAAGCATATCCATTGCCATGTTCAGGGCTGCGGTACCGGTACGCTTGCCGGCGCGGCACTGAAGCATGAAAAGCTTGCCTTCCTGGATTGTAAACTCGATGTCAAGCATGTCGTGGAACGACTTCTCAAGTATGTTCCTGATGTCAACCAGCTCCTTGTATGTACCGGGCATTGACTCCTGCATGCTGTGCAGATGCTTGTTCTGCTCGTTCTTGGTGTCGTCGTTGAGGGGGTTCGGGGTGCGGATACCTGCAACCACGTCTTCGCCCTGCGCATTTACAAGCCATTCTCCGTAGAACAGGTTGTCACCGGTGGCCGGGTTACGGGTGAAGGCAACACCTGTTGCTGATGAATCACCCATGTTGCCGAATACCATTGCCTGCACGTTAACTGCTGTTCCCCACTCATCAGGAATTCCCTCGATGCGGCGGTATGATACTGCTTTCTTGCCATTCCAGCTCTTGAAAACAGCCTTGATGCCACCTTCCAGCTGCTCCCGTGCATCATCCGGAAACTCTTTACCGAGAGACTGTTTGATCCTCTTCTTGAACTCCTCTGCCAGGTTCTTCAGCTCTTCAGCAGTAAGATCGGTGTCAGACTTGTAACCTCTTGCGTGTTTAAACTCATCAAGCATCTCGTCAAGCTGCTTGCGGATACCCTTGCCGTCAGCAGGCTCAAGGCCTTCAGCCTTTTCCATTACAACGTCAGCATACATCATAACCAGTCGACGGTATGAGTCCCATACGAAACGGGGATTTCCTGTCTTCTTGATGAGACCTGGGATAGTTTCCGAGCAGAGACCTATGTTGAGAACGGTGTCCATCATCCCGGGCATCGAGCTGCGGGCTCCCGAACGGCATGAGACCAGGAGAGCATTCTCCCTGTCGCCGTACTTCATCCCCATAGCCTCTTCAGCCTTCTTCATGGCTTCCCATACCTCAGGCATGAGTTCAGCAGGCAGCTGATGATTGTTCTGATAATACTCCGTGCACACATCGGTTGTGATTGTGAAACCGGCCGGAACCGGGAGGCCCAGGAGACACATCTCAGCCAGATTGGCTCCCTTGCCGCCAAGCAGATTCTTCATATCTGCCTTGCCATCGGCTGTTCTGTTGCCGAAGGAATAAACGCGCTTAACTTTTGACATATTCGATCTTGTTATTGATTAAAATCTCTTTTTTTTCGAACCGCAAAGGTAATAAAAAGGCGGATAAAATGAAATATCCTTTCTTCTATTTGCGACGGGCCCGCGGATGGTACATAAGCACTGTGTCCCTGAGGTAACTCCTGTCGATATGAGTATATATCTCGGTGGTTGTTATGGATTCATGACCCAGCATCTCCTGAACGGCACGCAGATCAGCTCCTCCCTCAACGAGGTGGGTAGCAAAGGAGTGCCTGAGGGTATGCGGGCTGATGGTCTTTGTTACACCGGCAGCCGCTGCAGCATCCTTTACAATCTTAAACACCATTACCCTTGTCAGTTTCTTTCCTCGCCTGTTGAGAAAGAGAATGTTCCGGTCGGTTATCACGGGCATAACAGACCTGTATGCCATGTAATTGTCTATCTCTTTCAGTGTGACTGAACCGATTGGCACAAGCCGCTGTTTGTTTCCCTTTCCTGTGACGCTGACATAACCCTCATTCCTGTGGATATCAGTCAGGCGCATGTTCACCAGCTCCGAAACCCTTAGCCCGCAGCCGTACATTGTCTCAATGATGGCCCTGTTGCGATGCCCCAGGTCCGTGCTGAGATCAAATGACGCCACCATCCTGTCGATCTCATCCACCGAAAGTACCTCAGGCAGATGCAATCCGCTCCTGGGTGCTTCGAGGAGGGCCGAAGGATCATCAGTGATAATGTTCTCTGCCAGCATGAACTGGCAGAAAGACCTGACTCCGGATATGATCCGTGCCTGGGTGGTTGCTGCATTTTCCGTCCCGGCAATGAATGCCACAAAGTCGGTCAGGTCAGGGTAACTGAGAGCCGACGGGCCTTTTCCTTTCTTATTTTCAGCAACATATTCCCTCAGCCGCCGGACATCATTAAGATATGCTGCCACGCTGTTCGCCGAGAGGGAACGCTCAATCCTGAGATACCTCCCGAACCCCTTGATCGCATCACTCCATGAGATTGTCATATGCTGCATTTAAGGTCCTAAAGTTATATCTTATAAAGGTCTGAAATCCGGTCATTTCGTTATTTTTGTAACCGCGGTAATAGCCGTCACACTGAACCCTGATTATGAAAGTAGAAATAATTAACGGACCCAATCTCAATCTCCTCGGCAGAAGAGAGCCGGCCGTTTACGGCACAGAAGGCATTAATTCGGTAATAACTGCGCTCCGGTCACGGTTTCCGGATGTTGAATTCACCCATTCACAGTCAAATATCGAGGGCGAAATTGTGAACATGATACAGTCTGCCGGCAGCCGCGCAGACGGGATTATAATCAATCCCGGCGGTTACACTCACACATCTGTGGCCATCGCAGACGCCATCTCCGCCATCGGCATACCGGTGATAGAGGTGCATATCTCTAACCTCCTTTCCAGGGAGGAGTTTCGTCATACAAGCCTGACCGGCCGCTACTGCCGCGGAACTATAATGGGACTGGGAGTTGACGGTTACAGACTGGCAGTTGAAGCCCTGATTGAATTATGTAAATAACCCGGATCACAATGGCAAAAGCCCTCCTTAAAAAGAGAACAAAGATTGTTGCAACAATCTCCGACAAAAACTGCGAGCCCCCGTTCCTTCGCAGGCTGCACGAGGCTGGAATGGATGTTGTCAGGATAAATTCCGCACATCTTGATCCTGCGGGTGTCAGGAAGATCGTTACCAACACCAGGAGCATTTCTGACAAGATAGCCATCCTGCTTGACACAAAGGGTCCGGAGATAAGAACCACCACCTGTGATGAGCCGGTCAGATTCCTTAAGGGCGAAACCGTCCGGGTTGCAGGAAATACCAAGGAAAAGACCACGCATGAGGTAATCAATGTCAATTACTGTGACATCGCGAAGTATGTCCCTGAAGGGGCGTTTATCCTCATTGATGACGGGGAGCTCGAGATTAAGATTACCGGAAGGGAGGGCAGGACCCTCCTGGGCAGGATCGAAAACGACGGCACCCTGGGCTCGCGCAAGACAGTCAACATCCCTCAGGTCAGGATCAACCTGCCATCTGTCAGCGAGCGTGACCTCGCCTTTATAGACCTGGCGGTGGAACTTGACCTCGAATTCATTGCACACTCCTTTGTCAGATCGAAGGAGGATGTTCTGGCTGTCCAGAGGCTGCTTGACAAACTGTCGAGCCCGATCAAGATAATTGCCAAGATCGAGAATCAGCAGGGGGTTGACAACCTGGAGGAAATAATGGACCATTCATACGGCATTATGGTGGCAAGGGGTGACCTGGCAATTGAGGTTCCCTTTGAACGTATCCCCGGCATCCAGCGAAACATAATTGCCAGGTGCATAGAGAAGCGCAAACCTGTCATAGTAGCCACCCAGATGCTTCATTCGATGATAAATAGCCCCAGGCCAACAAGGGCTGAGGTAAGTGACGTTGCCAATGCCATATACAGCCAGACTGACGCCCTCATGCTGAGCGGAGAGACAGCTGCAGGCAAATACCCGGTGGAGGCAGTCAGGACGATGACACGCATTGCGTCGGAGGTGGAGCAGGAAAAGGACGAGTATATCGAAATGCCCGCCGGTTCCCTGAGCGGACCCGTCTCTGCCTACCTGGCAAAAGTGGCTGTAAAAACATCGATCAGGATCAAGGCAAAAACAATCCTCTCAGACACAGTTAACGGAACAGCCATCAGGAACATGGCAGCATTCCGGGGGATAAATCCCGTTATCGCACACTGCTACTCACACCAAACAATGAGGGAACTGGCACTTTCATACGGAGTCATACCTGTTTTCGTTGAAAAGAAGATGTCGGTTGACGAGTTCATTCACACTGCCATAAAAGAGCTGCTGAGGAAACACAGCCTGAAAAACAGCGATATCGTGGTGGTGCTGGCAGGCAACTTCTCGAGGGGTACCGGGTTCTCATTCATTGAGGTGGGGACAATTGATTATCTGAAAGAAAGGTCCGGTGTTACCGAAAAGGATCTGATGGCGTGATTTTTGATGCAATTATCGGAGATCCGGCATGAAAACTATATTATTTGCAATATTGCTGCTGATCCACCCCGTGCACGTCTCACTCACCGGTATTGAATATGATGATGTGAACAGGACATGGTCAGTCTTTGTTAAGGTCTGGAGCGATGACCTAGAGGCTGACATGAAGCTGGGTAGGAGCGACGGCAACCCGCTCTCAGGAAACCCGGAGGAGCGATTTTTTCTATATCTTTCCGACCGGATAATCATCATGGAGGATGAGACCCCCGTGCAGATGGAACTGGTTTCTGGCACGGTTGACGGATTGGAACACCGGTTTGCCCTCAGGGCAAAAGGGAAGGGTGAAGCAGACAGCGTGACAGTTGTAAACCGGATAATGACCCGCCTCCATGAAGACCAGGCAAACATGCTCCTCATCAGCCTGGACGGAATTGAAGAGGGATACCGCTTCACTGCGACGGATACGATGAAGAGCTATAAAGTGAAATAAAAGGGAGTGAGATGAGAAGAAGATTTTTTTGCGCATTGGCCCTGCTGCTGGCTGTGACGTCTGTCGCAACGGCGACTCACAACCGGGCTGGCGAGATCACCTATAAACAGATATCCGACCTTACTTTTGAGGTGACGTTGACCACATTTACCTATACCCTCAGCAGGGCTGACAGACCGACACTTGACATTGAGTGGGGAGACAATTCAATCACCAAGGTGACCAGAGACACAGTTACCTATCTTCCCAACAACTACAAAAAGAGCATCTACATTGAGCAGCATACATATCCCGGACCCGGCGTCTACCGAATAGTTGTGCAGGATCCGAACAGAAACCTCGGAGTGGAAAACATACCCAACTCGGTCAATGTCGTCTTCTCAATCTCTAGCGTGCTCATCGTCAACTCAGCTGTAGGACGCAACAGCACCCCCGTGCTGCTCAATCCTCCGTATGACAAGGCAGCGCTTGGTCAGATTTTCATCCATAACCCCGCAGCCTTCGATCCTGACGGCGACAGTCTTTCATACGAGCTCACAGTCTGCACAAGAGAGGATGGTAAACCGATTCAGAACTATACCCTGCCTCCTGCCTCCCGTACTTTCTATGTAGACGCAATCTCTGGCGACCTTGTATGGGATGCACCAACGGCAATCGGTATTTACAATGTAGCAATGGAGATCCAGGAATGGCGAGGCGGCATCAAGATTGGAATTGTTGTGCGCGACATGCAGATTGAGGTCTACGAGACTGATAACAAACCTCCGGTCACCTCTGCTCTGCCGGATCTCTGCGTCGAGGCAGGCGAGACCGTCTCACTTGATATAACCGCCACTGACGCTGATCTTGATTCAATAACCCTTCTGGCAACTTCGGGTATTTTCTCGGCAACAGACTGCCCTGCCACCTTCACAACAATTTCCTCTTCAGCCGGGCTTACACGGGCAAGGCTCCAATGGGTACCCTGCCACAGTGCCGTCCGTCATCAGCCTTATGATATTATAGTAAAGGCGGAGGACTCAAATGATGATCTTCAGCTTGTGGACATAGATAACATGAGCATCAAGGTCCTCGGTCCTTCACCGGTTCTTCTCTCAGCTGTTCCGGTGGGTAAGTTCGCCCAGCTCACATGGGCAGGGTACAATACAAGCTTTATTTCGGGATTCAGTATCTACCGGCGAGAGGGCGCATCATCACTGACGGCCGATACCTGCTATGACGGCATTCCGCCATCTGCAGGATTCACTAAGGTCGGATATGTTGCCGGTCATACCGCCATCTCTTTCACCGACACTGACAACGGCAACGGACTCGACGCAGGTACCGAATACGCCTACAGGATAGTGGCTGTCTATCCCAACGGAACAGAGAGCAAACCTTCCAACGAGATCGTTACATCACTCATAACAGGTGTTCCTCTTATAACCAACGTTTCAATAAGGAATACCCACCCGGCCAACGGGTCCCTGACTCTTGCCTGGCAAAAACCCCGGGACCTTGATACTATCCCTGCCAACGGGCCTTATGAATATCTTATCTACCGGGCAGAGGGAGTCGCAGGCACTTCCTGGACCCTGATCCACACCCTCCCCACAGCCGATCTGAATGACACGGTATATGTCGATACGCTGATCAACACACTCGAAAAGGCCTGGGTGTACAGGGTTGAGCTTTACAATAACGCTCCCGGCAACAGGTTCCTAATTGGTGAGCCCGGCATTGCTTCCTCTCTGTTTATCACTGCCCTGCCGGGAGACAGGAAGGTTAGGTTTGTCATTAACCGCAATGTGCCATGGATCAATACCTCCTATGATTTTTACAGGTTCAACGGAGTGTCATGGGTTCTTGTCGGGTCAACCAACCAGCTCAACTTCACTGACGGGAATCTTGTCAACGGCACAGAATACTGTTACTATGCTGTATCCACCGGAGGTTACCAGGGAGCCGGTACGCCGCGGAATCTTATCAATTTTTCGCAGCGAACCTGCGCCGTGCCGGTGGACAATGAGCCCCCGTGCACACCGGAACTGACGGTCTCATCGCAGTGCGACAGTCTTTACAACACGGTGCGCTGGACCGTTGAGGATCCCCTCTGTTCCGGTGATATAGCCGGATACAAGTTATTTTACAAACAGACGACAGGGAATGATTTGTCTCTGCTGGTCTCATTTGATGACAGGGATGTGCTTAAATACATTCACCCGCTTCCTGAATATGTTGCGGGATGCTATGCGATATCAGCCTTTGATGTAAACGGGAATGAAAGTCCCCTTTCAGCCATTGTCTGTGTGGATTCATGCAACTTCTACGAGATACCCAATGTATTCACTCCCAACGGGGATGATGTCAACGACTGGCTGCTGGCAAAGACCTCGGCACTTGTTGAACGGGTGGAGTTCAGACTTTTTAACAGGGCCGGAGTTCTTGTGTTCAGCACTACCGAACCACGGCTTAACTGGGACGGTACCTATAAGGGCAACGTAGTTCCAACCGGGGTATATTACTATGACTGTGAGGTATTTGAACGCAGGGTCAGCGGGTTGGAACAGTTTCACCTGAGCGGTTTCATCCATGTCATCACTGAAAAGGGAGCAGGTCCCGCAATTATAGAAGGAAAAAAATGACAGCAATGAAAAAAATATTCTTCTGCCTTGCCGTTTTGCTTGTCTCCCAGTTTATGTCAGGCCAGCAGTACTTTGATACGGTGCTCAGGGCGGTGAGTCTCGCCGGCAGGGGTGATGCAGAGCAGGCAGCCCGACTTCTGACTGAGACAGTGGTAAAATCTGATGATGCAGGATTGCTGAACGTAACGGGGGACATATATCTGAAAGCCGGCATGCTCAGGGAAGCAAAAGCTGACTTTATGCGGGCGGAAAACGTGAGCCAGGGCTCAGGGCTCTACGGACTTGCCAGGTGCGCTGCCGCTGCGGGTGATGCAAAAGCCACTGTTTCTGTTCTGGAATCACACCTTAAATCGCCGCAACGCAGGAGCGAACCGGAGATAATACTAGATGCTTCCTTCAGTAAGATAACATCATCGCCCGAATGGAGAGCTCTCTGGAAGAAGGACTGGTACCGGGTATATGAAAGAAAAAGCTGGGAAATTGATCATTACCTGCAGTCAGGCCTCACTGACCGTGCCGCTGACGTATATGCCGAACTCTCTGCACTTTATCCCGAAATGCCCGTAACGGAGTACTGCAATGCCCGCATAATGGCAAGCCGCGGAAGATATCGTGAGGCCGCAGCCATTCTTGCAGGACTGACATCATCACCGAATGCTCCTCCCGAATGGTTACTGGCGCTTGCTGCTGCAAGGGAGGGTGAAGGGAACCACTATGAAGCTGCAACTGTATACGATAGACTGATCAGGGCACAGTACCCTGATCCCGGCCTGCTTCTCAAGAAATCGCGCATGCTTCTGAGGGCAGGAGACAGGGAGGCTGCAAAAAAGGAGATGCAGAGATATATCTCGATTGATCCTGATAATACAGAGGCGCTCGGGTTGCTGGGCAAGACCTATGCAGAGGAGGGGGCTATTTATGAAGCACTTCCCTATCTTAATGAGAATGTTGAAAAGCATCCGGGAGAAGCCGCTGCATTCAGCCTCCGAGGCGACGCATGGCTGGCAGCGCGTACCTGGGACATGGCTGCAGAGGATTACACAATGAGCCTCGACATTGATCCGGAAAACGGACAGGTGAATCTTAATCTCGGGATTGCCCTGATAAACAGCGGAAGGAGTGGCGACGCATGTCATTACCTTCGCAAAGCAAGAAGCCTGGGTGTTAAGGAGGCAACTGATTACCTGGCAAAGCACTGCATCAGGTGAGAAGTGCCCTCACGGGTCAGAACCTACCTTACATTCTTGGCTATCCTGTCATACAGGTCCTTCGGCTTGAAGGGCTTAAGCACATAATCATTTATGGCCAGATTTTCGATCTTATCATGCGCCTCTGACATTACAGCTGCGGTAAGTGCCACTATTGGTATCTGGCTGATTTTTCTGTCTGACGAACTCCTGATTATCCGTGTGGCCTCTATTCCATCCATCACAGGCATATGAAGGTCCATGAGGATGAGGTCGAACTGCTGCTTCCTTATCTCCTCCAGTGCCAGTGCCCCGTTCTCCACGTGAGTGACAATTACACCCCAACTCTCCAGGAACTTATTGGCTACAAAGAAATTTATCCGGTTGTCCTCTGCAACGAGTATCTTCTTGCCTGCAAGACCCTTCATGCTGTCAGTTGCTGCACCCTGTTCCACTGTCCTGGTTTCGACGGCAGGAACACTGTATTCGATTGAGAATGTAAAGACAGCTCCCTTGTCAGGTTCGCTGACCACACCGATTGCTCCACCCTGGAGATTTACAAGTTTTTTGCAGATTGCCAGGCCCAGTCCGGTACCTCCATACTTTCTGGTGGTATCAGCCGATGCCTGGGCGTAACTCTCAAAGATCTCCTCATGTTTATCCAACGGAATCCCGATACCTGAATCTGCAACAGAGAACTCTATCATTGCTTTCCCTTCAACGCGGCTGCTGACATAGGCTTTCAGGGTTACCCCGCCCCTCGATGTGAACTTCATTGCATTGGAGAGCAGGTTTGACAGTATCTGGTTAAGCCTGATCGGATCACCGATAAGTGTCACTGGAATGTCCGGACTCTTTTCAAGGGCGAAATAAATACCTTTCTCCAGTGCCCGGTGGCTGTATGATCTTTTGATGTCTTCAAGCATACTGGCCAGGTCAAATTCGGTCTTTTCAAACACTATCTTACCGGCCTCCATCTTATTGTAGTCAAGAATATCATTGACAAGGCTGAGGAGGTGGTTGGCGGAAAACCTGAGAGTATTTATATAGTCCATCTGATCCTCCCTCGGGTTGCTCTGATGGAGCAGGTTTGTTATACCTATCACTTCATTCAGCGGTGTACGTATCTCATGACTCATTGTTGACATGAACTGCTGTTTGGAGAAAGCAGCCTCTTCGGCTCTCTTGCGTGCCGTTATCAGGTTGTCAAGCATCCTTCTCCGCTGTAGTGTCAGAACTATCTGGTTCGCTATGAACTCGAAAACCTGCAGGTCTTCGTTTGTGAATGCATCGACTTTCTTGTAGTCCTGAAGGCAGATTGCCCCGATGACTTCGTCGTCCATCCTGAGCGGCACTCCCATCCATATCTTGCAGGGCGAACCAACAAGGCTGATGGCGCCTGTTTTTTCAATCTTGAGGATATCAAGCTCATCGAGCAGCACGGCCTTGTTATTCCTGATAACCCACCCGGTAAGGGTATTCCGGGCAGCTGTCTCCTGGAAATGGTCCCGCTCGTCTGCGAAGAAGGGAAAGGTGAGAGTATCCTTCTCACTGTTATACAGGGCAATGAAGAAGTTGTTTACATTCCAGAGCTTGCCTATCTCCTGGACTATCGTCGGATAAATGTCGAAGATATCGCTGTCCTGCAGTGCCACTGTCGAGATATTATACTGTATCTCCTGCATGAGCCTGCTCTTTATCTCCCTTGAGATATCCCGGTAGATCCCGAGGAACGCGATTGTCTTGTCGTTGGAGATGACAGATGAAGCAATGAGCGAGACATTTATCCTGTTACCCTGTTTGTCCTTCCTTAATGTCTCGAGGTAACCCGAACCTGTGGCAAGCGCCATCTCATCGATTTTCATCGCCTCGTCACGCAACTCATCCGGTACAACCAGGTCATCTATCATCCTGTTCACAGCCTCATCGGTTTCGAAGCCGAAGAGTTTCGTGAAACCATGGTTGATTCGCATGATGCGCCCGTCGAAATCTGTCAGGACAATGGCCTCGGGGGCCGCATCAATCAGGTGTTCGAGCAGCGCCTTTTCATTTGAAAGCTTCTGCTCGTACTCCTTGTGCTTGCTGACATCAGTGAGCACACACCTGTACCCCGTAACCCGGTTTCTTATAATGATAGGCCCTGCATGAAAAAGCACTGAAACATTTCGCTTCAGATTATTTACAAGGATATATTCGTCAAATGTTATCTGACCCGGTTTGGTCAGGCCTGACAACTCCCTCATCAGCCTGTCCAGGTCGTCCGCCATGAAGAGCTCAGAGAGGGTTACTCCCTTAGCAAGGTCATTATTGTCAAACCCCAGGGTCATCATCCCCTGGGTGTTCATGAATGTAACATGCCCCTGGGTATCAATTTCCATTATCATCTCAGGCAGCAGTTCAGCGAAGGTCTCGAAGACGATACCCTGTTTGAGGATCTCGCTCTCTCTCTCCTTCTGGGCTTTTCCTGCCTCCCATGTAACCAGGATGTCGCCTGAGGAAAGAAGCAGGCCTATATAATATCCCGCCTCGTCACTGCCATCAGGTGATACAGGTATCTTGTGGGGTCTGCGGCTTGTCTCCAGGTTGTCAAGCAGGCTGAGAAAGGCCTCGCTTTTTGCTAGGGGAGTCTCAATGACTTCCTTGCCCAGCATATCCTTGCGGTCAAGCTGTTCAACATCCTCAGCCCTGTAGTTGAATTCGATTATGAAGTGCTTGTTCTCTGATTCGCGCCTCAGGATGACGGAGTAACTGCTCATTGAATCGAATATCTCCTTCAGAATCTTCTCCGACTCCGCCCTGGCGAAACCGCCGTTGAGTGCGCTTATGTCATTGTAGTATGTAATGAGGTAGATCTCCTCGCCAAGGAAAAAAGTACGCGCGCTGAAGAGAAAGGTACGCTCCTCACCGGAACGCAGCCTCAGTTTTATCTCAAGGTCACTCACCCTCTTGAGCCTCGAGAGAAGCCTCATGTATTTGCGGCTCTGTATCAGGTCGACATAAAGCTGGATATCCTCGGAGGTTTTACCTATGATCTCCTCTTTACTGTAACCGGTAATATCCAGGAAGGCCTGGTTGACCTCTATGTATTTCTGAGTTTCGAGATTGCTCAGTGTGATCAGCTGGTTGGTGGAGTTGAACGCCAGCTCGGGGATGTCTGCAAGATGTTTCAGAGAAGCCAGGTAAGCCGGTGATGTTTCCGATTCAGTGACTTTCTCTTTTCTCTTTTCCATCTGGGTGCCTGTTGGGTACATAAATACTGGGAATAGCGGTCTGGCTGAACAAATGTAGTTATATATGCATACGTTATAACGGAGTTTTCCGTCAACTTATTTTTCCCTCATGCGCCTGAAACCATGCGCACAGTTTCTTAAGACCGCATTCGGCACAGGAGGGTTTGCGGGCGGTGCAGACATACCTCCCGTGAAGGAGAAGCCAGTGATGTGCCATTGGCCTGACATCTTCCGGTATTTCACGCGTCAGCCTGAGCTCCACATCCAGTGGTGTCTTTGCTCCCGGTGTAAGCCCGATCCTCCGGGCCACCCGAAAAACATGGGTGTCAACAGCTATCACAGGACTGTTCCAAACCACTGAGGCAATTACGTTTGCCGTTTTACGCCCTACACCCGGAAGCTGTGTCAGCTCATCCCTGTCCAGCGGGAGCTGTCCGTTATAGCGACTTACAATCATCTCAGCCATCCCCTTAAGATGTTTGGCCTTGTTGTTCGGGTAGGAGCAGCTCTTAATAATTCCGAATATCTCCTCCTGTGTGGCTGATGCCATTGATGCGGCATCAGGAAAACGCGCAAAAAGGGCAGGCGTGATCATGTTGACACGCTTGTCAGTGCACTGGGCCGAAAGGATCACTGCCACAATAAGCTGAAAGGGATCGGTATATGTCAGCTCTGTCTCCGCAACAGGCATATTTACTGCAAACCAGCCCAAAACGCCGTTGTACCTGTCTCTTATCTTCACGCTTCTTTTTAATGTTTGAGGAGATGAATGTAGTATTTTTTTATTTTTTTTACCTCAGAAGGTTCACTATCTGAATAAAATCATGGTAAGTAATTGTTCTGTTTGTTATTTTTCGCCGGAATGAACCAGGTAAGAATAAACACTGCAGGAGGAAAGTCTCTGGTTATCCTGGACGGCACCATGGATCATGTATCCGGTTTGCTGCCGGACAGAGACCTCTTCATAATCACTGACACCAATGTCAGCAGGATCTATGGCCATACTTTCCCTCCGGGCAGGGTGTTTGTGATTGAAGCAGGTGAGAAGAGCAAGACGCTGGACGTGGCAGGAGACCTTTGCAGGCAGATGCTGGAAGCCGGAGCCGACCGCTCAGCGTTTATACTGGGTTATGGCGGAGGGGTTGTCTGTGACATTGCCGGACTGACAGCCTCGCTCTTCATGAGGGGTGTCAGGCATGCATTCGTTTCCACAAGCCTCCTGTCACAGGTCGATGCAAGCATAGGAGGAAAGACCGGAGTAAACCTGGGTGAATACAAGAACATGATCGGTACATTCCGCCAGCCGGAGTTTGTGCTTTGCGACCACAGTATGCTTGCCACACTGCCTGATGAGGAGTTCAGGTCAGGACTGGGGGAGTTGTACAAGCATGCAATCATACGCGACAGGAACCTCTTCCTTGATCTTTCCGCATCAGCCGGCCGGCTTGCCGAACGGGATCCGCAGATACTCGGTGATCTCATCTTCAGGGCAGTGAAGATAAAGGCTGCTGTTGTAAAGAGCGATCCGCTCGAGAAGGGTATACGCAGGATTCTCAACTTCGGACATACATTCGGTCATGTACTTGAGACCTGCTATGCAATCCCTCACGGTATCGCAATATCGCAGGGAATGATTATTGCTGCTGAACTGTCAGTATGGAAAGGGGAGATGCCCCATGCCGGACTAAGGCAACTGGAGCTTGAACTGGGCAAAGCCGGCCTGCTGACACGCCACCGGTTGCCGTCAGATGTGGTAAGCAGGATCTCCAGGGACAAGAAAGGCGAAGCGGACTCGGTGAATTTCGTCCTTCTGAGATCAGTGGGCAAAGCAATCGTTCGCAGTTTACAGCTTACCGAAATTCAGGCATTTGTTAATTATTACAACGAAAAGGAACTCGAAAGTCAGTCACAATTAAAGGGAAAATGAACACAGTTGGAACAATATTCAGGGTATCGGTTTTCGGCGAGTCACACGGACCGTCAGTAGGAGTGGTAATAGACGGTTGCCCGGCAGGGCTGCCTTTCTGGAGGGAGGAACTGATGGCAGACCTGTCAAGAAGGAAGGGATTGTTGCCTGGAACGACCACCCGCAGGGAGAGTGATGACCCTGAGGTAATCAGCGGTATAATCAATGATTTCACAACGGGCGCTCCCCTTGTCCTGTGCACACGCAACAGCGATTTCCGCCCGGGTGACTATGAACAGTTCACCAGCATCCCAAGGCCCGGGCACGCCGACTTCACCGCCGGTTACAAGTATAAGGGATTCAGTGACATGAGGGGCGGAGGTCATTTCTCCGGCCGTCTTACTTGGGGCATCGTTGCGGCCGGTTACTTTGCGCGGAAAATACTCTCTCCGGCAATAATCTCCGCCAGCCTGGTTGAAGCGGGAGGCGAAAAGGATACAAATGCGGCAATTGCAAGGGCCATGGAGACCAATGATACAGTTGGCGGAGTTGTTGAGTGCGTTGTAAAGAATGTCCCCAAGGGACTGGGTGAACCTGGATTCCTGTCGGTTGAAGCAGCCCTCGGCATGATAGCTTTCGGGATACCTGCGGTCAACGGCGTTGAATTCGGGGCCGGATTTGCTTCATCAAGAAGCTACGGCTCCCTTCATAATGATCCGTTCGTAGATGCAAGGGGCAAAACATCCAGTAACAATGCAGGCGGAATAAACGGCGGTATTACGAATGGCAATGACCTCATAATGAGAGTTTCAGTCAAACCGGCTGCCAGTACAGGTGTGCCTCAGAAAACCTTTGACACCGCAAGGGGAGAGATGACACAGCTGGAGATAACCGGCAGGCATGACGCATGCATCGCAAGGCGCATACCCGTAATCCTTGAATCGGCAGTGGCAATCGGGCTTGCCGACCTCCTGATGATGGACAGGGGAATAAACGGAATCAGGGAAAGATAGCTTTCTTCCAGAGAACCGGGTGTTAAGCTCATAGTGTAAGTACCAGTATCCTGGAGGTCTGGTCAGTGATCCTGTACCTGTCATCAATCCTGTAACCCATTACCCAGATCACCCCGGTTCCGGAGACCAGGAGCTGCACCTTCTCCTTTTCAGAAACGGGAACCTTAAGATCAATCAGGAAATCACTAATCTTCTTCATCTTCTTCATTCCCAGCGGCATGAACCTGTCTCCGGGCTCCCATGGCCTGACGGTAACGGGAAAGGTGACAAGATCCAGATCGAGTGAGGCCATCAGCGGAGAAGCGGCAATTGCATCATCCGACGGTCCGGTAAGCCGGATGTCGCTGAAGAGACCGGAGATACGCATTTCGTCAAGCGAATTGAAACAGTATTCCACAGGCGCCTGACCGTTTCTGGGGGTAATTATGATTTTGCCTCTGTCGTTCAGCAGGCGGTGGGTGGATGTAAACATGAACCTGCCTGTTTCAGATCGCAGAAGAGCCATCACCTCCTCAGTCTGCTTCGGTGAGATCCCGTAACGCCGGAACAGTTCGTAGATATGCGGGGCGACAGGAGTGAGGGACAGAAGACTCTTGATATCGACCTCAGCACCATCACCATCCGGCCTGAATAGCTCCACAGCAAGCTTCGAGATATAGACATCGACAATCTCAGAGGAGGATTCAAGGTGTCTCATGGTGTCGGTTACAGACCCTAGCATTCCGGGGTTCACCTTCTCCATCTCAGGTATTACAGTGTGCCTGATCCTGTTGCGGGTGTATTTGAGCTGCATATTGGAACTGTCCTCCCTGAATGGGATCTTATTCTCAGAAGCAAAAGCGGATATCTCATCCCTTGAGGCGAAAAGAAGCGGCCTGATAACATCACCGTTGTGTTGTTTCATACCGGTAAGACCGGTCAGGCCTGTTCCTCTCAAAAGGTTGATAATGAATGTTTCGACGTTGTCATTGAGATTGTGAGCAACGGCCACGGCATCAAATCCCTCCTGCCGCAACAGGGAGCTGAACCAGTCATATCGCAACTCGCGTGCTGCCATCTGGACAGAGATCTTCCTGGTGGCGGCGTAACCCAGGGTGTCAAACCTGGTACTGAAAAAGGGAATGTTGTTATTACCGGCCCAGGATTTAACAAATTCCTCGTCACCGTCAGACTCTGTACCCCTTAGAGAGAAGTTGCAGTGGGCAATTGAGTGTTCAGTGCCTGATTCCCTGAACAGCCATGCCATCACCATGGAGTCAATTCCACCGCTGACAGCGAGGAGTACCCTGCTGCCTCTGGCGAACAGTTTTTCCTGCCTTGAATATTCGAGAAATCTGCTGAGCATTCCGCTTTGCTTTGCACAAAGTTAAGCATCGCTGCGGAAATGGCCTTCTTTGGGGGCAAAAAGAGAATCGTTCAGCACAGTGATCTCTTTTAGCATGGCACAATCAGGGAGGAGGTTAAGGTCAGCGGAAGGGAGTCACCCCCGGCGGATCAGGCTCGAATCGCGGTGGCCTGAGTCGTCTGAGTCCGTCAGCAGCAATCCATGATTTTTCAGAGTACGGGGGCGAGTTGGGATACCAGGCCAGCCTTATCTGAAGGGTGTTGAGGACCAGCTGATCATTTCTGATCCTGACTCCTGCACCAAGCGCAGGGACCGTATAGTATCCGCTGTCCGTGAGGTCATCGCTTAGAAGTACTCCCATGTCAGCAAAGGCAAAGAGGACGAACCTGAATCCGGCGACCGGCTTGTGAAGAAACAGGACAGGCTCGAGTGAAAAGGCAAACCGTGTCGCACCGCTGATTGAGTCGTTGCTGAAACCCCTGATTAAGTCTTTATTGTTCAGATAGAGGCATTCATCATAGTAGCGGTTGAATCCTCTTGTATAATGAAAGTTCACAAAGGTACGCATCTTTGATCTACCCGCTCTGAAAAGAGGGGTGAAGTACCTAAGGCTGGCCTGGACCATGCCCTGTTCAGTATCTCCGTGGTTGAAGAAGGTTGAAAATCCTGCGCCGGCATATATGTACCCCAGCCTGGTCAGCATATTTCCGTAAGTAAGCTTTACTCCGGAGTAAGTACGCCATTTAAACTCATTCTTTTCCCTGCCCCCGAGAAGTTCAAGCATGTAGCCGTAGGGAATATCTTCTGTTCGTCCGTAACTGTATATCAAAGAGGTATTTATGAAGCGCTGCGAAGAAACGGCCAGGCTTGCTGTGGCAATCCTGTAGTTCTGCAACTGGTAGTATGAGAAATCATTTATCTCCGGCCTGCGGAAAACGTTGTTGTGCATGTACCTGCCGGTGACGATTAGCCTTGTTACACTGCTTCTGTCAAGCATGAATGACCTTGCCGCCCAGAAGTCCTGCCAGGTGAACCTCAGGGGAGCCGGAACAGCCATTGTATCAAGATCCTCATTGGTGTAGGTGAGCTTCACCGAAGCAGACCAGGCATACTTTGTGGAGGAGGTTATGAAATCCCTGCTGTAGATCCCGCCCATGCGGGTGGTTCCAAGACCGTCACTGAATTCAAGCTCAAGGTCGGAGAAAGAGCGGGCGATGTTGCGCACCGCATACCTTATCCCGATGCCGGGTGAGGAGTACTCATTGAAATTGTATGGTGTGCTGATATCAAGTTCATGCCCCAGACCCGCAAAATTCCTGCTGTAAAGATTCACGGTCCCGCGCCTGATATCACTGATGCCGACGTTCATCCCGTAGGGATAGTTTTCCCGCACAACCACTGCCACGTCAACACTGTTGCTGTCAACCGGCACTACCGTAATTGTGGCGTCTTCGACGAATGGGAGCTCTCTCAGAAGCCTTTCATTGTCAGCCAACTCCAGCGGGGAGATTGTGTCGCCTTCCCTGAATAGCAGGTTATGACTAAGTACGAACTTCCGCGTTTTCGTGTAGGTGGTGTTCATCAGGGTCTCCACCTTTGTGGGATTGTATTCAAGCGGGTTGTCAATGTTTGAACCGAAGGCGTTCAGTCTTATTATCTCCCTGTTCCGGATTACCTTTCCCTCATATGCCTGGTAGGCACTTGTGCTTGTCATCTTTTCCCTTGCTGACCCCGGGGGCGGGGGAGAGACAACGATCATGTCGTACAGCAGCCTGGTCAGTTTCCGCTTTTCAGCCTTGACCTTAAGTGAATCATAGAAAGCTTTTGAAAGGGTGTCCGGGGGAACAGAATCCTGACCGCGGACGTCCAGACCCGCGAGAAGAATTATAAGCGTCAGAAGAAAATAAAAGAGTGAGTGAGGTGTACTATTTTCGCATGGCTTCACTGTGCCTTGGAATTGTCAATCAGAATGTCATCGGAATTAAACTGAAAACCGAGTCTCTTTCCTGTGATCAGCCTTGAGTGTTGAATCTTCGACTCAGCCTGTCCGACTGAAGCGATCTTGACGGTGTCATATGGTGGAACCAGCAAATCAAATTCAAGTGAATAGTTGATAGCAGTGCATACTATCTTCCTCAGTGATTCATTGCTGAAGGCTTCATTCCCGTAGTTGGTGAACAGCATTCCCATCTGCCTCTTTCCCTCGACGAAATACTGGTTCTCATGGTTGATGAAGATACGGGCAATAAGGTATCCCAGGTCATCCAGCCTGGAGTATTTGAATGAGTCGGCCAGGAAGTTGTATATGTTTATTATCCCGCTGTAAGCGTTGAACTTATTCTTCTGAATATAGGCGGTCTTCCATGCAGGATGTTCCCGGTCAAACTGAAAAATATTTGAGTGCATGCTGAATAGCAGCAGGTCGCCGGCAACCTTTATCTGTGCGTCGAAGTTGCTCCTGTCAGTGTATTCCATCCTGATTCTTGGATCAACGCCGGTGAGGTTGCCATTGACTTCCCTTGCCAGGTTCTTCAGTATGTCTTTTACCATCATAAAGGCCGTGCCGGTGTTGTCGAAGACCTTTTGCTTTAGTACCGACTTGCCCTTCAGGGTGTCAATTATCTGTGTGGTTTTCTGCGTTATCTCATCCGCCATGTCATCTCATTTACTCAACTGTCTAAAATTACAGATTTATTCAAAATAATAGCAAGGAGGGTGCATTAAAAACGACAAGGGTCCCGCAACGCCTGTTAAAACAGGGGCGCGGAACCCATGCCGGATCATTTCTTTAATAGGCTCTTGCGAAGAGAACCCGTTTGTCAGAGGGCTTGCCGGTCAGGATGCATTTACCGTCCTCCATCGGGTTGTTCAGAGGAATAGCCCTGATTGTGGCTTTCGTAAGATCCTTTATCTTCTCCTCGGTCTCTGCGGTGCCATCCCAGTGTGCCATGACGAAACCGCCTTTGTTCTCAATAATGTCTACAAATTCATCCCAGGTATCGGCCTTGTATGTATTGTTTTCCCTGAATTCAGCCGCTTTTCTGTAGATGTTCTTCTGGATATCTTCCATAAGTGCCTGAATACGTTCAACTATATTGTCACGGCTGACAGTCTCCTTTGTGAGGGTATCCCGGCGGGCTACCTCCACTGTTCCCTCTTCAACATCCCGGGGACCGATTGCAAGCCTGACAGGCACTCCCTTGAGTTCGTACTCGGCAAACTTGAAACCTGGTTTCTGTGTGTCCCGGTTGTCAAATTTTACCGAGATGCCTGCCTTCTCAAGCTTCGATTTGATGTCAATTGCAATCTGGGAGATTGAATCGAGTTGTTCATTGCCTTTGTATATCGGGACTATCACAACCTGGATCGGTGCTAGCCTTGGAGGAAGTACAAGTCCGTTGTTGTCTGCGTGAGCCATTATGAGGGCGCCGATAAGCCGGGTGGTGACACCCCATGAAGTGGCCCAGACATAGTCAAGCTTACCCTCCTGGTTGGTGAACTGAACATCGAAGGCCTTGGCGAAGTTCTGACCGAGGAAATGACTGGTGCCGCCTTGCAGCGCCTTGCCGTCCTGCATAAGCATCTCGATTGTGTATGTGTCAATTGCGCCAGCAAACTTTTCACTCTCCGTCTTGACCCCTTTTATTACCGGTACGCCCATGTAATTCTCCACGAAATCGGTATAGAGCTCCAGTATCCTGACTGCCTCCTCCCTGGCCTCCTCCATTGTTGCATGAGCCGTATGGCCTTCCTGCCACAGAAACTCCGTTGTACGAAGGAAGAGCCTTGTGCGCATCTCCCATCTGACCACATTGGCCCACTGGTTGATCAGGAGCGGCAGATCACGGTATGACTGAATCCAGTTTTTGTATGTGCTCCAGATGATCGTTTCAGAGGTGGGCCTTACAATTAGCTCCTCCTCGAGACGGGCATCAGGATCCACAACAATCCCCTTGCCGTCAGGGGCGTTCTTGAGACGGTAATGGGTCACTACCGCACACTCCTTGGCAAATCCTTCCACATGTGCCGCCTCCCTGCTGAAAAACGACTTAGGAATAAATAAAGGGAAGTATGCATTCACATGACCGGTGGCCTTGAACATCCTGTCAAGCTCCGCCTGTATCTTCTCCCATATTGCGTACCCGTAAGGTTTGATTACCATGCAACCGCGAACGGCTGAGCTCTCAGCCATATCAGCTTTGATCACCAGATCATTGTACCATTGCGAATAATTTTCCTCCCTGCTTGTAAGAAACTTGGCCATTACTCAGTTATAGTTTATATATTAGTTTACTGCGAAAAGATCGCGTAAAAATAGATAAATCTTGTTAATCAGGAAGTGAGCACTGCATTTATCTGTCCGCAAGAGTGCAATTGGTACGGAATTTGTATAAATTTGGGAAGATAACCAGGAGGAGAAGAAAATGAAAAGGTATTGGTACATTATCCCGGCAATAATTCTGACAGCAAGCGCATGTTCATCTGTGCGCTTCTCGGGTGCCACTAATGATGACCTGTATTACAGGCCGTCAAATGCACCTGTCACAGCAGCCACGGTTCAGGACAGGACCACCGGCCAGTACTATGACAATATATTTGCCGCTGATACCCTTATCGCGGATGAATATATCCCTGACGGAGAGTACCTGGAATATGCATCCACGGGCGAGGCAAGTGTGGTGAATAACTACTACGGCAGCCCCAGTGAAAGGATATACATGTTCAATAATGACTATTTCTACCCTTACTGGAGAGATCCATTCTACTACTCCCCCTTCTCCATGAGGCTCAACTTCGGCTACGGCTACGGAAACTGGAGCCCCTTCTCATCAAGCTACTACTGGGGATATGATCCTTTCTACTACGACATGTATTCACCTTACTCATATTACAGCCCTTATGATTACTACTGGGGTGGCTACCCATACTACGGCGGATACTACGGTTACAATAATTACTACGGATACAACAACTACTTCGGATACGGCGGTTACAACCCCTGGTATTCGGGCTACGGATGGCCTTCATACTATAGCAGCAATGATGACTATTCTGCAACAACCAGTCGCAGGGGTGGTTACAGCACCATGTCAAGAGGCGCATCCTCCAATTCTGACAGCAGAAGTAAGTCCGGCTATGCACCTTCCGGAACAACATACAACAGACGCGGCGTCCCGGCAGCTGAATCATCGTCACCGGCCGGCGCCACAGGTGCCGGCGCCAGGAGATCATCCCAGGAGGCTGGTACTGTAAGCAGGGAGGGAACCACTTCAGGTACGGTCACCAGGCCTGAATACACGAGGCGTGAGGCCGGCGAAACCACCGTCCGGAATCCGACCCAGACCCGCACACAGTCGCAGGTTAGGACCGAAACTTCGACCCAGAGCCGCACACAGACCCCGGTGAGAACCGAAACATCCACCCAGACACGCACCCAGTCGCAGACTCCGGTTAGAACGCAGACTCAGACTGTTGACAGGCCTCAGTATCAGCCTTCCGAAAGGAGCTATACACCGAGCTACAACAACCCAAGGGTGAGTTCCAGGCCATCGTACAACACCACACGCAGCGGCGGCACGACTACACAAAGCAGCGGAACAGTATACAACAGAAGTACCTCCTCAGGCACCAGCACACCGGCTTACACGCCTTCCAGGTCGTCGTCATCTCAGGTACAGTATTCTGCTCCCTCGCGTAGCAGCAACAGCGGATCTTCATACTCATCCGGCAGCAGCAATAGCGGATCATCCTACTCAGGCAGCAGGAGCAGCAGCGGCAGCAGCAGTGGTTCATCCTATTCCTCCGGCGGCAGGAGCAGCTCCGGTTCGGGATCCTCATACTCAGGCGGAAGCTCCAGTTCAGGATCTTCCTCCTCATCATCCTCTTCCTCATCAGGGCGAAGCTCATCATCTGGCGGAAGAAGATAAACAGCATCAATTATATAATTGATCCATGTTCCGCTCACAGCGCAGGAGCAACAGGAATTGTATATCTGAAAATTTAAAAAGATGAAAAGAAAAATATTACTGATTGCCGCAGCAGCACTGCTCTTCCCTGCCTGGATGGCAGGACAGAACATGGATGATGCACTCAGGTACTCCAGGCTCTTCAACCAGGGTACTGCAAGATTCAACGGTATGAGCGGAGCCTTTACCGCCCTTGGAGGCGATGTATCGGCCATTACACTCAACCCCGCCGCTGCAGGCCTCTTCCGTTCGACAGAAGTGACAATCACTCCGCAGGTCTTTTTCCGCGACATGAATACCGACTGGAACGGATTCGGAAGCGATGACAGCTATTCGGGACTGAATCTCGGACAGATAGGCGTTGTATCATCATTCAGTACGGGAAGAACCTCCGGACTTACAAACCTTTCATTCGCATATTCCTTTAACAGGACAAATAACTATTACAGATATGCTGTTGTTGACGGAATCAGTGACGACGGTTCCATGGCTGACTGGTGGGCATATGATGCCCGTGAGTTCAGAACAGGCGAACTTGGAGGCAAGGCATGGATGGCTTATGAAACCTATCTGATCGATACTCTCCCGAACTTCCTGGACCAGTACGGATCCATTTACTCATATTACGGGGAGGAAGATCCAGTTTACGGACAGCAGGTTAAAAGAGTCATTGACAACTCCGGTTATAGCAATGAACATACAGTGGCACTCGGTGCAAATATCGGGGACAAGGTCTATCTCGGTGCAGGTTTCGGAATAACAAATCTTTCATACACCGGCCATTATACTCACAGTGAGATTGATGAAGCCCAGAATACTTTTGATTTGCTCAGCTTCACATATACTGACCATTTCAATGCAGTCGGATCAGGCTGGAACTTCAAGTTAGGGGCAATAGTCAGACCATTCGAATCGTTGCGCATCGGAGTTGGTTTCACCACCCCCACGATTTATAATATCGACGAGGTATGGTACAACAGTCTCTCTGTCAAACTTGACCGTAACACACCTTCAAACCCGGCTGATGACCTGAGCCCAACCGCAGAGCTTGACGATGACTACAGCTACCGCATCACAACCCCTTATCATCTCAATGCCGGCATTGCATACCAGATTGGTGACTTTGGCGTGATAAGTGCAGACTATGAGTTGGTTGACTATGGTACTGCGAAGCTCAGCAGAGGCAGTGACGGTTACGACTTCAGTGCTGAAAACGAAGATCTTGCAGCTGAGATGGGAAGAGCCGCCAACCTCAGGCTCGGTGCTGAGGCACGGTTAGGACCGCTCTATTTTCGCGGAGGGTACAGTTATCACGGCTCATCATTCACAGAAGGAACACTCAATGAGGAGGCCACCTCTCACGGCTACAGCGCCGGTCTGGGATTCAGGCAGGATAAATTCTACATAGATGCGGCTTTGGTGTGGCTTAACAGCTACGAGGCATATATGATGTTCCCCGATGATCCGAGACCTGATCCGTTCTATAACAGTGATCCTGTTAATCTGAATACAAAGGATAAGTATCTGTCGGTGACAGTCGGACTGAAATTCTAAAAGTTGGTTAAAATTTGTCTGCATCCAGGGACCTCAGCAATAAAGCTCGGGTCCCTGGTCCGTTATTAAGGAGCAGGTCGATTATGCTCATCCTTGGCGTGAACCCGTGTCTTTCACCGAAGACCTGCGTGTAAGGAATGTCAGAATAGCCTGCCATTCGGGACGGCCGCTTAGGGGTGATGCAATAACGGTAATCATTCTCCGGGCTGCCTTCCGGCTCGAACCTGTGAGTATAGTCAATCTGAACCCCAAGACCCAGCGCATCACATACTGCGCCAAGTGCCGCGGTGTTCAGATCAAACAGAAAACTGTACTGTCTTGTGATGACATCCCGGATTAGGTCAAAATAGTATTCAAAGAAAGGGGCAGCGGCATACGCCGATGTGATACTCCTCAGATGCTGCTCACGCCATCTTTTGCTCTCGTCAATCTCCAGCCCGCTTATGGGAGTCTTATGAAATGAACCTCTCAGGACCGGAACGATCAGGGGGAGGGAACCATTTGCTCCCAAAATTATACACCTGTTGCGGTAGGTCTGCCTGTGATAATTCTCGCATCTCTCAAGGATCACCCGTCTGCTCTTCGCGATCAGGCTGAAATACTCAGCGGGAGGGAAGTATGCGGTGGAGAGAAGAACCTCCTCAGTCATCTCATTCAGAGGCTATTGATCCGACTTGCGGCGAAGCCTGCCCCGAAGCCGTTGTCAATGTTCACCACTGTAACCCCTGCAGCACAACTCGTCAGCATGGCAAGAAGGGCCGAAATGCCTTCAAACGATGCGCCGTAACCGACACTTGTAGGAACGGCGATCACCGGCATGTTCACTAGACCCCCGATTACGCTTGCAAGCGCACCTTCCATGCCGGCTATTACAACAGTTACCTTGCATGACCGTATCTCAGGCAGCTTGTCAACCAGCCTGTGTATACCGGCCACCCCGGCATCGTAGATCCTTACCACATCATTGCCTAGAAGCTCGGCAGTGACTGCAGCTTCTTCAGCAACCGGGATGTCAGAAGTACCTGCAGTGATTATGGCAATCTTTGTGGCAGGAGGAGTGATCTTCTTTCTCCTGATGCTGATTATGCGTGCAATCTCGTAATAGACGGCATCTGGGAACGAGGGAGCTATGTAATCAAACATCTCTTTTCCTGCCCTCGTACCTATTATATTATTGCCATGCCCTTCCATTGCATGAAAAATGGCCTTCACCTGCTCCGGCGTCTTGCCGGCGCAGTAAACTATCTCCGGATAACCCGTCCTGAGCTCACGGTGATGGTCAATGCGCGCGAATCCCAGGTCAGTATACGGAAACTCCTTCAGCTTCTCCATCGCCTCCTCCACACTGACCGATTTATTCCTGATACCGTTTAGTATTTTCTCAAGCTCTGCTGCATTCATTGTTATTCCGTTTTATTCATGCTTCCGGTGCGGTAACCCTCAGCATCGATAGTAACATATTTGAAACCCAGCGCCCTGATGGCTTCTGACAGTTTCATACGCGTTTCAGTTATAGCTATCCGCTCAAATTGTCCGGCACTCAGCTCAATTCTGACAAGATCGCTGTGAACTCTCACCCTGGCTCCGGGAAATCCTGCTGCTGCCACCAGGTGCTCAGCAGCCTCTGTTCTGCGCAGATCACCCGTATTAATAACAGTATCATGAGGGAACCTTGTCAGCAGGCAGGCATTAGACGGCTTGTCACTCACCTCAAGGCCTGCTTCCCTCGCATAAACCCTTATCTCCGTTTTTGTAAGTTTGGCCTCAGCGAGAGGACTTCTTACACCCGCCTCCCTCAGAGCCTTCAGTCCAGGACGATATTCCTTCAGATCGTCGGCGTTGGTGCCGTCAAAGACGAAGGCATAGCCGCCTGAGCGAGCTGAGTCTGTCACAACCTTCATCACCTCTGTTTTGCATAGATAACAACGGTCCGGCGGATTGGAGAGCACAGAAACAGGGATCTCCATCCCAAGTATCCTGTGGACTACTCCGGCCTTACTGCAGAATTGTCCGGCATCATCAACCTCTGAAGAAAACATGAACGGAGTGCTGACAGTTACTGCCATCACCCTGAGACCGGGAACACCTGCGGCTATATTCACCAGGAAAGTGCTGTCAGTACCACCTGAAAGGGCGATCACCGCTGATCCGGCCTCCGCCAGGATGGCCCTGAGTTTTTCGAGCTTATCCATCTGAATTATTTCTTTCCGGTGACAAGTGCAGATATCTCCTGCATCACCTGCTTCATCGGCAGGCCCGTCGCGGCTGCAATGGCTGCACACCTGTCTGCCTCGGGCTTTACTGATACAAGCCTCTCACCGAAGAATGACTTTTTGATAACCACCTTCCCGAAACGGGTGTCAATCTCCTCAAATTCCCTTTGCAGTGTTTCTTTGGTGAAGGGGGTGACTCTGAGACCGATTGTTGTTGATTCGGTAAACAGTATCTCCCTGACCGCATCCAGCTGTTCCTCTTCGCAGATGACACTGAGAGTGAAAGCGGGCCTTCCCTTCTTCATTATGACAGGTGTATACCACACGTCACCTGCGCCCGCGGAAAAGAGCCTTCCTGTAAGGTATTCCGAAAGTTCAGGATTCATATCATCAACATTGCACTCAACGAGAAGTGCCTGGTGACCCCTGCCATGCTCCTCCGCAACCTCAGCCAGATACACCCTGAGCATGTTTGGCCGTGAAGGGTTGTCTTTGTGCCCTATCCCGTAGCCGCTTTTCCTTAAAATAAGATTCATTGACTGGGGAAGCGGTTCAGCCATTGCCGCCAATATTGCTGCCCCTGTCGGGGTTGTGGCCTCGAAATTGACTCCGCCGGTATGCACGGGGAAACCGCTTATTATTCTGGCAGTTGCAGGTGCAGGGACCGGCAGGAGACCATGCTTGCATTTCACCATGCCTCCTCCGAGCTCTACAGCTGAAACATAAACCTTATCAACTCCAAGATCATCAAAACAGATAGCAGCTCCTACAATGTCAACGATTGAGTCAATGGCTCCTACCTCGTGAAAATGAATCTCCTCTACAGGTTTGTTGTGAACTGCTGCCTCAGCCTCCGCGATGTGACGGAAAATTTTCATTGACAGCTCTTTCACAGATAGGGGAAGGGTACTGGAATTGATTATCCTTCCGATGTCAGCCAGGTTCCGGTGAGGGTGCACATGGCCTTGCTCATGGTCGTGCACATGGTCATGCTCATGGTCGTGCACATGGTCATGCACATGATCATGCCCGTGCCCGTGCTCGTGTTCGTGTGTATTATCATGATCCTCCAATCCCTCATCAATAACTTTGACTTTGGTGCCTGTAATGCCGTGACGTTGGTCACGTGTAATCTCCAGCCGCCAACCTTCTGTATTAAGTTTCTTCAGGCCGCTGATCAGGGTCTCACGGCTGACACCCAGGTCAAGCATGGCCCCCAGGTTCATATCGCCGCTTATACCGGAAAAGCAGTCGTAGTAAAGTATCTTCATTCTTTTTTAGTTTTTTTAACAATCGGCGCTCTGCCCGCATAATCGCTTACGCCCGTGTTCTCAGGCTGCTAATATAAGAATACGGAGCCGATATATTAAAAAAAATGTTTACTTTGCATCTTCTCTTTTTAGGGGTAATATCTAACAGCAGGGAATGAAAAGAAGGAATTTCTTAAGGAGTTCGCTTGGTGCCGGACTGGCGGCAGGCACGTTTATGAGTTTTGGCAGGTACGAACAGGCATTTGCTGGAAAAAGGCTGCCGGAAGGCGCCGATTATGATCTCATCGCAGTTATGGGAGGGGAGCCTGCAGCAATGTTTGACATGGGTATTCAGGCAATGGGTGGCATGGGAAGCTTCGTTAAAAAGGGGCAGAAAGTGCTGGTGAAACCCAATATAGGATGGGATGTTGTGCCTGACAAGGGTGCAAACACAAACCCGGCACTCGTCAAAAGGATAATTGAGCACTGCTACAGGGCAGGAGCAAAAGAGGTATATGTATTTGACAACACCTGTGACAACTGGATAAAGTGCTACAAGAACTCCGGGATAGAGCAGGCTGTGAAGGACGCGGGAGCAAAGATCGTCCCTGCAAATTCGGAGAGTTACTACCAGGAGGTGTCAATCCCCAACGGCAAGAAGCTGACGAAGGCCAAGGTTCATGAGCTGGTTCTGGAGAGCGATGTCTTCATCAACGTACCCGTACTTAAACATCACAGTTCCGCGATGATGACAGGCGCACTTAAAGGGATGATGGGAGTGGTCTGGGACCGTGGATACTGGCACAGGAATAACCTCAACCAGTGCATTGCTGACTATGCCCTTTACCCGAAGAAACCGCAGCTGAACGTTCTTGATGCTTACAACGTTATGATGCGCAACGGACCCCGGGGTGTCTCAGTGGCTGACCTCTCCGCCATGAAATCACTTATGATCTCAACCGACTGGGTGGCAATCGATGCTGCCGGAGCAAAAATGATGGGCAAGGAGCCCTCATCAATAGAGCACATTGCACTTGCTGCCGGAATGGGCATTGGCAAGATGGATCTTGCTTCAATGAATATCCACAGGATGAAAATGTAACCCTGGATGAGGTCCTCCGCCCTGAAACATATCCGAACCGTTTTTGCAGTTCTAATGCTGCTTCTGTTTGCATTTCTGTTCATTGATTTCAGGGGTCTTCTCGGGGAAAAGGCTTTTTCCCCTATACTCTATCTGCAGTTCGTTCCCTCTTTTCTGAAATTCGTTATTGCGGGAGTAGCTGCCTCAACGGGCTTCATTGCGGTTTTGGCGCTCACCGCACTTACAGGAAGGACATACTGCTCGTTCCTCTGTCCCCTGGGGATACTGCAGGACGGCATCAGCCGCCTGGGCGGACTTTTCAAGAGACGCTTCCGTAAATACGGATATAAAAAGCCCTATACGATACTGCGATATTTTATCCTGGTGGTTACAGCAGCAATCCTGGCAGTCGGAGGCGTTTATGTCCTCACGATTCTTGATCCATACAGTACCTTTGGCAGGTTCATGACCTATTTTGCGCAGCCTGTCGTACTCTTCATAAACAACCTTCTGGCTTCCATCCTGGGTAAATTTGACATCTATACAATTTACCGTGTTGACATTAAACCTTATGAACTTGCGGTTTACATAGTACCATCAGCGTTCCTCCTGCTTGTCGGAATACTATCATTCAGATACGGACGCCTCTACTGCAACACTGTCTGCCCGGTGGGAACACTACTGGGCCTGCTTGGCAAGGTTTCGCTTTTCAGGATCAGGTTTGAAAATGAAAAGTGTACACGATGCGGAAGGTGTGCCATGTCATGCAAATCATCCTGCATCGATTTCCTCAACAAGAGCGTTGATCTCAGCAGGTGTGTTAACTGCTTCAACTGCATTGACTCATGCAAGGAGAACGGTATGTCATATGGATTGGTCCGGTTTAAGAAACCAGCCGTGGATGAAGGCGGTACTGATCCGTCCAGGCGCAGTTTCATTGCCGGTTCACTGGTTCTGATTGCCGGTGGATCTCAGCTGGTCAGGGCACAGGGTACAACTCCCGCCCCTACCAAGGATTCAACAGTTAAGGAGGACAGGCTTTACCCCGTTTCACCTCCGGGATCAGCAGGGCTTGAATCATTCACATCACGGTGCACTGCCTGCACCCTCTGTGTCAATGCATGCCCCACCAATGTACTTCAGCCATCAGTAAATGAATACGGATTTGCCGGAATAATGCAACCCAGGATGGACTTTCACAGCGGCTTCTGCAACTATGACTGCAACCGCTGCACAGACGTCTGTCCGACTGGTGCAATAATGCCCCTGATGATTGAAGCCAAAAAGCTTACCCAGATCGGCAAGGCAGTCTTTATCAGGGATAACTGCATTGTCCATACGGAAAAGACAGCCTGTGGAGCTTGCTCCGAACATTGCCCCACCAAAGCATGCCACATGGTTCCTTATGAGGGTAAGCTGCTTATTCCTGAAGTAAGGGATGAGATATGCGTAGGCTGCGGTGCCTGCGAATATGCCTGCCCGACAAGACCGTTCCGGGCCATCTTTGTCGACGGAAACCCCCTTCATGAGGCAGCCATCAAACCAGAGACGGAAGAGATGGAAGCAGTGCCATCCGAATTCCCCTTCTGAGGATCTAAAACATGATTTTTGTCGTGTGAGGCAGAGTTAATTAGAGTTAACTTGCATGCTCTTATTATTTCTCTGAACTAAACGTTCGTTTTATGAAACCTACACATATTGAACATATTGGAATTGCGGTAAATTCAATTGTCGAGGCCCTGCCTTTCTATGAAAAGGTGCTTGGCCTGAAGTGCTACAACATTGAGGAGGTGGCAGACCAGAAGGTGAAGACCGCTTTTTTTATGATCGGGCAGACGAAGATCGAACTGCTCGAATCCACCGACCCTGAAGGGCCGGTAGGCAAATTCCTCGAGAAGAGGGGAGAAGGAATCCATCACATTGCATTTGCCGTTGATCGGATTGAGGATAGGCTTCGCGAAGCAGAAGCTGCCGGCGTCAGGCTCATCGATTCTGCACCGAGGAAGGGCGCGGAAGGACTCAGTATCGCATTCCTTCATCCGAAGTCGACATTCGGCGTGCTTACCGAGCTTTGCGAGGACAAGAATAGCGAAAACAATAAATAACAATTTTCAATGAACAGTCAGGAAAGAATTAAACAACTCCTTGATTTCAGGGATAAGGCACGCAAAGGCGGTGGAGACAAACGAATTGAAGACCAGCACGCCAAGGGCAAGCTGACGGCAAGGGAACGTATTACTCTGCTGCTTGACGAAGGCAGCTTCGAGGAGTATGACATGTTTGTCACTCACAGGACAGAAGACTTCGGCCTGGCCGATAAGAAATTCCTGTCAGACGGCGTTATCACCGGCCACGGAACAATCGAAGGAAGGGTGGTCTACGTCTTTGCCCAGGATTTCACAGTATTCGGAGGATCTCTGTCTGAAACCTTCGCCCAGAAGATTTGTAAGATTATGGACCAGGCCATGAAAGCAGGCGCTCCGTTAATCGGGATCAATGACTCCGGCGGTGCCCGTATCCAGGAGGGGGTCAGAAGCCTTGCCGGATATGCTGAAATTTTTGAACGCAATATCCTCGCCTCCGGAGTGATACCGCAGATCTCAGCCATTTTCGGCCCATGCGCAGGAGGCGCAGTCTACTCGCCAGCACTGACTGACTATATTGTAATGACCCGCAAGAGCAGTTACATGTTCGTTACGGGCCCCAAAGTGGCGAAGGCTGTCACCGGGGAAGACATTACAATTGACGATCTGGGCGGCGCCGGGGTGCATACAACCAAATCCGGAGTGGCACACTTTGCCGTCGATGAGGAGAAGGAAGGTCTGGACCTTATCAGGAAGCTGCTCAGCTTCATGCCACAGAACAATCTCGAGGAACCACCTCAGCTTGAATGTGATGACCCTATTGACAGGCTTGAGGACGAACTCAATGATATAATCCCTGAAAGCCCCAACCAACCATATGACGTCAAGGATGTGATTGTGAGGGTGGTTGACTGGCACGATTTCCTCGAGGTCCATGAAGCCTATGCGAAGAACATCGTTGTCGGTTTTGCCAGGTTTGACGGCATGCCCGTCGGCATAGTGGCAAACCAGCCGGCATACCTCGCCGGTGTGCTCGACATAGAGGCTTCGCGAAAGGCAGCACGCTTCATCCGCTTCTGCGATGCATTCAATATCCCGGTGGTAACTTTTGTGGATGTGCCCGGATTCCTGCCCGGATCCACCCAGGAGTATGGCGGTATAATTATTCACGGCGCCAAGCTGATGTATGCGTACGGCGAAGCCAATGTGCCGAAGGTGACAATTACCCTTCGCAAATCATATGGCGGAGCCCATTGCGTGATGTCATCGAAACAGCTTAAAGGCGACATCAACTACGCATGGCCAACGGCCGAGATAGCAGTGATGGGACCCCAGGGCGCCATCGAGGTGCTCGAGGGAAGAACAATAAGCGAGATCGCTGACCCCACTGAACGTAAGGATTACGTAGCCAAAAAGGAACAGGAATACCGCGACAAGTTCGCAAACCCTTACGAGGCTGCCAGGTACGGCTATCTTGATGATGTGATAGAACCCCGCAACACAAGGTTCAGGGTTATCCGTGCTCTCAGGGCACTTGCTACCAAGAAGGACCCGGGTCCGATGAAAAAACACGGTAATATTCCACTCTGATAAGCCATGATGATACTAAATATTCTTCTCACAGAAGCCGTTCAGGGCCTTGATTCCCTGACCTGGACAATAGTGTTGGTGGGCGTCGGCATTGTATTCCTCTCCCTTCTGATTGTCTACTGGTTCTTCAGATATATTCTAACCTACGTACTTAATTTCAGGCTCAAGAGTTTTGCACGCAAGAAGGGTCTTCACCCGGCTGAGGTGCAGACTGTAAAGACAATACAGACAGGTGAGGAAAACGCTGCAATCGCGATGGCGCTCTACTCATATTTCAATGAGTTGCACGATGTCGAAAGCGGAGTTGTGACCATCAGACGCGTCTCCAGGCATTATTCACCGTGGAGCTCAAAGTTGTACAACATGAAAAATCTTTAAGATCAGAATAATCCGAAAGTGAGATGAAAAATTACAAGTTCAAGATAAACGGAAACCAGTATGAGGTTGAAGTCCTCGATATTGACGGTAATATTGCCAAAATCGAGGTGAACGGCACTCTTTATGATGTTGAGATGCAGCGCGAGATCCCTAAGGTTAAGAGTACTGCTTCACCTGCACCGGCACAGTCAAGGCAGGTTAAGGAATCAAAGCCTGCACCCGAGAAGGCAGCAGGAGGAAAGGCCTCAGAGGTCAGGGCTCCGCTTCCGGGTGTAATCATTCAGATACTTGTGAGGCCGGGTGATGAGGTAAAAGCCGGTCAGACGGTTTGTACCCTCGAGACCATGAAGATGGAGAATGCAATTAAGGCAGATAACGGTGGCCATGTCACTGCTGTGAACGTCACTACCGGTCAGTCAGTCCTTCAGGATGAGGTTCTGGTTTTAATCGCTTAGAGATGGCAAAGAGAAAAATGTGGACTATGCTGGCCCTGCTGATGATTACATCACTGGCATGGATGGCATTTGTCAAGCCTGAATATGACAGGCAGAAGTCCAGGGCAGAGTCAGGTGTCGAAACTGCTGCCTATGAAATGCAGTATCAGGAACAGGAGGTCCCGGAGTCGCAGTTTGTTGGCGGCCTCAGGCAATTCTGGGCTTATACCGGCTTCCGTAATGCCACCCCGGGTAACTTCATTATGATGGTTGTCGGACTCATATTTATATTTCTGGCAATCAGGTATGAATATGAACCGCTGCTGCTTGTGCCGATAGGCACCGGAATACTCATTGGCAATATTCCCTTCTTTGCTGACGGTGGCATGAACCTCCAGGTCGGGATCTACCAGGAGGGCAGCGTGCTCAACTACCTCTACTTCGGGGTGATGAAGGGGATATATCCCCCGCTGATATTCCTGGGGATCGGGGCTATGACCGACTTCTCCTCCCTGATCTCCAATCCAAGGCTTCTGCTTCTTGGAGCCGCTGCACAGATTGGGATTTTTACTACTTTCCTTGGCGCAATCTTGCTGGGTTTCAACAGGCCTGAAGCTGCTGCTATTGGTATTATCGGAGGCGCTGACGGCCCTACTGCAATCTTTCTCTCCTCCCGCCTTGCCAATGGCTCAACCCTGGCAGACGGTACCGTGGTTAAGAATCTTATCGGACCTATTGCTATAGCAGCCTACTCATACATGGCACTGGTGCCGGTAATTCAGCCTCCGATTATGAGACTCCTTACAACTAAGAAGGAGAGGCTTATCCGCATGAAGCCCCCGCGCGCTGTAACAAAGACTGAAAAAATCCTCTTCCCGATATTCGGTCTGCTGCTGACCTGCTTCATCTCACCAAGTGCACTGCCGCTCCTCGGTATGCTCTTCTTCGGAAACATACTTAAGGAGTCAGGTGTTACAAAGCGTCTTGCAGAGACAGCCCGCACATCACTGATTGACATCGTTACAATCCTGATCGGTCTCACTGTGGGTGCTTCAACCCAGGCCGACGTCTTCCTTACGAAGGAGTCGGTTCTCATATTCGGACTTGGTGCTGCGGCATTTGCAGTTGCCACTTTCGGTGGTGTCGCATTTGCCAAGCTCATGAATGTCTTCCTGCCTGAAGGAAACAAGATCAACCCGCTTATCGGTAACGCAGGCGTTTCAGCAGTGCCTGACAGCGCACGCGTTTCTGAAATGGAGGGTCTCAGGGCAGACAAGAACAATCACCTCCTCATGCATGCAATGGGCCCTAACGTGGCCGGCGTGATAGGCTCGGCAATAGCAGCAGGGATACTGCTCAGCTATCTGGGATAATTTTAGTAAGTTTGTTTGCAACCATCATTTCTGGTATCAGATGAAACAGGCAACAACAGGTAATGCCGGACCCAAGGTAAGGTCTGACATTGAGGTAACGCTTGAACTCACAAATGCAGGCGGTATTGAACTGAACCTCAAATCGAAGGTGAAAACAATGTACGGCAAAGCCATTGAAGAGCAATGCCGCAGCCTGATGAGCTACTTCAACATTGAAAACGCCAGGCTCTCAGTTAATGACTCCGGTGCTCTTCCCTTCGTTATTGCCGCCAGGATCGAGGCTGCAGTGAAGACACTCACCGGATCATCCATAACATTTATCCCTGAGATGATCAGCGAGAACACCTATCACTCCACCCGCGACAGGTTCCGGTTCTCAAGACTCTACCTGCCGGGCAACAGCCCCGGGATGTTCCTGAATGCCGGACTCCATTCACCTGACGGTATCATTCTTGACCTTGAAGACTCAGTTGCTCCTGACAGGAAGGATGAAGCAAGGATACTGGTACGGAATGCACTCAGGGCAGTGAATTTCTACGGAGCTGAGAGAATGGTGCGCATCAACCAGGGTCTGCGGGGCCTCGAAGATCTTGATGTGTTAATTCCCCATAACGTTCACCTTGTGCTCATTCCCAAATGCGAGGATGCTGATACTGTCAGATCCATCGATAAAAGGATCAGGGAGATAAAGCAGAGGGAAGGCCAAACCGAAACTGTTTTTCTGATGCCGATAATAGAGAGCACTCCCGGGGTGGAAAACGCCCGGGAGATAGCCACTGCTACCGAATCTGTTGTGGCTCTTGCGATAGGCCTTGAGGATTATACAGCTGACCTTGGAGTGCAGCGCACAAAGGAGGGCCGGGAGTCACTCTATGCACGCAACCGCCTGGTTGTTGCCGCCAAGGCCTCAGGCATACAACCTATTGACTCAGTCTTTTCCGATGTCGGCGACATGGAAGGACTGCTTGAAAACGTATTATCTTCCAAAGCAATGGGCTTCGAAGGGATGGGTTGTATCCATCCCCGCCAGATTCCTGTGATCAGACAGGGGTTCTCTCCTTCACCTGATGAGATGGAAAAGGCTAAGAAGATTGTAATCGCCTGGCGTGATGCACAGGCCAAAGGTCTCGGGGTTGTCTCCCTCGGGACAAAGATGATTGACCCGCCCGTTGTAGCAAGGGCGGAGAAGACAATCACCCTTGCCATTAGGCTTGGCCTGCTGCAGGAAAACTGGATGGAAGATGAAACAGTTAAAAAATAATGCATACCCGGTCATGAAAACAGTAGAAAACGCAGCCGGCCGCATGGTGCCGGATGAGATAAACGGAAAAGAGGCCGTACCATTCAAGGGTGTCGGCAAACACCGTCCTGCCGGGAGAAAATATGCTCCTTCCATTCCAACCTGCATAGATTATCCGGAGGACAATAACAAGGTCATCGGTTCTCTAAGGGAGGCGCTTGTGCGTTGCGGCCTGAAGGACGGTATGACTATCTCAACCCACCATCACCTGCGTGACGGCGACCTGGTAAGCAACCAGATCTTTACAATCGCTTCCGAGATGGGTGTCAAAGACCTTGTCTGGCTGCCGTCTGCATCTTTCCCATGCAATGATCCTGTAATCCAATACCTTGAAGACGGTACTGTGAACCGCATCGAGGGGAGCATGAACGGCCCTCTGGGCATGTTCGTCTCTGACGGGAAGATGAAGGGTATGGCAGTGCTCCGGTCGCACGGCGGACGCGTGCAGGCAATACAGGACGGCGAGGTGAAAATTGATATCGCCGTGCTGGCAGCGCCTGCCGCTGACTCCTTCGGCAATGCCAGGGGAACGGGCGGACCATCAGCAACAGGTGTCATTGGCTATGCTAAACCTGACTACCTTTATGCAGAGAAGGTTATTGTTGTGACCGATAACCTCATAGACCTGCCCTGCTGGCCGATGGAAATAGAGGGGAACTACGTTGACTATGTGGTGGTGGTTGACAAAATAGGCATTCCGGAAAAGATTGTATCGGGAACCACCCAGATTACCAAAAGTCCTGACAGGCTGCTGATTGCAGAGCTGACAGCATCGTTCCTTGAGAAATCCGGACTGCTTCGAAACGGAGCTACGATGCAGGCAGGGGCCGGCGGCACAAGCCTCGCCATTGCCGTCTTCGTTCACCAGATGCTCAAGAAGAAGGGATGGAAGTTCAGCTTCGGCTTCGGAGGCAGCACGAAATACATGGTTGACATGCTCGAGGAGGGCCAGATGGGAGCTATTCTTGATGCCCAGGCCTTTGACCTTGATTCGGTGAAATCTATCGAAAAGAACCTGAACCATATACCTTACCCGGTTTTCAACGCCTACAACTACCACTCAAAGGGCAACCTGACAACCATGATGGACATCATGATACTGGGTGCCACCGAGATAGATACGAACTTCAACGGCAACGTTGTCACCCACTCAGACGGTCTGCTCCTGCACGGTATAGGCGGCTGGCAAAACTGCCTCCACGCCCGTAACGTGATAATACCCGTCCCGCTTTTCCGCGACAGGATACCGGTTATTGTTGACCGGGTGACAACACTTTGCGGCCCCGGCGAACTTATTGACGTGATAATTACTGAGAGGGGCATTGCAATCAATCCCCGCCGGCAGGATCTGCTGGAGGCTGTCCGCGGCAAGGGACTGCCGCTTGTGACAATTGAAGAGCTGAAGGAGACTGCTGAGAAGATCTGCGGCAAGCCGGAGAAGGCAACCTTTGACGACAGGGTGGTTGCAGCAATCAAATGGGTTGACGGTACTGTAATTGATGCCGTCCGCAAAGTGGAGAGATAAATTTCATACAATGGAAATGAAAAAATACAGGTGCCCGGTCTGCGGTTATATCTATGACCCTGCAATTGGAGATCCGCACAGTGACGTTGATCCCGGAACGGCATTCGAAGACCTTCCCTCTGGCTGGGCCTGCCCGGTGTGCGGCGCACCGCCGGATGAGTTTGAAGAATACAGTTAGTCTTCTTCAGGGATGTGCCTCAGGACATCAATAAGCAGATCCCAGAACATCTGAACCGTCTCTATCTCGATCCGCTCCTCGGGAGTATGGGCTCCCTTGATTGTGGGACCGAATGATATCATGTCTATTCCCTTGTATTTCTCAAGGATAAGTCCGCACTCAAGCCCGGCATGAATCGCTTTCACCTGTGGCACTTTACCGAAGAGTTTTCGGTAAGATTCGATCATCAGTCTCAGTATCGCTGAGTTCATGTTTGGCTGCCAGCCCGGGTACCCGTCGGAATGCGTCACCTTTGCACCGGCAAGGTCGAAACTGGTCTCAGCCTTCATTGCAGCGTAGTGCTTCGCTTCTTCGGATGAACTCCTCTGGGTGGTCACAACATGGATTATATTGTCATCGGTGAATCTGATAGTGGCAAGGTTGCTTGACGTTTCAACCAGGTCCGGTATCTCCTTTGACCACCCGATCACGCCGTGAGGCACAATACTCAGCGCCCCCAGAAGTCGGTGCTGTGTAACGCCGTCAATTACAATCTCCGGGACATCAGCAGGGACAGCTGACACCTTAAGGTCAGGCTCAAGTGTACCGTACTCTTCCCTGACAAGAGTATGATATGCAGCAGTATCAGCAAGGATTTTCTCCTCATTTGCGGGATTGAATGTAACTGTCACGAAGGCCTCCCTCGGGATGGCATTTCGAAGATTGCCGCCGGAAAAATTACTTATCCTGATATCATATTTCCTTTCAAGGTCCTGCAATAGTCTGGAAATGATCTTGATCGAATTACCGTATCCTTTGTGAATCTCATCCCCGGAGTGTCCTCCGTGAAGGCCGGTGACGGATATGTTCATAGCCCTGTGCCCTGAACTGACCTTTTCTGGGGTGTAGGGGAGAAGTGCCTGCGTATCAATGCCTCCGGCGCAGCCTATAAATAGAATTCCTTCATCTTCTGAATCGAGGTTCAGTAAAATGCGCCCCTTGAAAAAATCCGGTTTCAGATTTATTGCTCCGGTCATGCCTGACTCCTCATCAACCGTGAAGAGGCATTCTATTCGTCCGCACTGCAGATAGGGATCGGTGAGTACAGCCATCTGTGCCGCAATGCCTATTCCGTCGTCAGCACCAAGGGTTGTCCCACTGGCAGTCACCCATTTGCCATCAATTACCGGTATAATCGGGTCTTGCTCCCAATTGTGCGGATGAGAGGCATTCTTTTCACCCACCATGTCAAGGTGGCTCTGCAGAACAACTGGTTTTACCTTCTCTCTGCCCGGAGCAGGTTCTCTTATAATCAGTATGTTTCCTACACTGTCTTCCCTGGCTTCGAGGTTGTGTTTCTGTGCAAAATCAATCAGGTAAGCCCTTATTCTCCCTTCATTCTTTGAGAGTCTTGGTATCCTGCTTATCTCCTCAAAATAATTCCAGACCTTCCTCGGCTTCATCTCCCCCAATTCGCCCATGCTTATATTTATAAAGATGTGTTTTATAGCTCAGGCGGCAAATATAGTTTTTTTCCATTGCAACGATAATGAATTTTACCTGCTGAAACTCTTTTTTTTAACACGACAAAAACTATATTTTTACGGGAGAAGAAAAAACAAGGATTTAATATTAAAACTATGGCAAAACGTAAAATTGTAGCCCTGCCGGGAGACGGCATCGGCGTCGTTGTTCTGAAACAGGCAATCCGCGTCCTCGATGCGGCCGGGTTCGAGGCTGAGTATCTCTACGGTGATATCGGCTGGGATTTCTGGTGCCGCGAAGGCAATCCGCTGCCGCAACGTACAATTGATCTGATAGCAGAGCACAAGATAGCTTTGTTTGGTGCAATCACATCCAAGCCCAAGGATGACGCTGCTGCCGAGCTCTCACCTGCCCTCCAGGGAAAGGGATTTACATACAGCAGCCCCATCGTGGGTCTGAGGCAGCACTTCGGGCTTGACATATGTGTCAGGCCATGCCGAAGCTATAAGGGGAATCCGCTCAACTTCATCCGCCGTGGAAAAGACGGAAACCCTGAGGAGCCAATGGTGGATGTAGTGATTTTCAGACAGAACACAGAAGGACTCTACGGCGGTGTGGAGTGGTCCAATCCGCCGCAGCAGGTCTATGATGCACTGATGACCCACCCCAAGTTCCGCGAGAATTTCGGCTGGTGCCCCAAAGAGGAACTGGCGGTGTCAACCAGGATTTTTACCAAGAAATACACTGAGCGTATTGTAAGGGCTGCCTTCGAACATGCAGTGAAATTCGGTTACAAATCGGTCACCGTCTGCGAAAAACCCAACGTGATCCGTGAGACATCCGGACTCATGTGGAAGATAGCCAAGGATATGCAAAAGAATGAGTTCCCGGCTATCCAGCTGTGGAACACAAACATAGACGCACAGATGATGTGGCTTACAAAGAACCCGGAAGATTACGGTGTAATAGTTGCCGGGAATATGTTCGGAGATATCGCTTCTGATGCATTTGCGGGTCTCATCGGTGGACTGGGCTTTGCATGCAGCGCGCAGTTCTCGGAGGATGGGATAGGGGTATTCGAGCCTACCCATGGCTCGGCTCCAAAGTATGCCGGCTACGAAGTGTCAATAGTTAACCCTATCGCAATGGTAGAGTCCGGCTGCATGATGCTTGACTATCTCGGAGAAAAGGGTATTGCAGCACGGATACGCAAGGCTATCGCCGAGGTAATAGAGGAGGGGAAGGTCAGGACATACGATATGATGAAGATGACGGGCAAGCCCGAGGTAATTGCAATGGGCGCTGCATCAACCGTTCAGATGACAGATGAAATCATTGCACACTTAAAGTAAGAAGCCATGACCGAAAAGATAAAGCAACTATGGCCGGAACTTGACTGGATCAATGATCCTGAACTGAGGGAAAAGACGGCCCGCACATGGGAGGTGGCTCTTGAACGCAGTGTTCTTACGGCTGATGACCTGAACAGAATACCTTTTACTCTTCTTTGCGGACCTGACCTTAAGGTGAC
>Ga0209800_10000625_pt1 | contig 50604 bp, 85 predicted proteins | sample Higcelweek8metaG_FD_187174 | JGI IMG/M metagenome (GOLD analysis project Ga0209800, IMG submission 187174) | Freshwater pond sediment microbial communities from the University of Edinburgh, under environmental carbon perturbations - High... | ecosystem: Environmental > Aquatic > Freshwater >...
AATCAAGCCACCCGCGATTTCCATCCGTCACGCCGAAGTCAAATGTATCATTGACTCCCTCGTTATAGGCATCCTCCACCAGTTCCCGCAGCCGTGCGATTTCGTTGCGCGCCGTCGCCAGTTCGCTTTCAAGTTCGGCGCTATGTTCCCGTGCCGTTCTTACTACTGATGCGATTGTTCCGCATTCAAAGCCGTTGTTTTTATCATTATCACTCACTTTGCCCCTCCTTTCGCCAGCTCGTCCATGTAGTTTTTCATGGCACACTCAATAGTAGCGAAGATGGCATGCCGACCTTCTTTGGTGTGGGTGAGCGAATGCAGACTCCGTGCCGACTCAAACTCAACGTTAGTATTCATATAGATGCTGCCTATTGTATTGTTTGCTGCAATCGCAACAGGGAACCATTGCGGGCTAAAAACGACTCCTTGGATGGTTTTTTTTGTTTGTTTGTCTTTCCATTCGATGAAGTCAACAACGCATTCTCCGTCATATTCCTCGTTATACGGATGATCGTATGTCATTCCCTCTATGGCGCTGAGATACGTGTGATCTTTGTCATCCGCAATAGCGATGTCGATGTCTGTTGCGTTAATCGGATCATACGCGAATCTGCCATAGATGCTTGCGTGCACACCGGCTTTACGCAATCGACTCATAATGTCATTGTGCATCGTTCCCTCCTTTCGCCAGCGCAAGGGCGGCACGGGCCATCTTGTCGCATTCAACCGCGTCTTGACGATCAGCATTCACAAGATCGATCATGGCTTCCAGCGCCTTCACCAGCGCGTCCTCGATGGGGCGGGTGTTCCATTGCTTAATAGCCTCTTCCTCGTGAGCGTCATAAATATCAGGATCGATGTGGCAGTCATCACACTCGATAGAATACCCGTCAATGATTTTCGACGTTGCATCTCGCATGTATATCCTAACGTGAGCATTACCATTGCACCAAGGGCACGGCTTGAGTTCGTCGGTCATTTCATCGCCTCCTTTTCGGCCTTGATGCAATCGGGATGACGCATGATATTTCCATCCAGATCGTAATTGAGTTCTTCGTTTCCGAGAATACTGCAATAGAACCGGCATCCCAGATAGCTTGACAATTTTCTGCACATGCCGCACCACTTCTCATTCATGGGGTTGATTTCAACCGCGATCTTACATGTCATGGCTTCTCCTTTAACATGGAGTCGATGATCATAGCGACCTTGTGGCAGTAGTTCTCCGGGCAATGCGCATGGGTATTCTGATACGGGCAATACTTGCAGGGGTTTTCGAGCGCGTTCATTGCGTGAATGGCGGATGCTACTTTGATCGCCCTATGGCTTGGCTGTGTGACGGCACGCATTAGAACGGCGCTCCTTCGTCGTCGTATTCTTCGGCCTCGCCTTGGGCCTTCTGCTCTGGCGGAGTGGGATTGTTGTCTGCGGTTGGCTCGGCGTCGTCCACTTCATCGAATCCCTTGACGGAGCCATAGAGGCAAACCTTGTCAGCGCATATCTCATGCCGCCACACCTTCTTGCCGCCAACGTCCTGCTCGTAACCACCCATGCGGCCCGTGAATGTTAGGATGTCTCCCTTGCTGCGCTTTGCGAGGAATGCCGCTGCCTTACCGAAGCAGGTGACGCCGATATGCACGTAGTTCTTCTCGCGCTTGGTGGTCTTGTCGAAGTAGCCGTTGATGTGGAAGAACACCGTAACGCGGTTGTTGTCATGTACCTGCGGGTCATTCAACAGGCGACCGGTCACGACGGCCATATTCAGGAACGGAGCTTTTTCGTATTGCATGGTAGTCCTTTCATTCAGAGTAACCGCCCCCGGAACGTTCCCCCCTTGGTACGCTCGACGGGGGCGGCGGTAGTGTTCAAAGATGCGGGCGACGGGTTATCTCGTTATGCCGACCGGCTGAGGACCGGGCAATGGTTTCGGCGCGCGACGGGCGGGTGGCTCTAGTCGCCGCACCCTGCACGATGGCAGGAGCGCCCGCATAGGGTTTTAGATCACGAGTTGATACTGCGTCATCAGGAACGACAGGTCGGCTTCGTCGAAGCGCGCCAGGTCATCCTCCGTCTTGACGCCCATGAAGTTCGGGTCCGCTTCCGACGCCTTGGCAATCGTCTTGGCGAACAGGTCCGGATTGCGCTGCAACAGGCTCGTAAAGAACGTCAGATAGGACTCCGGCTCGTCCTTCTCGGCCAGGGGTTCGGCCTCGACGGGAACGACTTCCGGCTCCGGCTTGGAGATCGCGGCACGGGCCTTGGCGCTATTGCGGGACTTCGGGGCGGTGGTGTCCACGACTTCGGCAGGCACATCCTTGAGCTGCATCGGAACATCCGACTCGGCGCTCGTATCGGTGTCGATGGCATCGGCCAGTTCGATGCTCATGGGGAGGAGCTTGCAGAGTCGCTTGATGGCGGTTTTCTTGGCCATCTCCTCCCAGTCCGTCACCCACGGGCCGGACGATCCGGCCTTGCTGCGTGTGCGAATCTTCTCAATCGCGCCCTTGGTCATGACGACGCGCTGAATGCCGCCATCTTTCAGCTTGGCGATAGCGTAGACGTGTGTGCATGATCCGGGTTCATCGTCCAGCGCCGGGATGTGTTCGATCTTGGGATCGTCGCCGAGGCGGTAGGAGAATGTGTCCTTCTCGTGAACGCATTCCGCCGTTATCGTGGAGATATCTCCCGACCGGCGCGCAAGGGCAACCAGTCCCTTGTAGCCGACTTGGAATTGCACCTCCTTGCGTCCCATCTTACTGTTGTTGTAGGGCACGAGGTACGCTTCGCCGAGGAGCGACGGCTCCAGCCCCAACTGGCCGCAGCACAGGACGGCGCTGTACAGGCTTTCCTTCGTGCATTCCAGCAGACCTTGGTTGCGGGAGATCGCCGACATGACGATGCGCGTCAGGCGCTCCCCGGTGAGATGCTTCGCGCACGCCTTGGTGATGCTCGCCTGAATCCCCGGCGTCTCCAGCCAACCACTGATTTCCTTCATCTTGGTCGCAACATCGTTCGCCATGTTCCTACTCCTGTTCCAGTCCAGCCACTTTCAGATACGACCGGCCAGCGCCGACCGTTGTATGCTGCTTGATGATGTCGTCCGGAACCTGCGCAGCCTTGGCGACATCTTTCCACTTGACGCTTTCGGTGGGCTTGGAGCGCACCCATGTCACGGTAGCCCCATTGTCCAGCGCCACGCCCTTGTTCGTTCCGATGATGCCCATGATTTGCGTTTCGAGGATGTCAAGTGTTGTCTCTTGCAGCTCCATGTTCCGCTTCATCGTGAGGTATTCCGCCAGAAGCGTGCGGTCAGCTGCGGAGATCATGCTGCTCGGCAGGATTGCTTGCTTCTCTGTTACAGCGAAGCGTTCCGTCTGGTAGGCTTTCGCCGCGTCCGATCCGTCAACGTCAACGGGGTCTTTGTTGATGACATGTGCCACCCACCATGTTGCGATGTCCCGCACAGCGCCGTCAAACCAGATGTCATCGAACGGAATCCAGTATTCAACATAGTCGCGTCCGTCGAACAGCACGGCAAGATACCAGCCGTCCACATCGTAACCAAGCGCCTTGGCGATGCCACAATACCACTGGCATTGCATCCAGTAATGCAGCGGAACCTCGTTGTCTGTCCAGTCGGTTCGGCTGTGCGCCGTTTTGATCTCCAACCCGAACGTCTTACCGGTCGAATCCACAAGCCAGCGATCCACGGTGCCGCCGATGAACTGGAACTGCGGATGCACGAGGTCTTGGGGCTTTGTCATGTCGATCAGAAGATCGTGATCTTCGCAGAACTTCTCAGCGATCATCTGTTCCGACCTGCGACCCCACTCCATGCTCGGATTGTCCGGCGTCTCCTCGCCTTCGCCGATCTTCTCGCGCCAGACCGTGAACGCGGTTTTCCACTTGTTCTTTCCGAAGATGGCTGACACATCAGTGCCACCGATGTACGTTGTGCGATCTCTCACGGCTTACTCCTTTCAATCCGCCCATCCCGGTAGTTCGTCTCACCAAGATGACCACTCCAACCATTGGCAATGTGATCCATCCAAAGGTTAGTGACATACTGCCACATGCCACCATCTCCGATAATCTGAACGCCGTCATTGTCATTAATAATCATCTTATAAAACGCGCCAGGCACCATCTCCCACTTGATCTTCAGCGGCTCGACCCATGGGCCTGTGATGTCGTAAGCCGTATCGCCGTTCTTGCACCGTCCATCGGTGCAGGCAATGTAATGGGCCTCTCTTGGGCCGCGATTATCGTCAACATGCATAAACGCGTAGCCGTCATGTATGCACAGACAACGGGCTTTGCATCCATTGCTCGCGGTGTAGTATTTACCCAACACCCAAACCATATCCATCGGTTCCTCCTTTTCTTCGGGCACTTCGGCGATGATGTCCATATTGTTTTCGTCGGACATAACGCTGTAACTGCCACTTTCCGTATACGTCTCACCATTGCTTCCCACCCACGGGTATACGTCAGTACGGGTACTCAACGTAATTACTCTTCCATTCCTCAACCGATACCGTCCGCCGTCGCGAAGCTGAACCATCACTCGCCTCCAATCGTTGCCAGCAAAGCCAGCACCACAGCCAAACACCCGAGCGCGACCGCCGCGCCTACCATCCAGTCCGTCACGAGCGCGATGTCCAGCGGACGCTTGCGCTCCAGCATTGCCTCCCAGAGGTCACGCTTTGCCATTCTGTTTCTCCTGTTTGGCTTTCTTCATCACGACGACGATAGCGGCTTTGATGGCATCGCCATGCATTCTCCACCATGCCGACGCTCGTGGCTCCATCTTGATGATCGCATTTGCTCTGTACCCCCATGCAAGCCATTTCTCATTTTCGTGCGTCTGGCATCCGATAGATGTGTATGTGGCTCGGATGCAGATACTCCATCCGCCGAAATCCATACGGCAGATTGATCCGTCTTTGGCGAAACTCAGGTTTGCGTAACTCAGGTTTGCGTAACGCAGGTTGGCGGAACTCAGGTCGGCGTAACGCAGGTTGGCGGAACGCAGGTTGGCGGAACTCAGGTCGGCGTAACGCAGGTTGGCGGAACGCAGGTTGGCGGAACGCAGGTTGGCGGAACTCAGGTTTGCGTAACTCAGGTCGGCGGAACTCAGGTTTGCGTAACGCAGGTTGGCGGAACTCAGGTTTGCGTAACTCAGGTCGGCGGAACTCAGGTCGGCGTAACTCAGGTTTGCGTAACGCAGGTTGGCGGAACGCAGGTTGGCGGAACTCAGGTTTGCGTAACTCAGGTCGGCGTAACTCAGGTCGGCTCTTTCGCCGCCATCCTCACTGCATAACCATTTCCAGTGCTTTGCAATAATCGCATCCAACTCAATCTTATTCATCGCACGCTCCATTCAAAAAGAATCCCCCTGCACAGGGCAAGCCATGCAGGAGGAGTCAAAGACGGTCGGGCCGTCACCAGCGTTGATTGCTTTGCAGCCTCACAACCTTGCCGTTGCTTGGTCTGCCAACACACCTATATCGGATCGCGTCGGCAAAATCCACCAGAAAATCTACTTTTTCTTTTTCGATTTCTCGAACATCTCCTTAATGCGTTGCTCAATCGTGATTTGCGACAACCGATTTTTCTCCGCACGCGATGCTTCAATCGCTTCCTTCATCGTTCGCGTCCCGGCCTGCGCCTCTTTCAGGATGTCGCGGAACGCTTTCGACGGCTTCGTGGCCTGCACGCCGAGGCGCTGTTGCGTGCGCATGGCCTCTTTCGCGGGTTGAATCTCCCACGGTGATGTCTCGCGCACGAATCCGGACGCCTTCATGATCGACTTCCCGAATGTCATGGGGTTCTCGACATCCTGCCCGATCTTCCCGACGTTTGTTGCCAGTCGGCCATAGTCGCCAAAGAATGCGCCAATGAGATGATCGACGTTGCGGGAATCCACCTTGAACAGGTCTTGCATGGTCTTGCCGATGCGACTGCCACCCTGCGCGCCCTTGCGGAGGCGGACATCCAAGCCTTCTTCCCAATAGGGAATGATCGGCTGATCGTAGAACAGATTACGGTTCGCCAGCACTTCGACAACAGGACGGAATGCACCAAGGAACGCGGCTTCATCGACTGGAATCATGCCCTTGGCGAGCGATCCACCGTGACCGGCGAACGCTTCGTCGAAGTTACCCTTCCATGCGTAGTCCACGGTGCGCTCGAACGTGGTGCCGAGGACGCCCAACTCGAACGGCTTCGGGATGGCGAACCACAGCTTCGTTCCGGGAATCGGTATGTTCCAGAAGAAGTCGCGCCGGTACGCGGGTAGCGCACGGTATTCCTCTTCACGGCCTGCCGCTTGTGCAATGCCATAGGTCGCAATCGACGGGGCCACGATCAGCTTGGCGAATTGCTTGGCGAATTGCTTCGGGTGATTCTTGGCAGCACGGAACATCACGCGCGAGCCTTGGATAGCGGCGTTCGTGAACGGCACATACTTGTTAATCGCCCGGATGAACGTTCCAGCCTGCGCGAAGTCCAAGAGGTTACGGCTATGGAATGCAGCATACGTCTCCGCTTCCTGTTGCGTGATGTTCGGGATGTTCTTCATCGCGTATTCGTAGGCGTCCTTGTACTCGGCCAAGCGATTCAGCTTTTCACCCTTGCCCGTCAGCGCCGTCACCTTATCGAATCCGCCCTTCATATACTTGATCAGGTCTTGCGGGAGGCCCACCATCGTGCCTTTTGTGCCGACGGCCTTCCGGATGAACCCGCTCATGTCGTCCTTGTAGGCGTCCTCCAGATCATTCAGCATGGCCTGCTGTGAGCCGCCGGAGCGCATGAACGCTTCGTCCATCTCCTCATACTTGGCCTTGTCGGTCCATTGCATCAACACATCCGACATCTTGCTGCCTTCGTGTTCCGAGATGATCGGACGCATGAAGGTGTCGCGCGTCGTATTGAACGCGGCAAAGCGCGGGGAGGCAGCCAGCCACTTCCGCAACACCTGGGACGGCCAACGTGCCGCCTTCTCCAGCCACCCCGATGGAGCGTGCATCTGCATCGCAGCATAGGTCTTGCGCGCCTCCGGGTCCACGAAGCGCCAATACGTCGTCTTGCCATCCCGGATGACAGGGATCACATCCTTCGCCATGCGTTCGTCGCCACTCACCTGCTGGATGTATTTCTCCGTCTCGGCGATGTACGATTCATTCTCCGCAATGGCACCATCAGGGAGAACTTTATTCTCAGGAACACCCTTCTCGGCACCAATGAGATGTTTGGCATCTTCCTTTTGCGCGGCAACCAGCTTCTTCGCGTCATCAATATCATCCGTCAGCGTGCGCCAGACTTCGTTCTCGTCGGCCAGTCGGACCAACTTATTGAGGCTTTCAAAGACGCTACTGATCGGCGACTTGATAAGGCGTTCGCTGCCAAGTGCCTGATTCGTGAACTGCCCCGTGGCGCTTCCCTTGCCACCGGACATCTTTTCGAGGTCGTCGAATACGCGTTCAAGAGGGGTGTAATAGTCACCCGTCTTAGCATAGGCGTCGGCCATTTCCTGCGAGATGATCCCCTTGTCGCGCGCGTATTCCAGCTTCGCCTTGCTGAGTTTCCGCTCGGCCTCCAGCACCTTGTCCAGCACGCCGGGGCTGTCCGTGTTCTCCGTCAGCATCCCCTTGGCCTTGAACTCCTCAATGGCGCTCAGGGCATCCTCGTAGTCCGTTCCGGAACGCAGCATCATGGTCTTTTCCCACTTCGCCGCATCCGTCCGAAGCTGCTGCATGGTTCCAGCCAGGTCCGCCTGCAACCCCTCGCGGAGTACCGACGGCTTCTCGTATCCCATCTTCGCCAACCGCGTGAAGTCGGCATCGGTTCCCTTGCCTTCACCAATGCGTGCAATCGCCGCCTGCATCAGGTCGCGCTCTTGCCGAATCCGCTGGCTCACCCCGGCGACATCGGCCATCTGGATGATAGCTTGGAAGTCGGCCTCGCTCGCGCCCTTCCCAAGGAACTGCTTGGCCGGACCAAGGATGTTCTCGACGGCGTTGCCTTGATAGTAGACTTTCTTCTCGTTCCCAATGTACACAGAGAGCGGCGTCTCGCCCTTCATGACGGCCTGCAAGCGGCCTGCTTTGCCTTCCTTCGTGCGGAACAGCATTTCGGCCAGTCCCGCTCCGCCCTTGCCTTGTCCAGTAATGTCGGCCTTGCCCGTGATCTTCTGGGCCGGAGAGAGGATATCCTCCAGCGGACGGAAGCCGCGCGTCATGAGCATATGGGCTGCATCCCACAGTTGCGGGGCCAGCTTATCCTCGATCGCCTTCAAGCCTTCCTTGGTGAAGAGACGCTTGGCGCTTGCGAGCACTCCAGCCGGTTCCATGTCACGAGCATCGCCAGCCGTCTCCATCTTCTTGGCAATATTCTGGATGGCATCGCCGGTTGTGCGCCAGTCGGGAGCCTGCGTCTGATACCGCACACCATCCGTCCGGGCCGCGCCCACCTTCTCGCGCCGGAACACCTCGCCCTTGCGCCAGCGGCCCTGCGTTGACCATGCGGAAGTGTCGCCTGTGATGGCCTCGTAGAGCTTTCCCAGGAACTCCTTGATCCGCTGTGCCAATGTGCCACCGATCTTCTCCAGTCCACTGGCGACGGCTTCCTCCATCCGGACTTCATCCGTGATGTTCTTGGCATAGGTCGAGACGAGCTTGGACCACTCGGAATCGGTGAACAGGCCCATCGACCGCGCAACATGGACGTGTTCGTGGTTGATCGTGGATTGGTCCGCAAAGCGCGTGTAGTCCACGTTGATCTGTTGGCCCGTCTTTGGGTCGGCCACGGTGATCGTGCGGCCAGCCACCAAGTCCGGAGCGGCGCGCAATTCGATGTTCGCATTCGTGCGCACGTCAATCGTCTTGCCGTTCTTGAACGTCACTCGGAAGTCATTATCTCCAAGCTCCTCGACGCCTTTGACGCCGGGGGCTTTCAAGAGATCATCCTTTGCCACGCCACGGACAAAGGCTTTGCGGACGGTCTTGAACTTGACATCAGGCTCAATGCCAGCATCCATCGCGCGCGCATGGAGATCGTCCAGCACCCGCTGGATCGTCGATGGCGTGTAGCCCGTCGTCTCGCTCAGTGCGGCAACATTCATCCGGCCCTTGGTATCCATCTGGTCCGTCAGGGCGGCAACAATCGACTCCGCACGTTCCGGCTGCTTGCTGGATCGCACGAGCTTCATGAAGGCGGATTCCGTTTCACCGCGCAATGCTTGCTGTGCGGGTGTTGCGGCTGTCGGGTCGGCGATTGTATCCACGATCTGCATAGCGTCGTCGCCTTCACCCACCTCTTTGTTGTAGCTGGCCTCGCGCGCGGCAATGACATCCTGCTTGCGGCGCACATCCTTGGCGGCATACGACATCTGGTTGGCAAGATAGGTCGCTTCATCCTTCCCAAGCTTCGGATCAAACGTGGCGGCACGCTTCGCCAACGGCATGATCAACTCACTCATCATCTCGTCCGGCTCCAACCCATACTGACGGGCGAGCGCATTGAGATTCTTCTGCCCACGTTCGGACATCAGTACATCCGATGCCTTCTTGATACTGGCTTCGTCAATGTCGGCATACGGATCGCGCTTGGCCTTGGCTTCTGGATTTACAGCCTTGGCGCGCGCCTCCAGTTCCGCCTCTTTCGCAAGCTGTTCGGCAGTCTTGGGTTGCGCTAGCTTCTGCGTTGGCGTCTCTGCGATCTTGGGCGCTTCCGCGACCGGCATGGTCACTTCGGCGCGAACCGGCTCCGGGACATCCTCGGCGGCATCCCATGGTGTCCGCGCGGTCGGTCGGACCGGAGCCACCTCGACGTTGGCGGGCGTCATGGCGCGGCGCATCCGGGCTGCGAGGTCAAGGGCGGGTGCGGATACGGCCTCTTGGACCGGAGCTGGAGTCTGTTCAATAGGAGCTTCCCACGGCGTGCGTTCTGGCTCAGGCTGCTGGAATCGGCGCATCCGTGCGGCCAAATCCTCGCGCGCGGCCATGCTGGTATCCGGAACATATTCCGGAATCTCCCATGCCATGCGCTCTTCGGGTGACATCATGCGCTGCATCCTGGCTGAGAGGTCGGCGGCTGCTGAGTTCTCAAATGGAAGCTGACGGCTCGGCGGAACAACCGCTTGACTCGGCATGTCCATATTCTGCATCGTGTCATTGATGACGCGCATCATGCGTGGATCGACATTCTCGATGGCCATGCCTCCCCATTCCGGAATCTGCTGGAGACGATCCGGGACGGGGCGATGGACATCACGCCAGCGATCATAGCGAATCCCGGCAATGCGTTCCGCATCAGCATCAGCGGCCCGTTGCAGGAAGTCCGCGCTTGCATCCGGGTACATGCGCTCTGCAAGCCGGTCCATGAGATTCAGGCCCATGCGTGAGCGCAACGTCTCCGGCCCTACCTCGCCAGCCATGTTGAACTCCGGCGTCCGGTTGAACACACGGCCCTGCTGGAAGAAGTCGCTGGCCTGTTCCTCGCCAATCAGGGCTCGGCCAAAGCGTTCGAGGCCCGACTGCCCCTGCGGTGAGAGATTGCCAAGCTGCTCGGCCAGGTATTCCGCACGCTGTGCATCGGCTGCTGCATCCACGCCTTTGATTCCACGGAGTCCGGCGCGAATCTTGCTGGCTTGCCATGCGGCCTTGACGCCACCACCGATGGCGGTTGCATTGAGAGGGTCAAGCCCCATGGAGCCGACCGTCATAGCCACTTGGCCGGGAACTCCGTAATCACGATAGAAGCCCTCGACATCGCCGCCTTGGGCATTCATAATCGCTTCCAGCGTGTTCGCGCCCCGCACTGGTGCGCCCGTCTCGACGTTCGTATATCCGGTGTCGCCTTCGCGCCCGACGCCAAGCAATCCTATCCAGCCGCGCATGGAGGTCACGTCTGGGTTCACCGATGTCTCGCGATCCAACTGCGCCTGCCCTGCTACGCTATCCGCATCAATGCCGACGGCACGCATGGCTCCACCCATGAGCGGAAGGCCAAGGTTGTTGTAGACGAGGCCACCGGCGCGCTCGGCCAGTGTCAACGGGGCCACAATTGGGGCAATAAACTCACCAAATGAGGCTTCCGGAACAGCATAGTTGGGCTTCGAGGACAGCCTTGCGCGTAATCCAAGCACCTCTTCCGGGGTCAATGGCATCGGTTATTCCTTTCACAAGGTCGCGGAAAGCCCATCTTCAATCGCCTGCTTTCGACGCTGCAATTCCTCCAGATACCGCTCCTCGTCCTTGGTCAACTCCATGCCGGGACGGATGTTGCCCTTCGCGTCATACCGATCCAACACCTGTTGGAGCCGCGCGTCGATCTCTTGCAGCTCCTTGGTAGCATCCTCGGTAGAGTACCCGGTATACGCTTGACGCCAATTCTCGCTATGTCCTTCCGCAAGATACGGGATGGACCCTGCGGGGTTGGCCGAGCTGAATGCGTTCCATGCCCGATTCAGCCATCCAGACTTGCGGCTTTCGATTGGCGTCATGTCAAGCGGAGCCGGTCGCCCAAGATTCTGGAGAGTCGCGCGCGCCACATCCGACCCTTCGCCACCGGCGCGAGCCTGTGCCTCCATCTCAGCAAGAGCCTTGGCGTCCGATACCGACATCGGCCTCTGCGCCCTCGCATCACGCGGTTGCCGGAGCCAACTGGCAGCGGCCTGCGTGAACGGGTTATTGAGCAGCGTCGATGTCCACTGACGGGCATTGTCGGCCCACCGGTCGCCCATGACGAAGTTCTGGTTTTCCTGGTACCGCTTGTCCATGAGCGTGTCGCGGCCCATCGCGTAGGCGCGCGTGTCGGCATACCGTTGATCCTGCACGGTGTCGCGCCCACGCTGATAATTCTGATTCTCAAGCGCCAGTTGCTGTCCGGTGTCATAGCGCGTGTCAGCCAGCGTGTCCCGGCTACGGCCATACGCCTGATTCTCCAGCGCACGCTGCATCTCGTCGGCATAGCGCGTGTCCTGCACGGTATCACGGCCACGGGCATAGGCGGTCGCATCGGCATAGCGTGTGTCGCCAACGGTGTCGCGTTCGCGCGCGTAGGCTTTATCGCCCAAGCTCTCTTTGTAGAGCCGTTCCTTCCACTGGTCGGCCATCGCGTCACGCTGCATCCCGTACTGTTCCTGCCGGTTCGCACGGGCCTGCTGGTCGCTGTACTGGCGCAAGGAATCCCTGCGCGCGCGATCCGCGTTCATCTGCTGCTGCTGCTGTGCGGCCAGCTCCATTGCCGACTGCAACCGCTTCATGCGCATGGCATCGCGGTACTGAATCCCGGCATTGACGCCGGAGATATTGCCCGCCGTATATTGCATGTTGCCCAACAGGGCCGGAACACCCGCAAAATTGGCACTCATCAGGAGCCTCCTTACCAAGCCAAGCCTTGGCCTGCGCCATAGCCGATGGTCTGCAACGGGGATAGAATACTCTGCGTCTGCTGGAGCCAATTCAGCGGGTTGTACTGCTGATAATAGTTCGCCAGGTTCGTCTGGTTCTGCTGCCCCATGCGCGCGAGGTCGCCAGCGTACTGACCCGCCAGGCCCAGATATTGCTTCTTGGAATCCGCCGCATAGGTCGCCGCATTGACATCGACGTTCCGCAATCCAGCCGCCGTCTGCATCCCGAAGCGGTTCTTCAAGGACGCTTTCAGGTAGTCAGCCGCCGGTCCAGCCATGCCGCGTCCGGACATCGAGCGTTCCAGTTGACGCGTGGCCGATGCCTGCTGCGCGCTCCCTTGGGCGGATGCCGCGTTCTTCATCTGGCGGACGGTCTGATCCCCCCACCCCGGACTCGCCACACCTTGACGGGCCATACTCCATGCCTTCTTGAGATAGCTGGAGTCGCCCCCGGCGTTCTGCATGGCCTCCAGCCCCTTGTCGTAGTTCCCCTGCATCTGCTGGAGGTATCCTTCGATCTTCGGGGAGAGTTGTTCGATGTACCCTGCGGCCTGCTTCTGGGCGTTCGCCGCCTGCTGCTGCTGCCAGCTCTGGGCCTGCTGCATCTGCTGGAGGTATTGCTGGTAGTAGTTCTGCATGGAGTTGACGCCGGTTCCGATCTTCCGGCCCGACGTTTGCTGGTTCCACACAAAGCTTCCGGAGGGCACATATCCGCCGCCGGTCGGATTGAGACTTGTCTTGACAGCCATGATATGCTCCTACAGAAAAGATCGTACCGCGAAAATCATGATTGCTCCGGCCCGATAGATATTCGGACATACGCCGACAACATTACAATACACTAATGACTTACAGAGTTCAAGGTCGGCGGCGTGCCTACCCACCCCATGCTGATACATAAAATCGTGCATCCGGAAGAGCGCATCCATATCGTCAATCGGCTCCACCGACCAATCTGTTTGCGCCGGATCGTCGTTGAACCGTCCCGCGCTCCATCCAGGACCACCCCAATTCCCGTAGGTGAGGCACTTTGGCCAATACATGATTATCTCGCATCCACGATAGCGTTCACCGCATCAACCGTCTCGCATGCCGTCACAAGCGCCTTGAGTGCGCGCCCGCTGCCAAGCGGCCCAGATGGATTCGTCTGATAGGTCGCATATGCCGCGAGGAACGTCATGAGATCGTTGGCCGATTGCAGATAGGCTACGCCTTCATTGACCGTGCTCACCGGAAATGGATACTGCATCATGCCAAGACTCTGCATGGTACCCATGCCGATCCAATTCCGCTGTGCGGCGTCGCTCATGGAGAATTGATTCCCTCCCCATGTGAACCCTGCGCGAATCAACTCTTGCGTCCTGGCGTCAATCGCCTCGATCTTTGCAGCCTTCACATCATCCAGCGTTGGGCCAATCGGCGCAACATAGGCATCGGGAATCGTCTTTCCAGTCAGCGTCCCTTCGATCTGCGCGGTCCTGATCTTCCAGTGGCTCTGCGCGCTGTCGGACGGGCAATACGCCAGCAATCGCTGATCGCCTTCAATGCGTGCCAATGCGATGATGTTTTCTGCGGTGATGAAATACGATTCGATAATATTCACTGGCATCATGTGTCCTCCGTGGGCCATGGGAAATACGGGTCAAGCTCCGAATACGGATTGTCCGTAATGCTGTCGGCCTTAGTCATGGCAACATAATCAAACAAGTTCTTTCCTGCAACCGACGCCCCCGGCCCTGTATCGCCGACAGCATAGCGATGAAGAAAGCCGGTAATTCCATCGCGCAGATATCCGGCCCGAATCCTCGCAACCGTTGCATCGCTCAGGGCGGTATCCCAGATACGCACATCTGACACGGCGCCGCCTGCGAATTGATGCGCCGTCGCGCTGTTTGTCAGTCCAAGCAATGCCACACGCGGCGATGCGACTGACAGAATATCACTCACGGTGCCGACGCCAGCCGAAAGATCATCAAGAAAAACCTTCGTGGCGTTCGTGCCCGTCTGGACTACCACGCACGCGAAATGCCATTCCCCATCCCACGGCGTGCCCTCTGCGCTTTCAATGCGATAGTTCGCGCTATTCGCGGCATTTCGCACCGCGATACCGATTTTATTGAGCGCGTTATACCCGCTCACATGCCACGGCGTCGATGTGGCATTACCGCAAGAAACCGCAACGTGATAGACACTAGATGGCACAGCGTTTGGGTTGCGGAACCACAACGACGCGGAGAACGGCAGCGTGATATACCCGCCACCTGCTGGCCACTGGATACGCTGATCCGTTGTTCTGCTACTGGGATGCGATAGGGCCATTAGATGTGCCTCGCAATCAGGAATTGGATTCGCATACCAAAACTCACGGCGTTCGTCCCGGTTGACTCACAATCAACGTCAATCACTTCCCCGTTACTTACGGCTTGCCCGGACGCGATGACGCCGGTATTAGCATAGGACGAATCAACAACAGTTACAGCGCCGCCAAGCAAATCAGTTCCGCCTGCCGTTGGCATGATCGTCGGTTGCGCCGCCCCGGTATCATCGGTCACACTTTTAATCTGCATTGCTCCAATCAAGCGCGCAGTCGGCTCCGACCAAACGATGGTATGTCCATTGAAAGCAGGATTGTTTACCAACCCTGTACTTGTTTCAGCCGCCCACGCCCCACCAAGCGTTCTAAGTTCTAACTTCATCGTCGATGCAATGTCCGTCGAATACTCCACAAACAGCGTTGTCCCGCCGGTCGGAATCTCTTCACCGATCACATCCACGGCGTCCGTTCCAACGGAAATAACGTAATGATGCTTCCAGTCTGTTGACGTTGTAACGGGGCGCGTGGTGCCGCTGTAGGATCGAACGTGCGTTCCGACGGGCAGGACGCTTTCCAGTCCAGCCTTGGCGAACGTATTGCTATCCGTCCGCGTCACGCTGGCAACATCCGCCCAGAGCGAGAATGAGCCGGATGTCATCGCGTCGATGGTTTCGAGCGCCGTCTGCACGTCCGTATCCGACGCGGAGAGGTTGCCGGTGAATCCGCTGGCATCGACACTGATCGACGCGGCAGGATGGACGGCTGTTTCCGTGAGTCCCGTCAAGTCGCCATGATCCGTCACGCCAGCCGTTACGAACGCCGTGTCAAACGCTGACTGGAGGCTGTAATACGTGCTGCTCGACTTCTGGTAAATGACCTTGCCAATCAATACGGCATGGCTGGAAATAAGGTCAGGCGGAGACGGAGGCTGCGCTTCCTGTGCCTCGGTCAGCGTGTAGTCACCCGTCCCAAGCGTCACATAAATGTGCTTCTGTGTTTCGACGCCACGATAGATCCAGTTCACGGCATACCGATTTGCCGTCAGCGTGGCCAGCCCTGTTCCGTTGTCGTATTGTGTATTATTGAGCGTCGTCACAATGCTATAGGTCCATGCGCTGCTGCTGTGGTAGCAGAAGAACATGGTATCCGTTGCACTGGATGCCGCATCAACAGTCACCGCATTGGCTGCGATCCATACCCTTCCGGCGTCAACAGAGACTTGCAAGCTGCTATTGACAGCAAACGCCAGTCCGTATTCGCGACGATACCGATCCGTTTTCACTTCGGCGTAATGCAGTTTCGACACCGCGCCAAGCCCCAACGTATCCCACGGAACGACATGCCAGTATGATCCGGTACGTGGGATCGTAAAGACCGGAATCACATCGCTTTCGTTGATGTCGGAAACCGATGTCGTTACCGCCAGCGTTGGCGTCCCGGCATTGTATTTGGCGACGATATAATTCGTCACGTTATCCGTCATCGCCAAGGCTTTTGATGCGAGCGTATACTGATAAATGCCACCAGAAAAGTCCGTCGTCTTATACAGATAGACCGTAACCGCATCGACCGTAATCAGCGAATCGCTTGTCTTGGTGTAGGTCGGCTCTGTCACACATCCGGCTGAAAACTTCGGGACGGCAACAAGCTCGTCGATAGCTTCCTGCACATTGTCGGCTTCCAGTCCGCTCGCGGTATTGCTGAACGTGATGCCGGATGCCGCACCGCTCGTGGCCGAGTATGGCAGCGCGCTCCAGACGGTCGTGCCGTCACCGAGCTTGAACATCGCCGTGTCGGTTTCATACCCTGCCTCACCGTCGGCCAGGATCGGATCGGCTGCGGTCCACGCTGCGGCAGTTCCTCGACGCCATTGAATCTGCTGGGCCATTATGGTGTTCCTCCGTCAAGAGACTGCCCGGACGTATAGACATCATCCGGAGCGCCGCCGTCAATGTGCTGTGTCGCCAGGTAGATTGCTTCCGGGGAACCCCCGTCGATATTCACTGTGCCGAGATACGAGGAGACGATGCCAACCTCCTCCTCCAGCGCGCCGACTTCGCCTTCCACGGATGTCAATGTCGTCCGGATCGTCTGAATGCTGGCATTGCTGGAATGCACATCGCGCTCGATGCGATTCAGCCAATCATTCAGTTGTTGATTCTCGACGTTGAATCCCTTAGGCACTTCGCGCCTCCTCGCCACGTCCCTTGATGCGCATGTTCAGCTTCAAGCCATGCACCACAAGCCGAGCATTCTGTTCCGTGCATCGCGTTCGCTGCTGGTACCAATAGCCGCGACTGTTGACGGCCAGCGTCACGCGATCTTCATCCGAGAGCGACGAGAGGACCGACTGCCATTCGGTAATGCGATCCGTCCGCCATTCCGTCTCAATGACCGGCCATGCGGTTCCGTTCATCATAGAGGGCGTCGTAATAATAAGATGGTTGCTCACCCCAAGGAATGCCGGTGTCACATCATAGCTTTCGACGTAGATGGCATAGCGCGTGCCACCGTCCACCGTGATGGTGTTGGCACCGTTGACCACCGCCGAAGTCGCGACGACGCCGGTGCGGGTATTCTCGACGTTCAGGATGCCGGTCGCAAACGTCGCCGCGCCGGTAAACTCAACGAGGATCGTGCCCGTGGTGGTGATCTGGGTCAGGGTGAGCGTTCCGGATGCCATCACGCTGCTCCTTTTCATGGTGATACTTATTCTTCCAGTAGCATTCATTTTGGTGGTAGCCGACAAAGATGCAGGACGCGCACAAGTCGCCGTAGTGATAGACTTCCGTGGCGGTCAGTGGGCGGCTGCACTTGCGGCAGATCATAACTTCATCCCCAACGCGATGCTGAGTCCAGCCAGCCCGATGACCTTGATGATGTCGATGCCAGCCTTGCGCCAGTCGTTCGCTTTGAGTCCATCGGCGGTTGCGCGCGCCTCACAGGATCGGATGCGACCTTCATGGTTCTCGAACATCACTGAGCCAGCCGTGAGCCGGTCGTTGAAGGAATCCAATTTCTCCTCGATGCGATCAAGCTGCTGTGTCAGTCGCCCGTGTGACGGGCAGGTGCCGTCGTCTGCCATGATGCCGCCTCCTTCCTTGAGATATTACCGATCCCCGCTTGCAACGGTTTTCGGGTCGCCTTTTTGCCGCCCGACGAGCCACCCTGCCTGGGCCTCGACGATGCGGTGTTCCTTCTTGCCGGTGTCTCCGTTGGTGATCCATACCGGAATCTTGATGGGCTTTGCAATCTCCGCATACTGCCCCGCGCCGACATAGAGCTTCTTCGCGCGGAACATGCCGATCAGATCACTACAACCGCTCGCCGTCATCAAGAGTGTCACGGCTATCAGCCATACGAACAGCTTCATGGCTCTCCTCCTTCTTCTTCCACCAGAAGTCAAGGAGACTTCCGATGACCGCTTGCAGGATTCCGTAGAGCCACTTCATTTCAGGATTTCCGGTTCGATCACGTCGGCGCTGGCACCCTTCATTTTGAGGATGTAGCGTTCCATGAACATCGGCAGGAGGTCGGCCCCGATCACTTTCAGGAGATCGACACCCTGATTCTTGGCATAGGCAATGGCGCGATTCATGGCGATGTCACGGGCCGTCTTGCGCTCCTCGTCGGTCAGCTTGCCGTCGGCGCTGGCATCCTTGATGGAACGCACATAGTCGTCATACGACGCCTGCACGCCAGCCGCAATGCAGTCCATCGCCTTTTGGAGCGTGGCGTTCTGGAGTTTCTCGTTCCGGCGAATCCACGCCCACCCAAGGGAGATGACCATCGCCACCACACTGAGAATCATGTCCATCACATTCGGGTTACTCAACAACGCATCCATGTCAGGCATCCTTTCTTACGGCGTGGTTTTGAGCGAGACGTAGGAGATACGCATCTCCGCGTCCTTCATCACATGTTCGGTCTGCGGGTCCGGGAACGATTGCCGCCCTGTCCGGAAGTAGCTTTCGATCTGGCCCACGGTATACTCGTCGCCGACCGCCGGGACGGTATCCCACGGCACGCCGACCGTCAGGCTGTTGGAGGTGTTGGCGATGATCCGGCGCTTCTCGTCAGCGGCCACGCCTTCGCGAATCTTGACGCGCATCCCGCGCAAGTCCCATCCGTGCGAGCCGACCGTCGGGAACGTGCCCGTCGTGGTCAGGGTTGTCGCCGTGGCATTCTGGACGGTGCCGCCCAGATAGACGCTTCCGAAGCCGTCGTTGAACGCATTCGGCGTGAAGTAGTGCGCGGCATAGCCGTCATTGCCGACGGGCACCTGAATGTGCAGGCGGTTCTGTCCTTTCTTGCTCGTGATGCACTGCATGTTGACGATCTGCAAGCCGTCCCACCGGTCCCACGCGCCGGTATTGAAATCGAACACCACGATGGAGTCCATGTAGACGGAATCCTCGGCTGCGAACGCCACGTAGAGGCGGTTGTCCACCACCTTACACATCACCCATTCCTTGAGGTCTGGGTTGCTGTTCTTGAGGAGATCGCCCAAGGGTTCGGAGATCAGCGTGGAGACTTGGTTGGAGTAGATCGCAATGTGATCCCCGGTGAAGAACGCAATGCCGCGCGGCGTCTGACAGATGCTGCGATGCGCGATGGTGCCATAGTTCGAGAGCGTTTCGTAGACTTCGTGCGTGCCGGGATTGACGCCCTTGACGACACGGTAGATGGTTTTCTCGGTGAACAGGAGCGCATCCCCGGCATAGCTGATGCCGCCACGGAGCGTTGTTCCCGTGCTTTCGCCGATGGAGAATTGCTCGGCAGGGCAGAAGTATTCCATCTCCCCCGGACGCGAGGGGCAGACGATGTTCTGATTCGCAACAATGGTATAGGCGCCCGTGATTGTGGTGCCAGCCGCTTGGTTCTGTTCCGCCAGGTACGCGGTATTCAGGCGCACGCTGTTCTTACTCACGACGCTGGCGATGGTGTAGGAGAGGCCGGAGTCATCCAGCTTGAAGCGATGCCCCAGAAAGCGTTGGCTCACATCCGGCGTGATGATCTGCGGGGGCCGCTGCTGGACGAGGCCGGATGTCCACTTGATACCAAGCGTCGTGTTGGCTGTGACCGTGGCCGTATTCCCGCCACCGTCGATGATCGCTTCCGAGAACGTAACGAGCGTGGAGCCGACCGTGACTGTTGCCAGCCCCTTCCGGTACGGGCGCGCGCCGAACACAAACATCGTGTCGCCGTAGGCATGGAGCATATAGCTATGCACAGGCGGACGGCCATAGATGAATGGTCCCGCCAACGTGGAATCGTCGTCGCTGTACGGGCCATCAAGGAAGTCGTTGAGCGGCAGCGCGTCATCCCCGTCGTCAAACGTGAACGTCGTGGTGCCCTCGTCCACCTCTCCGGCATAGTAGTACGGGCCGAGTTCATCCACCTTGGTCCGGTACATGAGCCAGCGTTTGACCTGGCTATCGGGATGCGTTGGCACCGTCACGACAATCTTGATGTTGGTGGCAGCGGTCGTATAGACCTGCGTTTGCACCGTGAGAGGGATGAAATTGGCATCCGTCTTGTACGGGTTCCCGATACGGCCAAGCATGTTCTCCGGGACGGCGCACAGCTTATAGCGGCCCCGGACCATGCTGCCGCCTGTCGTGCAAGACGAATAGGCGAGGTTGACTTTGCTGATCGGAACGCCCCACGGATAGCGCGCACCGGCGACAGACTTGACCATCTCATGATTGGCAATGAGATAGAGCGTGTTATCCACGACACACGCTTCCGGAATCTGCTCAAAGACCGTCTCAGGAGTTGCCATCCTCAGGCTCCTTTATCGCCGCAGGCTGCGCACGGAATGACTTGCTTCTGCACGAAGTGTCGGCATGTGTAGCCCTTCAACTGGACGCATTGCTCGGTCGTCAATTCTGGATCATCGCATTCGCCGGTCTTGAGGTCCAGAAACTCACATCGCGGAAGGGCTGCAATCTTCGCGGCACTGGCTTGCTTCGCCTGCATCGCGTCCGGATTGCCGCGACAGTCACGCGCGCACGTCGCAATGTTTGGGAATGGGCCAAAGACTTGGCGCAGGCATCCGACCGTCTTGCGGTTCGGATCACGCAGCATGAATTGGCATACGAAATCAATGTCGATCATGGCGCTGAAATCTCCATCGTGGTCGGGGAGATAATAGTTGACGTATAATGCGTCGTCGGTTCTTCCGTTCCGTTTGGCCAGAGCGTGTATGTTCCGTCCGGATTGTCACCATCGCGCTTGACCCATATGCCATGGGTGGCGCCGGATGTAATGGCAAACAACCAATAGGACGAGCCGACCAATTGGATGGCCATCTCGTCAACCCGCATATCCGTATCCGGAACGCGAAGATCAGCAACACCGTTAAAAAACCAGAAGCACGGCGTTGCGGCATAATAGCTGATATTCGAAATCTCTGCAACGTCGGTCGAGATATGCGTGTAGGCGGCGGTCGAGACGGCATCCGCAATAGTAATATCATAGACGCCAAGGATATTCTCACCATCGCCGCCACACGGGAACGTGCCCCACGACGTACTGCACGGACACGTTGCGGGAACGCTTCCCGATGCAAGACACGCTGCGCACGTCGCATAGGTATTGGTGATATCGCTAATGGCCGTATCAGGCTTACCCGGAACCGCCGCTTGCGCCAGCGAATAGCATTTCCCGTTCACCTTGACGACGGCTGGAGGCGTGGTCTGCGCGGTGATTTTTATCTCAGCACTCATGGCGGCTCCTTATCCGGCGCACTCGCGGTACGTGTCGTATTTGTCAACGTCTGTTGCACCGCATTCGCGATAGAGGTCATAGGTCGTCGCCAAGCACTTCCCCGGCGCATACCCGTAGATATACAAGTCGCGGTCGCCCAAGCGCGGCGTTACCAAGTCCTCGTCCAAGTCGTCAGATTGCAGCCATTCGCCGGACGGGATCGCAATCGCCGGAGTCGCCGTGTCATTGATGACGCCAGCGGTCATGGCATAGGTGTCCGTGCCGCCGACCACGGTGAAGCCGCCCGTAATGCGCCGCGAGACTTCATGATCCGGGTCATACAGGACGGCATCCACAGCCCACGTCTGTCCGGATGCGCACACGTATTCCTGATAGAAATCCTCGTCCACGCTCACGTAATCGTCCGGGAGGCCAACCTTCGCATACTGCATCCCCAGAAGGATTTGGCGCGCACTGGCAAACGCCACCCCGGAGGATGTCTGTTTGGTCACGCTGAAGGCGTCATTGCTCAGGCTTGCGCGATTCTGCTCCAGATAGGACGGCAGCATGGCGAACACTTCAAAGCCCGTCCAATTGTCATCGACATACCACGGCCAGATGCCATTGTCCGGATCTGCCGCCGTGCCGCTCCATGCCACTGTCAGCTTGACGAGGGCCACGCCGTCGCCCGACTCAAAGACAGCAGACGGAATCGACGGGTATCCGCTGGCGGTACTGCCCAGTGACACGCTCGATCCTTCCACCCATGTCGGGCCGGGGCAGGCTTTGCCCCACGTCATCGTTGCGGATGCCCCCACCATCGACGCGGCATACAGCACGATGTCGAACGGGATGAACGTTCCGCCCACGCCTGCCATCGCCGTCTGCGTGACCCACAGCATGATCGTGGAGGAGTAGGCATTCGTGCCGGTGAAGCCGACATACTCGCGGCCATCCAGTCCATCCAGGTCCAGCGTGTGAAGATTGACGGAAAGCGTCGGAATCGGGCGCACCACATTCGTCATGGTGCCGCCTTGGAGGTAATTCTTATTGCCAAGGATCGTCGCCGAGATGACCGCGCGCACGTTCGTCACGAGGTCATACGAATCGTCCGGCGTCTCCGGCAGGTTGAACCGCGCATTCGTCATCGTCCAGACGGTGTTTCCGTTGCTGAACACCCCTGTCGCTGCGGCGGTGTCGATCAGATAACGGGCTTCGGTGTAATAGGTGCTGGACGTTTTCAACCCCGGCATGTAATCCGTCGGCAGATAGGCGCGCAATGTCGGAACGCCCGGCAGCGCCACCATCATGCCCGTCTTGAGATTCTTCGCCGTCACCGTGAAGGAGAAGTAGCCGTTGTGCTGGACCGTCTCCGGAGCCGTCACAATCAACTGAATCTTGTCGGTCTTGATGTCCTCGTCGTCGCCACCCCCCGGTTCATCGGGTTCATCAGGATCGTCCGGCGGGACAATCGGCGGCGAGTCGGGCGGCGTAATGGTCGGCGGCGTGATGATCGAGATGGTCGGTTCGTCGGTATCATCCCCGTCGTCGCCATCCTCGCCGTCATCCCCATCGTCTGTATCGTCGTCGTCCTCTTCTTCGTCCTCCGGCTCCGTCTCGTCCTCCTCAGTGCCGCCACCGCCACCTCCGCCACCACCCCCAACGCTGCCGGGGAAGTAGAGGATGGCAAACGTTTTCGAGACGGTGCGTGTGTCGTCGTTCGTATCGACGCCCGACGCTGTGATGGTGGCCGTGCCGTAGTAGTAGACGTTGAGAATCGTGCCGTCGCCCCGGTCCCATGACGAGACGAGCGTGCCATACGACCCCAAGGAATCGTCCGGCGGCAGGATGAAGGTGAGCGTCTTGGAGGCCGCCTGATCGGTATAGGTGACATCCGTGGTTGTGGTATGGTCGCCGGTGCCCCAGAGGACGTAATGGTGCCATGTATACTCGTCGGCTTCAATGCCGAGGTCGTCGCCGCCATACGTCGTGAACAGGAGGCTTCCCGTCGCCTGAATCATCGTGGCGCTTGGGTCGTACCCATACCACTTGCCGGTCTTGTAATACATGATGGTAGAGTTGGAGTCCTCCACCGACATCACGAAGTCGCCTTCCAAGTCCTCGTCGGTCGGATCACCCGGAACGACGATCACGAGGCCACCCTCCACGCCGCCAAGCATGGCGAAGGGATCGACCTCCACCCGTGGCGAGGCCACCTGATACCCCGGTCGCGTCTCCATATACCCTTCACGGGCATACGTGACCATGTTCCGCGCGTCAGGGAAAATCCCCAACGGAACATTGTACATCGGCAGGGCTTTGTTGATCCCACCGAAGCGCGCTTGCCGGATGTCAGGTTCTTCGGGGTTTTCGGTTGACATGCTCACCTCGCAAAGAACGGCCCATCTTCTCGCGACAACTTCGCGTGCATGTGCTTCAATTCGTTGAGGTATTGCTGCCGGTACTGCTGCGCCGTCATGTCCAGATACTGCCGCTCTTCATCCCGCTTCAAGCGATCCTGCCGTGCTGACCACAGGATGAAATCCCCAACCAGCGGAGGCCCGAGCGGAACATCGGAGTCTGCCGCCATCTCCGTCGGCATGAACGCTGACAGGACAGTATACACACCTGCGGTCGCGGGTTCAAGATGTAACCGCATGGCATTGGTGCCCGTATCGTATCCGGCAATCGCCCACGAGGTTGTCTCCAGATACGACAGGTTGTCCGCCCATCGAATCTGCCCCCCGCGCGTCCGATGCACGACACGGCTGCCGTCGGCATCGTAGACATCGCGGACATGGATTGTCGTTGGAGACAGAATCAGGTAACCACCTGCCGCAGTAATGGTTTCAGTTTGTTCGGTAAACCACCACGGCTGCATATGGCAGAGTTCCCGATAGGCGGCGTTGAGCGCCAGGTTCGCGTCCAGCGTCAGCGAGGCCATATCGGAACGGTCATGTCCTTCCATGCCCAGAAGCTGAGAACGCAATGACGCGAATGTTGCCATCGGTTAATCCTCCAGACTCTGAAACTCTCCATTGAGAACGCCAAGCTGCCGCAGGTGGAGACGGGACGGCAGGCGGCTGGTACGAATCTTTTCCCGCAGAATCCGCGCGTCGATGTCGCTCAGTTCGCGGAAGCAACGGCTCTGCGGCTTCTTCGTGTTGTTCTTTTCGTTGGACTTGTGCGCCCGGAGCGCGGCAATCACCTTGGGATCGCTCGTCTCCAGATAGCCATGCGTGAACGTCACGAAGTCGTCCGGCTGCGGCATCTCGCCTTTCGGGACCGCGCGCACCATCACGTCATGCTTCGCGCCCGTCCGGTAGGCAAAGATCACCGGCCCTTGGTCCACGTTCTTTGGCATCTCGTTCTTCGGCATATCATTGGCCATGGTCATCGTCCCTTCAATCAGTCAGTCAGTCAGTCAGAAGAACATCTCCCCGGCCCACCCAAACGGCAGGCCGGGGAGCGGAGGATTAGGCTTCGGAGACGCGGCCCAGAGCAGCGTCCACCGTCAGGCTGGCACTCGCCATCGCCGCGCTGTTGATGATGCGCACGACGAGCTTGTACGCGCACTCGCGAGTTCCGGGCTTCCAGCCGGGGGTGCTGGTCACGGACGCAGAGACGGTCGTGGCGCCGGTAGCCGACTCGTAAATCTTCGTCTCGGTCCCGTCCTCGCAGTCCACGGCATAAATCTGGAACTTCGAGGTGCCGGAGGCATAGGTGCTGTAGCCCGTGATGCCGTAGACCTTGGACAGCATCCCAAGCAACTCGTCCAGCTCGTAGCCGTCCGTGTTGGCCTCCAGCGTCAAGCTGAGGTCGAGGGACAACTTGGTGCTGGTGTCGCCGTAGCAGACGATTTCGGCGGTCTTGGCGCTCGTCGCGGCCATCGTTTTCATGGCGGCGGCGGAGGTTTCACTGCCGAGACCGTCCTTGATGTAGCAGCGCCAGTTGGGGCTGCCGTTGATCGTCGCGGCCACCTTCGCCAGCGTGTTGTACGCCGTCGCGCTCACGTCGATCACACCCGTCGAGGCAACAACGGTCGTATCGGCAGCGCCGTCCACGATGAACGTGAGATCGCCAGTCGTTTCAGCGACCTCCACCGTGACAGCGCCAGAGACCGTCGCGCCGATGTACTTGATGATCAGCACTTCATCCGTGTCATCCGTGCGCACGTAGTTGCCGCGCTTGGATTCCAGCATGGCGTTGATCTGTTCGTAACCCATGATCAAACTCCTTTCTGGGCCTGATTAGGCACCGATACCCGAGATGATGGCGAAGTTCTCCGTGTTCCACAGCTTGAACCCGACTTCGAGCTGGAGTTCGTTGTGTTCGCCGTCAACACCGATACCGGCGAGGTTGCCGTCGGACGTGCCGCTGGTGGTCAGGGTCACATCAACCGGACGACCGTTGACGCCAAACTTCGCCATCTTGTTCGTGTCCAGAATCCAGATCTGGTCATCGAGGCCGAGGCCGCCGTTGCCGCTGTAGTTCCACGGCTTGTACGGGACACAGTGGAGAATCTGGCCCGTGCTGCACTGGAAGTCGTAGACCGCCGTGCCGAGCTTCTCGGTCGCCGCAGCGTTGTTGACGATGATCTGCTGCTTGTCGCGCGCCCACGAGGACATGGCGAGGAAGTGGTTCGTGCCGCAGAACGCCACCTTGCTGTCGCTCGTGTCCGCCTGATTGAAGTAGCGGACGAGAAGGTTGTTGAACACCGACTCCGTGAAGATGGTGCCGGTCACGTCCACGTTCATCGTGCGGCTGCCGTCGGCGGTCATGAAATACTGGAGGCCACCGGTCTGGCGATACGTCGCCGTGCTGCTTCCGGTCTTGTACCGCTGACCGAACAGGAAGGAACGCTCGATCTTGCGCAGGAACTCGCGCGTAGCGTTCTGGCGGTCGTAGGTCAGCTTGTCCGGGCCGTAGACCTGTTCGGCCTTGGCGAGGCCGGAAATCTTCCAGCCTTCGCGCATCATTTGGACGTAGTTGTACTGCGTCCACGGTTCGCGGTTGTAGACATCCACGGGGCTGCTGAGTTCCGGCAGGACGTTGCCCATGACGGCGAATTCGTCACCGGCGAGGATCGCAGCCGCCGCTTCCGAGCCGAAGCCACGGGTGACGGCGATACTGGAGGTCGTCGGTGTGGCCGTGACGTGGATCACTTCACCCGTCCGCAGGTTGTAGAGCGCGTCATACTTGCGGAGGATGTCCTCGTCGCCACTGACCACCACGAGGGTCGTGGCGCTATCGCTGGCGGCAGTCGTGATGCGGACGGTCGCGCGATAGTCCTCGTCCTCGTACCATGTGTACTTGGAGTTGCCAGCCGTCTCCATCGGGATCATGGAGAACAGGCGGTACATAGCGGTGTTGTCCTGATCGCCGGTCATGTGAATGACTTCATCCGGCTTGAGAATCTGCCTGCTGAGAATGGTATCCGAAAACGCGGTGCTTTGACCAAGAGTGGGCGTTCCCATGATGGGTTATCCTTTCTTCCAGAGAGAGCCAACCGTTCCGCTCTGATAGGCGGACGGCGTGGGCGCTGCGTTGGGGATGTTGCTTCCGTCACCACCGACAATCGGCGGGGCGGTACGGACTGGAGCGGCGGGAGGGGTCTTGCGAGCATTCAGCGCAGCCGCGAGCATTTGCTCCTGGTTGACGCCGGTTGCCGCATAGACCGCTTCCACAGGATTCGGCAGGTATCCGCGTTCGTTGATGAACCGATCCGTCACGTCGGCGATGCGTTGCACCTCCGCAGGCGACAGTCCGTACTGCTTCACCATCCGATCCACTTCATTGCCGAATTGGGCCACGGCACGATCTGCACGCTCGCGATTCTCCCGCTCCTGCAATCGACGTTCGATGGTCGCATCGGCGATCTTCGTCATCAACTGCGGGAATGTGCCGTCGTCAATCGCCTTCACCACTTCGGCCTGCGTGAAACCGGCATCCATTGCCTGTTGCATCTGGGCCTGCGGTTGGGGCGATACGGCTGCGGGTTGCGCGGCGGCTCCGTATTTGGACTCAAACTCCTGCTGCATCTTTCTCCGCTCCTCGGCAATGCGCCGGTCGGCCACGCTCTGGAAATGCCGTTCCCGTTCCGCAATGACGGCTTCCGCCTCACTACGGCTCAGGTATTCAGCACTCCCGGCGTCCGGTACCGTCTCGCCAGAAGCAGGGGCTGCGGGTTCGGTCGGCTGCACCACAGGGGATGCAGGCGTTTCCGGAACCACAGCACCAGGTGCCACAAGGTTTTCGTCACCCATGATCTTACTCCTTCTGCTCAAGCAGTCCGTCAATCACACTCAGCAAGTCCAGATAGACCTGCCGACGATTGTAGTTCAAGTTGTGGTTCTTCGCGTGCGTGTCGTCGTTGATGGCTTGCAGCATCTTCTGCTCGTGCCATTCCACGGCGGCACCCATCATCGCCATGAAGCGCGCGGTCATCGGGTCCTCCGCCCAATCGCCAAGCTCACGGCGAAAGCGTTGGAGGTCTTGCACCCCGGCCATCAGGCGCGCTTGGAGGTCGCGGTTCGTCATGACTGTTGCGCCTCCATCTGCGCTTCGCGCTCACTGTCCTCTTTGACATCCGGCTCAAGAAGCTGCTCGGCTCCCATGCCAGCGCCACCCTGTCCGCTACCACGACCTTCCGGCATCGGCGCGCCAGCCATCATCGCGGCTTGACGTTGGGCGAACGCAAAGTGTTCCTGCACATGCGCCATGAGCGCCATGCCGAGCATCGGGTTCATGTTCGCCATCTGCATGAACGCTTTGTCCTGCATCAGCATTTGGTGAACCTGCAGGTGGCGGGCGTCGTTGTCATCCGGATCGCGGCTGATCGGCGCACCCTGCATCAGGTTTTCGTTCTCCTGCATCGGGTCGTTGCCGATATGGTTCTCCGGGAACACGTCGTCCGGATTGATGCGACCTTCAAACGCGACTCGCGCATACTCGCGCATGATCGGCTGCGGATTGCCGCCCATTTGGGCCGCAACAGTGGCGAAATTGAGGTATTCTTGGGCGAGGCCCACCGGCGTTCCGGGGCTTCCCGTCGGAACAAGGTCTTTCCCGACGATGCCAAAGAGGTCATTCCCTTCGATCGGACGGGCGTTCTGCATCTCAGCGCCCATCGGCACCGGGAGCCATTGCTCGCCGACCACCTGGAACGCTTCATGGGGCTGGAGGTACATCTGGCACAGCTCCAGCGCGACGGTGTTGACATCGACCATTGCAGCAATCGCCATGTCATCCTGCGGGGCCATCCGGTTGCCAGCCTGCATCGAGAGGTCGCGTGTGGCCGTCGCCGTCATGCCGGAGTATTGCGCCTGTCCGCGCATGGTATCGTTCACCCCGGAGGCGCGGTCGATGGCGTTCTGGCGAATCCAGTCAATCGCGAAGAAAATCTGTTGGGTGGCGTTCGGCGGCATGAGAGGCTGGACATCACGCGGGTTCTGGGTATAGTGGTAATATCCGGGCGTGATGCGCTGATTCGCAAGATCGGCGTCGCTTCCGATGTAGGCAGGATTCGAGGACTTCTTGATGTTCTCGATCCCGACTTCCATGATGGCGTTCGCCATGTCCTGCAAGTCCAGCGTGCGGATCAAGTCGCTGTCGCCGTACAATTCACGCCCACGGCGGCGCGGCGTCAGGACGCTGATCGGCAGGCGGCCTTCCAGCATGGCCGGATGGACGGCGATCACGATACTCTCGTTGACGCGCACGATCCACCGCTTGTTGGCTGTGTCCATGAACGTGTCAACCGCAACCTTCTGATAGTACGGGTCGATGTCGGCCTTCTTCTCGGTCGTCTGCGAAAGCTCCAGCATCCGCTTCGAGGCGTAGCCGCCATAAGTCGTGCCGGGGCCGGTGTAATCGACTTTCTTGTTCGCAGCGGCTTCCATGTCGGAATCCGTAAACCACACCAGTCCGGCAGCACGCATCGCGGTGAGTTCGCCCACGGTGGCCATCTTGCGGATGATCGCGCACGCGCACTTCTCAATGTTGCGGGCGTTGTCAATCCAGATGTTCCACGGGGAGATCGACTCCATGATGCGCTTGTTGCCCTGCCAATACTGGAACATAAAGCCTGTGCCAAGCTTCGCCGCGTCGTAACACCAATCACTCAGCTCTTCATCGGTCTGGATTTCGTGGCTGTATTGGTAGTTCAGGAATGACACGGCGCGCTTGGCACCTGGAATATCGTTCTTCTCGCGGCCTTTGATGTCGCAGTAGTCCTGCGCATTGCCGCGCACGTTCATGTAGAGACGGCTGTAGATGTGTTCGCACGCCTCAAACACGAGCGGGAGGGATTGCCCAAGACGCCAGCGGCCCTTCTCGACATCAGAGCGGTCATCGTCCATCATGTTGACGGACGCATTGCGCAGCAAATCCTCGCGCATGCCGTCGTCCATGTTGAACGCCGCTTCGATGCGGGTCCAGTCGTCCTCATATTTCGTTGTGCGGATGTTCTTGAGGTGCGTGTGCATCGTCTCGACTTTCTTGTCGATACGCTCCATGACCTCCGCAAAGGACTTCGCGCCTTCCATCTCCGGCATCAACTTGGGGTCGAACGCCGGGGGCAGCGCCGGAAGCTCCTCGTACATCTCCGGGGGTTCGGGGTCGGTCGGGATGGGAATCTGCTCCCCGCCGCTCTCCTCGTTGGCACGGATGATCGCAGCCGCCTGCTGATCCCACATCATGGCGCTCTGCTCATACGCTTGCGTGTTGGCTTGGTTCTCCGCCGCAATCGCTTGGCGCTGTTGCTGGTAGGCTGTCAGATCGTAGTTCGCGCCACTCATGCCAGGAACCTCCGCACGCCACGGGGAACACGATTCAGCGCCGGGGTCAGACACACCGGTTTGCCGGAACCGCGCCGAACGTCAAAGACTTGGACTGCATTCGCCAGCGTGTCGATAATGTCGTCATGCACGCCGTTCGGGAACGTCATCGCTTCATCCTGCATCCGACGCCGCAGTTCCACCGGGAAGTCGTTGCAGAACCAGAGCTTGCCGCCCACGAGATAGGACGCGAGCGTTTGGATGCGCGCTTCCTTCGATTTGATGCTATTGTCCGTCAGCTTGAAGAACAGCGGGGGCCGCACACCCAAGCCGCGCGCCATGTCCTCGCACAGCGTCCGGCTGCTCTCCTTGGCGTGAATCTCAATGCCAAAGGGCTTCGTGCATCCATACTTGTCGCGCCATTCGAGCGCCCGCATGAAGTAGGCGCGCAAGTCTTTCTGCGGAGCCGCCATGCCGTTCATCAGGTAGAGTCGGCCCTTGTTATCGCAGGCCACGACGAGGAGGACGGCACTATCCGCGCCACCATACGACGGGTCGCCGAGGACGGCAATCTGCAATCCACCCTGGTTCTCACCCATCATGGCGATGCCTTCCGGACATCCGAGCCACGTTACCAGCTTTTCGGCGGAACAGTTGACATCATGCGCGAAGTCATCCGCCGCAAAGAACGCATTATCCTCGGAAGTTGGGTTATTCTCCATCTGCGCGTACCATTCGCTGACGGGGCGCGTGGATTGCTTCTTCACGAGGAGGCTTTCGCGGATGATGTTCTCAAACTTGACGCCACGGTATTTCACGGGGCGGTTCACGTCATCAATATCAATGCAGAATCGCAGGAAGTTGAGGGGGCGCTTGCCACCATGACCATCCGGTTCGGTGCATCCGAGGACCATATGGCCCGGAACGATGTCGGTTTTGATGGGGGAGTCGTGATCGAGGATGTTCCGATAGGCATCGCCCATCTGATAGCGCGTGCCTGTCACCCAGATATGGCATCCCGGAGAGGCCACGTTCGACATCACCTGCTGCATCTTCATCCACAACTGGCCCTGCACTTCCTGCTGCTTGTAATTCTTATCCGTCACGATGTCGTCCATCCAGACGACGCCGTTGAAATGCAATCCGGCCAAACCGGACAGGATACCGTCGGCCATGAGCGCCGGGGCGCGACTGTTCAAGCCGTCGCCCGGACGGTTCATGTAGACCGCGCCGGAGGTGTAATAGTCTTTGGAGTAGGGGAAAACACGGTCGGAAAAGAGGTCTTGCACCTTCGGGTGGAGCAGCAAACTCGTCACGCGAGCAAGCCGCGCGGTGGCCTTGTCCTCTTTATCGCAGAGGATCATGAACGACTTTTCCGGGTGGGCCAGCATTTCACGCGCGAGAGCGCATTCGGCGATGGTGGTCTTGAAGTGGTCACGGGCGATGAATACGATATACTTGGGCTTGGCGATGGCATTGCCGTGTTCATCCACGCCGGGGCGGTCGAAATACGCTGCCGCGCGCTCGGCATAGGGGCACCACGGATAGAACCCCGTATCGGGATCGTACATCACCTCTTGGCGCTTGAAGTGGTATGGATTGACGCCGACGAATCGTGAGAAGTTGAGCGTTGACGCCAGAACCCATTCCCGCAGCTTGCGCCGTTCGAGAACACGCTTCGCGGCTTCCAGTCGCAGGGCAACCTCGTCAGCCTGCGATTTCTTCCGCTTCTTCGTCGTGGGCTTCTCCAGTGTCGCCGTCAACAATCACCCCTTTGGCATCAATGACCTTTTCGCCGGTCGCTGTCTCCAGTTGGCGGATCATGGACAGGAGAGCTTCGTCATCTTCCGCTTCCAGCCCATCCTCCAACATCCGCTCGCTTTCCACGGTCTTGGTGCTGACGCCCACATGGAACTTGTGGATATCCACCACGACCTTGGCTGCATCCAATCCGAGCTTGGCAATCCGCATGGACTCGGGATCATCGAGGCTCTTGTCACTGATCCGCTTCACCAGCATCACACACTTGCGGACAATCGTCTCAATGGCCTCATTGTCGCGGAGAATGCGTTCAATCTCTTCGCATCCCTCGACTTTGACGACCGAGCCGGAGCCTTTCACTGATCTGCGCGCCATGCAGTCCACCCATTCTTGTTGATACTGAGTCTCAATACGCTTACCGCAAGGTCATGTCAAGGACTATTTTCGCCAACACAACCTTATTGATACTGCGTCTCAATATCACTTTCGCTGGATTCCGGGATTGTTCTTGCGTGCAGCGTACCGTGCGTGTATACGAACAGAAGTGCGCTAGACCGTTTAGTTGGATTTCGTGACGAAAGGATTGGATATGCCGGAATTACTCAATGTGAAGCAGGTTGCCGCCATGCTCTCCGTCTCCGCGCGCCATGTGCAAAAGATGGCCGCTGCCGGAAAGCTGCCGCAGTCGATCCTCTTGGGGCGCTCGCGGCGGTGGAGCCAACAGGGGATCATGGACTGGATTCGCAACGGATGCCCGGAGAATGGGAGGAAGTCATGATTCATTGGGATTCTTTCTGTTGCGGAATGGCAATCGGCATGACACTCTGTGGTGCCGTTGCGATTCTCTATCCGATGGAGGTCGCGTGGCGCGTGGCGAGGCAACGGCGTAGGGATGCTTTAGAGGCAATGATTGACGAGCGACTGAACGGGAGGAAGTCATGAGAGACTATGGTGTGAGTGCCGGAGCCGATGTCTACAACCGCCACGACCGCGTTCTGGAACTCGCGCGGGAGCTAATGCTGGCGATTCAGTCCAATGGAGCACTTTCTTGCACAAAAGCTCCCGATGTTGCATGCATCGTCGAAGGCGCTGAAAGGTGGATTCGCATGGAGGACGCCTATGAGCTGCCGGAGGATATGCGATGACATGGCTCACGCATACGCCGCTGGCCTATGATATCGTCCATCACTTCGATGTCGAACCGGAGACATGGACGCAAACACATTTTACCGTCGATCACGCAAGCGGAGTCAAGCTATGGACTGAACATGGATATTGGGGGTTTGATATCAATCAGCCTTTGAATACCACGTTCTCGTGGTTCGACAAGCGGTTCGTCTGGCGCGCCTACAAGCGATGGTTGCAGTCGCGGACGATGTATCAACTGTGCGGGAAGCAAGACCCGCGTCATGTCATTGCTGGATTGGAGAGACTACGATGACCATCACATGCCCCAACTGCGGCGACGATATTGAGTTTTTCAACCAAGGCCACGAGTACGAAGCTCTCTGCGATTGCGGGTTCCAAGCCAGCATTACGGTCGCCAGCGTGCAGGAGCCGGAACGGTGGGAGGATCAGCATGATCAAACGCACTGATGTCCATTGGGAATACCCACCCATCCAGTCTGTGGAGAATGCTGGCGGAACCATCGATGCCCTGGCGCTGTTCGACGATGGAGCATGGGATCGTGTCTGGTTCACCTGCGATGCAAACGGCGTCTATCTGCACGGTGCCGACGATCATGATCGCCTCATCTGCTGCGTCCAGTGCGAACCCGATGCGTTTGTCCGCATGACCGGCGAGGAAGCCGACGCCTGCATTCGAGAGCATGGGTACGATCCGGACGTGTGCCGCCATTGTGGGATAGCCATGCGCGAGGACGGGGCCAGGTTCTGTTCCGCCTGCACGCAGTATTGGGATGAACGGTATCAACGAGAGATCGACGAGATTATGGGGAGGAGTAACACATGAGCGCGGAACACAACTATCGCAGCGCGCAATGCTGCGGAACGTGCGCCAATGCCAAGATCGACGAGGACGACGATGATGGCCGCTATGTAATGTGCAGCCTGATTCCTGTTCGCCATATCGCTATGGTGCCGTGGTGCCAATTGACCCCAGATGAACAGGATTGGATGCGGCAAGCATACGACAGGGTTGCGTTGGTGACTACCGACATGTCGATTGAAAAGCAATTCGTGCTGGACCAAATGCGCCGGTCCGGGCAGTATTGCCAGAGCGCATGGGCCGATATCACGCATGTGTGTGACCGATACCGGAAGGGGATGGAATGAGCATCAATCTCGCCAACGCCATGCAGCACGCATCAGCATTGACCTCCGAGCTGCACTATGCCGAGAGGCAACCGCTTCCGGAATACCATGCTGCCTATGTGCATAGTCTTGAAAACGCGCATCGTCAGGCGCTGGAGTGCGCCGAAGCCATCGTCGCCGAGTTGGTGAAGCTGGCGGTGCGGGAGGATGAACCATGAACGACGACGATGCCATCATCCCTGTGATATTCATCATGATCATTCTGTATGTTTTTCTGTGCGGTACTCCATGAACCGTTTTCTCGAAAAGGATAACACCATGAACTACACATCCACCACCGCGAAGATCGTAAACGCCATCATCGAGAAGATCGAGCAGTATCCCCATTTGTGGGATTGCGCCGATACCTTCTTCGCCCCCGGCGAGCCCTATGCCGCCATTGCATCGCCGGACACAGAGGCCCATATCCATATTTGCTTCCCTGTATACCTCAACCTCAGCGACGAGTCGAAACATCGACTCTACGAAACCATCCAAGCGTGGCGCGGGTGGCGCGAACAGAAGCTTCTGGGCGACATCATCCGCATGGGCGTGTGAAGGGAGAAGCCATGAATGACGACAATGTGATCTTTCGCCTGAAATGCCCACTGTGGGTGCTGATCGTCATCGCCCTTGGACTCTATTGGATTATAAAATGACGCCATCGCGCTACGACACGCTGCCCATCCCGGAGACGTTCGAACCGATCATCGCCTGCGTTCAACGCCTCATGAACTATGACTGGATGGCCGACTCGTCCCGGAAGGAACACCTCCGCCACCAGATCATCGTCTGGGCGGTCCATACCTCCGGGCAGATGACGCTCCAGGCCATCGCAGATCACCTTGGTCTGACGCGGCAAGGCATCCAGCACAAGGTCACGCGCATCCAATCACTGTTGGAGGCCATGCACCCGACAGCGGACCTCATGGCGGCGATGGATTATCCCTTGGAGCCGGAGCGAGAACACGATGTCATCGTCGATGATCGCATTCACGCCACCGATATGATCGTCTCCCGCGAGGACCACGATGCCATTGAACACGTCGAGAGGGGGGATTGGCTCTCGTTTTTTCTCAAAGAGAGGGATATGCAGCAAGGACGACGTTATGCGTGGGACGGCGTTGAGAACAACAGGCCCATGTTCGGCCACGCCAACGAAGCGCGCCTCCAGAAACAGTGGTACGATAGGGTCCAGAAAGCCTATTGGTACGATCCATCATCGAAAACCGTCCATGAACACGTCTGAGACGCAAGAAAGGAACATAACATGAGCGGAGACAACGAGAATTACTCTATCGGAACCACCATTGACCCCGAGACTGTCAAGGAGGCCATCTACGAGGCCACGCTCGCATTCTTCCGGGAGCAAACCAATGACCCCACCTGGGGCATGATGGTCAAGAAAGCCATCGAGGATGCCGCATATCAGGCCGTGAAGGATGCCAACGCGGGGAAATAGCCGGTTTTCGAGACGAACGACACACTACAAGCCCCTTGGAGGCATTTCAGGGGGCTTTGTCGTATCATCACACTACCGTTGGTGGGAAAATGCAACCTTGGTGCCTTAGCGCGCGTTTTTGAGCCTATCGAGGATTGCGTCTCTGGGGGAATAACGGGCGCCTGTCAGATGGGATACGGTTGCTTTTGGCTGGAATAGCGTCGTAAAGCCCTTTTCTGCTGAGTTTTATGAAAAGTTTTGAGAATTTTTTTTGTAGGTTTTGGGTGGAGGTATCATATATAGAAATACCCCGCGCGCCTGCGGGTGGGTAGGGGCGTCGTCTGGCGTGCTATCGGGATTGAATCTCAATATCAACATGGTTGGACCCCGCCAGATAGCCTATCTTATGCTGTTAGTACCTTAAAATCATTGGAGTTATGACGGCGGATAGTGAACACTATCAACCGATCATGCTGTTAATCACCCCTATTGCCATGCTATCCGGCCCCTGCCTTGCTCATGCCGATATGCTCAATTTCCCTTAATACAAACGTTTGGATTGGCCGAAAGACTACTCTTCCCCTCTCTCTTATACCTTACCATAACCAAACTACTATCACCCTATATATATAATACAGTACTACTATTACCCTTTAAAGCCCCCCCCCCCTACCCATTGGCTATTCTCTCCCTGTTCTCTCCCCTATCACACCACCGTCGCCTTGCTTACTCGCGCGAGATCACCTCAGTCATGCCCCTATTGCCCCGCTAATCACCGTCAATCCGTACCTTACTCAATACCTATCCCGATGCTATCCATGGCCCATTATCCGCCTCAGGCTATCACCTCAGGCTATCACCTTGGCAATGCAATCCCACCGGACCGGCTCGCTCTCGGTCCATATGAGCCTATCTCCAGCCTCTTTTGCGCCTATTTTCCGTCCTTTCTCTACGATTTCCCGGAATTACCGGCGGATATTGTCCTCTAGCGCCGATATACAGCATGACCGGCAATCAGGCCGGGACAATCAGGAGAGGCAGACATGCAAATCATCGTATGCACAATCGCGCAAACAACAGAGCGCGAAACCCTGTGGGCGGAATACATGTTCCGTTCATTGGTCCGCAAAAGCAATCTCACGGCGGAAGAAAAAGCGATTGCATGGGAAGAAGTTGACAGGCTTGACGGCATTCTTTTCGGTGAGGTGTGATATGGATACCCTAGCGGACGTGAAAAACCGCGCGCTTGCCAGTAGCATACAAGCGCAATACGCGAAAAAAGCCCTTTGGTACCTCAACAACAAAGACTATGCCGGTCTCAAGCGTCTTGTGGAGATTTGGCATTCGGATACCCTGGTTCACTCGCTCAGAAACGGAAAGGGATAGATCATGGCAATCCAAAGAATCAGGATGCACGATTATCGGACAAAGGAAACGCCATGGACAAGTCGAAATATCTACAAAGGACCATACGCGAAACGCGCGTCGCATATCATGCTTTTTCGCGAAGGCCGATGGTATAGGGTATACGTTCAGGGTATCGGAAATGTGGCCTGCTTTTGGATTGAATCAAAAGGTACGCGTATCTATTGCGACTGAAACGCTTTTCCTATGGTCATGCCTAACACCATGGCCATACAAAAAGCGCTTATGGATAAGCGCAATAAACAGAAAAGAGGATGCAATCATGGCGAAGATGACCAAAAAGCGTTTGGCGGAAAAGTTAGAAGCGATCGCGGAATTGCGCGCAATGCTCAAACCGAAGGATACAGTCTTTTGCATCCTTCGGCACGTATCGAAAAGCGGAATGCGCCGTGTTATCGACTTTGTGATTTACGTTGACGGCGCGCCGCGCCATATCGGATATCTCATGACGCTTGCTGATGTTTATGGGGCGTGGAATCAGGACAAGCAAGGCATGACCGTCGACGGTTGCGGCATGGATATGGGCTTTGCGTGCGTCTATAATCTCGGTGCGGCTGTTTGGCCGGATGGTACTCCCGAACCACATGGGACACGGAACGGTGAGCCGGATTATGCTGGCGGATATGCGCTTAAAAGCAGTTGGATGTAAAAACCTTTCTCCATACCCTACTCGCTCTTTCAGTAGGGTATCAAGAGCGGTTTGTCAGACTCAAAACAAGGGTAAAACAGAAAGGGAACAGCAATGAACGCGATCATGTTTGCGCGCAAGGCGGGTGTGAAATATGCATACGACACGGTTGACGCTTCATGGATTCCGTTGGATATCGTTCGCGTAGGGAAAGATGCGCCAGATATGGAAGCGAATGACCAAACGCGTTTTCTTGAAATGTATGGCGCTGAAAGTTACACGCCATACGCGCGCCAGGAATACTGGAAAGCCTATAACAAGATTGCAATCAATCATAACTCTACAATCGGAACGGAGGAATAGCCATGCAGTTGACTGAAAAATACCGTCCGAAAGCGTTTAGCGCATTGGTCGGTCAAGAGAAAGCCGTCCGAATTATCCAACATACGACACGAAACGGAACGGGCAAAGCAATCCATTTCATCGTTGGCCCTTCGGGGTGCGGGAAAACTACACTGGCAAGGATTGTCGCAAGCCAGCATTGTGGCGAAACGGGTATCGTCATGGAATACGGTTCCGGCGATGATATCACGGCAAGCGTCATGAATGATATGGAAGAAAGATTCAAGCATTCTAGCATGTTGCCACAAGCGATTATCGTGAATGAGGCGCATAGGATGAAAGCGGCTGTTGTGGCGAAAATGCTAGGCATTATGGAAAACATGCCAGCATGGGCATATATGGCGTTTACTACGACAATGGATGGCGAAGGCGCATTATTCGATGGAGTGAGTGAGAAAGAACTGGTACCGTTTTTTCGACGTGCGACAAGGGTACAATTAACCCGCCGCCTAGATACTGGCAGTCTCACCGAAGTATACGCCAAAGAGGTTCAGCGCATAGCCATAGCCGAAGGGCTTGACGGCGGAAGGCCTCTCGATGATTTCAAAAAGCTTGTCACAAAAGCCGATAACAGTATCGGCTACGCTTTGAAATTGGTTGACGATGGTATCCTCTTGTAATCCGGAAAGGGAATAGCAATGTCCACTGAAGAAATGATAGACGCCATTGAAGCGGCGGTATCCGTGCTGGATTGCCAACGTACCATATCGGCGCAACTGGTGATGATTAAACTGGAAGCGGTGTGGAATTGAAAGGAGAATAGGCCATGGATTTTTCAGCAGCAATGGCGCAATGGCGCAAAGATGGCGGATATATCGCATATGATAGCATCGACAGGACATGGCATGTATACGGGTGGGATTGCGGGATATATAACCGCGCAACATGCTACGATGCTTTGCGGATGGGCGGCATGTCCCATGACGAAGCAAATGCGGAACTTATCGACTTTGTAGAGAAAGGGGAGTGAATCATGAAAAAAATACACGACTGGACCGCGATACTGTCACACTATACTATCGATAGCACAAAGACACTCAACATCGTCAAGATAAAGAGTAAGCGATATGCCTATATCGAAACGATCATAAATGGCGTTTGCTGTCGAGACTATCTGTACGCACCGTATAATAGTTTCGATGTTGACGCGCTGTGCCAGGCTGCGAAACCGTGCGGATTTCATTGCATCGCGTTGCATTTTTCTCAACCTGCCTGATGAGGACCGCCTGGGAACGGTCGAAACAGGGAAGCGATTCCCTGTCGCGGAATGTCCCGCAAACGAAAAGGATGATCAAAATGGATTTGACAACGCAAGTGAAGCTATCAAAAATAGTCAACAAAGATCAGCGCCTTTTTCTTGTATGCAAGCTACTCAAACAACTTCACACAAACGGCGTCGATAATGCAGAAATCGAAAAGATTGTCCGCGATATGGATATGCCTCTGCGTTACACGGGCTTTATTTTGGGACAATTCCCAAACCTCATGGAATTGAAATACACGTAGCAGAAACAGGGAGCAATCCCCGTCCATGGAGAATCGCCGCTCCATGCTGATGATGGTAGGCGAAAATAGAAAGGGAGAATTGCAATGAATCACACACCTGGGCCTTGGAAAGCTGATATCCGATCAGGCATTTTTGCCATTATTCCTGCTGATCAGTATCATACGTGCCTTTCCGATTGCGCAACATTCGCAATAGCATACGCTCGCGGGCAGGACGAAGAAAGCTCTCCGGGCGCATATCGTTATCTGTCTCCGGAACAAGCGTCAAACGCTCGCCTGATTGCTGCCGCGCCGGATATGCTGGCTGCATTGATGGAGATTCAGGCGAATCCCAATGATCCTCGTGCGCATCGCATGGCGCTGGATGCAATCTCCAAAGCGAAAGGGGAAAGAGCATGATCTTTGCCTATATCCGCGCATCCACCGGCAAGCAAATCAGAACAATTGACGCGCAACGGGAAGTCATCGCACGCTATGCCGCTGGAAAGGGGTTGGCGTGTGACTCCATCGAATACGTCGAGGATGAAGCGACATCGGGCACAATAGCCTTCGGAAAGCGTCCCGGAGGCTCAAGGATCAACACGGCGGTCGCCAAGGGTGAATGTTCCCTTGTGATCCTCTCAACGCTGGACAGAGGCTTCCGCGTGTGTTCTGACGCTTTATCGACGGTCGATCTCTGGATGAAAAAGGGATGCGCTCTTGCTGTGGCAGATTTCAATGGCGTTCCGCTGGATACGTCAACACCGATCGGCAAGATGCTGCTGACCATGTTCGCGGGCTTTGCGGAGTTTGAACGCGCGCGCATTGCCGAAAGAACGTCGATTGTCCATCAGCGCGCGATGGAAAACGGGATTGTCATATTCGGCGAGGACAAGATCCCCTTCGGCTATGAGGCCGATCCGACGCAGGGCTTCGTCGTCAACGAGAAAGGGGTGCGCCGCCACAAGGCATTCCGGAAGAGCGAGTCGGAGCAGCATATCATCGGCCTGATTGAAAAGTGGCACGCCGAAGGATACTCAGCGCCCAAGATCACGGCTGCATTGAAAGAGTACGGGTACACGCGCTGGCATGGTGGGCCCGTGACGTTTTCGGCGGTGCGTTCGGTGTTCGATGCCGTCAGGAATAGAAAGGGAAAAGCATCCTGATACGGTAGAAAGAGGATCGCAAAGAAGAAAGGGACAGCCTCGCGGTTGTCCCTTCTTTGTCTTATGCGATCACTTCCATGATGTCGTTACTTCGCAAACCATATGTACACATGCCTCCTTGGTAGTAGTGGAATCCTTCCTCGTCAACGAAAAGACCGTCGTTTGTCCGCTCAACAATCGTGCATTCGTGGCGCGCCATGTTCTTGTCGCCGAATCCATGGAGTTTGTATCGGCATCCAATCTGGACATCGACGCCCCAGAGACTGAAATCGTACAACTCCGCTAGCCCTCCCGTCTCGATAGCCTGGTTGTCATCCAAGCGACACGACCGATGATCGGTTCCGTCCTCATTCCATGCGAAGCGCACGAGTTTCGGAATGCCGCGCTTCGTGTAGGCTCCCTTGAAAATAGGCTTCCCACAGACGGGACAATCCACTTTGCTGCCGATGTAGGCGCATACGACATAGCGCCCAAAATACTGACCTCCGACTTCAATCTTCATGATGATTCCTTTCTTGGTATCGGCTTCCACTTGCATTTGCGACATCTCGAAAGAACACAGCGATTCCGTTTCAGTCGCCGCTTACCACACTTCGGACATGTTCCGCGTATTACATATAACGCGGTATTCCCAATGGGCACAAAAGAAGGGCCACCATGTTGAATCAAATAATACCTTGCCAGCATGTCATTGAAAAGTTGCTCCGGGAATACCGTAATAGGCGCAACCTCTGGCGTTCCCTGCCGGATGAAGTAGATCAGGCTCATTGCCGGTCATCCTCCCCAACTTTGCGCATGGCATAGGCCAGCAGGAACAGGCAATTCGCGGCAGCGTGCGCGATGTGATGCAGTCCGCTCTCAGGATCAATATCCTGCCCGCGCCAGAATGCCCACAAGTGCCGCATGGTTGCTCCAAACACACGGCCCCATTTCATACCCTTTTCCCAATTACGATCTTCATACTTGCGCGCGCCATAGGTGAACACATCCACCATGTACTCCAGCGCATCCGGGGGCAACAGGTCGTAGCGGTGCTTTCCGGCGTCGTGCTTGATGCCTTCTACTTCATCTCGCTGGTCCATCCGCATCAATAGATCATCCCGCATCTTCCACAGATACTGCAACTCAGCAGCCTGGCGACGATCAAAACAATCATGCGAGCATATGCGCAAGAACGGATGCGATACAAATGCACCGCACATCTCTTTCCCGCACACGGCACAGATGTCATCATTTCCCATCATCGTACCCTCCCAGACACTGGCACATTCCTGCGCTCTCACAATCGCGGCATGTGATGCTATCGTACCGCTTATCCTTCCGGCATTGCACCGGGATGCGAGCCATAATACAGGCCAGCATATCATCCATGCGGTCGGCGGCTTCACGGATCGCCATGTTTGCAACTCCGTCCTCGCTCTGGATGTCACGCGCAAGCAAGCGCATGGAGTCGATCAGTGTTCGGATGTCGGTTTTCTTCACGCTTCACCTCCCTTCGGCCTCTCGAACGTCTTCCCGATGAAATCGCGCCAGTTTGGGAACGCCCAATCATCGCCCTTGTAGTTTCGATTATAAAAAACAAGAACACGTTCTCCACGGAGTCCGCTTGGTTCGATGGATAGATGCGTCACATAATCCGGAATCCGCTCCCACCGGATGTCAGGCTTTGGCGCAACGCGATCAAGGACGGCCAGTAAATCCGGACGCGGATCGCTTGGCGGACAATACGACAGCGGCGCTGCTATCCTGCGAATAGTGTACTTGACTCCATTGACCGTAACAATCTCTCCAGCTTCCATTATTTCACCTCCTTCATCCCATATTCGCAAAGACAGATGGCATCGGCCATTCCGTCGTGGGGCTTTGTGCAGCGCTGCGTCGGCAACAGGCTGATTGCAGGGTACCGCTGCTTCACATACGCAATCGTTGCGTCCTTGTCCTTGGTGGTGCCTTCAAGGATGCGTTTCTTCCATTGCTGCGGCGTTGGGTTCAGATAGGGTATCTCCAGCGTTTCAAGGAGTCCGATGACCTTCCCATAGCCCATGCCGAAAGTGAACATGCTGGTCACACCCTGACCTGGCATCGCATGCACCTTTTCGATGACCGCCAGCGTGTCGCTCCAGTCGTGGATATAGCTACAGAAGCGTGCGTGAATCTCCGCAACGTGTATTCCGGTCTTCTTTTCAACAGGCATCACGTACACTATCCATGTGTTGTACTTGGTGTCATACAGCGCAATGCCGCCGCTCAATCCTGGGTCGATTCCGATGATAATCACGCCTTCTCTCCTTCCGGATAATGCCGCGCCTGACTTTCGTGAATCCACGCCTGCTCCGACCGCTCCTTATGTAGATCAGCGGCACCACGAGCGCGGATAGAAAGTATCTGCATGATGTCATGTTCGCATTGCGCGCACATCACATGTGCCTCGCGCTGCAATGCCAGCGTCAAAATGGAATCCCATGCGCAGACGGATGTGTGCGTGTGTCTCTGGTCGAGCGTCCGTCCGCATATCTCGCAACAGATGCTAATCATGCCTTCGCTCCTTCCATACTGCCGGAATGGGGTTCCATGCTGTCTTGCACGCCTCCGAGGATTTCCTGCGCACGCTTGAAATATCCCGAAGGATGGTGCGCAATTCATCATCCATGTCTTGATGCTTGATGGCATAGACGGCGATAGCCATGTCGAGCTTTGCGAGTTTGGTGTAGATACTATCAAGCTGCTCTTTGGCATACAGCGCCATACAGGTGTGATTCATTTCCCGTCATCCTCCTTGGATTCCTGCTCCTCATGGAGCCGTTTGATTTCATTGGCGATGTCACGCAGGGCTGCGATCTCACACTTCGGGCGAAGGAACGCCACCTGGCCGTCGCGCCGGATGCCCACGTTGTCGCTCTGGAAAATCAGGTCGTCATTGCTCATTCGATTCCTCCTGTAAGGATATTCCATGCGAGTGCCGCCACACAAGGAATCTGTCCGTTGCGGATACAGTCAAGTCGCTCCACCCCATAGGCCATCCCATCATCCATTCCTCGAAAGTTGCACAGCGCACCTTCCCAATCTCTGTCCCACGGAAAGGATTTGACGATCCTCCCCATTCGTCCATTCTTCCCATGACATGATTCGCACGATGATTCGATACCCCGCTTGGAGTCGGAAGCGACACACCAAAATCGTTCACGCTTGTGACACGCTCCGGCGTCGGCAGCGGATACAACTCCCCATCGTGCATTATACCCCATCGCGGCAAGGTCACAGAGGACGCGCTCAAGTCCGCGAATAACGAGCATTGGTGAGTTTTCAATGAATGCGTATCGCGGTCGTACCTCGCCAATGATCCGGGCAAACTCTCGCCACAGTCCGCTTCGTTCGCCGTCAAGTCCGGCTCCTTTTCCGGCGCAACTGAGATCCTGGCAAGGGAAACCACCCGACACCACGTCAACAATGCCTCGCCATGGATTTCCGTCAAAGGTGCAAACGTCATCCCAAATCGGGAAAGTCGGGAGAATGCCGTCATTCTGTCGGGCGACAAGTACGCTTGCGGCGTATGGTTCGATTTCAACGGCGCAGACGGTTCGCCATCCGAGCAAGTGGCCTCCGAGTATGCCGCCTCCAGCGCCTGCGAAAAGAGCCAGCTCATTCAACGCACGCTCCTTTCCTCACCTGACTGGTGGCAACGAGGTACATCGCCAGCGCATCAGCGGCAGGGCTGCGTCCTTCGCAGACAATCCCGGCCTTCTCCAGCACATCGTCCTCGTCGATCTCCAAGAGCGCGCATTTCTCTTGGAACGTGGTGCTTGGGTCGCAGATGATGCTGGAAAGCTGCTCGTGCCGCCAGCGGCGAATCAGATCGTCATCCGTCAGCCATGATCCTTGCCCCGGCAGGGAACACGCCATCGCTTCCGAAATCATGAACGCACGCGCGCGGCGTCTGTCTGGCACGTCCTCAGTGATGATGTCCACGCGCTTGGCGATAGCTGCAAGGTCGCGCTTCCCCTCGATGGCATGTCGCTTGGTATGCTGCTCAATACGGTCGATCTTTTCTTGCAGGTCAATTGCGTCCATATTTCCCCTTCTTTTCCTCCGGAGCGATATACCCAAGCTCCATGAACTCCGGTCCATTATTGCCGACTCGACACGCGATGGATTTCCCGGTATGTCCATTGCGCGCCTTGGAGATGTAGATCGTCTTGTTGTGCGTCACGGAATCCCTCCCACCTTCGGGAATAAAGATTGGGCTTTCGCGTTGCTCGTGGCCCATGATGCGGATGTCGTTGTGGGCGAGGTTCGTGAATGCTGCGCTCCCCCGGATGCTTCCATTGCCGCCGTCGCCCTTTGTCATATGGCAAACGAGGATGATATGGCACGGGTAGTTTTTCACCCATCCGGTAATGTTCTGCATGAACTTGTTTTCCAAATCGAAGGATCGCTTGAACTCCTGCACGAAGTTGATCTGGCTGACAGGGTCCACGACAATCACGCGCTGGCCTGCATCAGCCTGTTGGCGCATCCACGACTCAACCATGCCCCAGTTGTTCACATCGACGCCTTCGACCATGGTGTTTTCCTCGATGCACCGTCCGGCGCGCTTCATCACGGTGATGTTGTTCGGGTCCAGACTCAGCTCGGTGGCGTTCAATGCGGCTTCCTCGGTCTGCGTTACGGGGTCCCATGAATGCGTGTTGATCGCCAGCATACGTTGGAGTACGTCGATTTTGCTATCCTCCAGCGGCTTGTACTTCCACGGGATGTCGGCTTTCGTCCAGTCAAGCATGTGCTGCACCAAGAAATACGACTTCCCGCTCCCAGCTGTTCCGGCCACAACAGTCACTTGGCCCTCCCGAAACCCACCACCGATGCTGGTATTGAACCGGCCCAACGGTGACGGGACGGGTTTGACGCGGCCCTCCACGATATCCATGTAGGCTTCACTCAGGAGGGTACTTGGCTTTTCATCCAACAGCGGCCTCCTTTGGTTTACGGAACTCGCGTTCCTGATCCTCGATCCACTTGATGTCCTCGTCGCTGTACTTGGTGGGCACATCGCAGCCCTGTTCGCGGAGCATATCCCAGATGCTTGGCACGTTCGGGTTAAACGTCGGCTCTGGTTCGGTAAAGTTTTCGTCAAGGTAGGCAACGAATCGCTTGTCGTTCCCGAAGAAGTTTCCAACCTTGAATGGATAGCAGGGGTTTTCTATAGTCCTATGATATCTCTCGATGCAGCGCATGAGTTCTTCATGACTATGGCCTTCTTTGATTCGCTTTGCAATACTCCTCGATGCAACATCACGGCTATCGTCTGATTTCCTGATTTCCGCGAACCGGTCGAGTAGCGCGGCGATCTTCTCTGGGTATGCCCTTTTTACCCGCTTGCGCGCCCCGCCAGTCGCTTTGGATGGGGCAGGTAAGGCGATTGCCTTATCTCCTGCTTCCGAATCGTCTACGGGGCTTGTAGGCGTTTTCTCGGAAAATGCCGTGACCGGGGTGGCGGTTGCAGTTTTCTCCGGCTGTTCGGGCAATGACGATCCCCCTTGGGGGGAGAAAGCGTTAGCTTTCTTAGGGGGGGTAGTTGTTTCTCCTTCTCCATCTAGCTCTACATCTCCTTCTTTGCTTGCAAGTTTCTTGTTAGTCGCTTGCAAGTTCGAAGTGTGATTATCCTTTATTTTCAACAAGTTAGGACAATCAATTTCTAAAACATCTTCTTTGGTCAAGCGTCCAATTCCTTCCGAGATCGCAAAATATTTTCCGATTTGCGAGAGATTCACTAAGGAATTGCGGTGCAGGCATCCGATAAAATCAAGGAATGTTCGGGGCTGCATGCCATAATTGTCGGCCCACTTCTTGATCGGATAGCGCACCATAGCAGACGTTTTTCCTTTGCCGATGTCGAGTTGGTCGGCAAGAATCTCCAGCGTTCGCCAGTAGAATCCATATCCGCCCATGCCCTTCTCGGCCACCACCGCCGCGAGCTTCTCGTCATCAAAGGCGTCCGTCATGTGCTTGAACCATTTCATGTCACGACTCCTTCCGTGCCGCTTCTGCGCGCCGCGCATCAATGATCCTCCGGACGTATTCCGATACGTTCAACCCAAGGGCTGTTGCCTCTCGAACGAGATCATCACGCATACGGCGCGGAATGCGGATATTGAATTGCGTGGTATTCAGCTTCATTCGCGTCTCCTTGTGTATAGTTATTAACTATACGTATGCGGGTTGTCATGTCAACAACTTTTTTCGGACGGCTCATGCGTTGGTGATGTCGTCGGTCGCCTTGCGGAATAGTGCGGCTGTATCCTCCAGTGATTTGGCGAGGTCGTTTATGGATGCTTTCAGGCTTTGGTATCGCTTCCGTGTTGCAGCAAAAGCTTCTTCGGCGCGCACGGCGCGCTGGATGAGTTCGTCATGGGTGATGACCTCGGTGGCCCCTGTGTCCAGGTTGATGCGGAGTATCTTGAAGTGGCCCTGCTGGAGCGGATCGGACTGGACGGCGACCGGCTCAATCCCGGGCGCTGATGCCTGCTCTTTGTAGATGATATTCAGTGATCCGTCGAACACCCCGAGGCCACCGAATAGCTTGAACAACTTTTGAAATCCTTCGGAGTACGGGTTGCCGCCGGTTCCGTTCTCATAGTACGAGATTGTCGTTCCGGTAACGCCAACCATCTGGCCGACTTCATCCTGTTGCAGCTTCTTAGAGCGGCGCTCCTCGCGCATTTTCCAGCCGTAGAGCTTCATTGCTTGTTTCATGTTCATTGTTCATCTCCTATTAGATGGTATTCCAGTTGAGTTCACTCACGACCTCTTCCAAGAGGCGGTAGTCATCACAGGCAATGCGCTGGCCGTCCTTGAATGCGTCCACAAGTTCCAGCGCCGAGTCATCGTAGAGCGTGCCGTCGTTGTCGATGATGGTGTTCGATTGCTTATAGAATACCGTCACCCCGCGCGGCAGGTGGCACACTTCCACCTTTGCCCTTTCGAGGCTTGCAATGGAATCCTCCATCACGGGGCTTGTAAGCGTGGCGATCCTGTTTGTATCGGTGTCCATCGGTTTTCTGCCTCCAGTTCGTTGTCCCTGCTTTGGCCATCCGGATTTCGATCTCGGTTGGGTACTCCTGCATCCTGGTGTTGTCGGCGTTGCGGTATTGTTCGATGTCGTCGGGTTCCATATTATCCACGTCCTCTAAAAAACGTCTCGATACCTTCGCACAGTTGTTCATCAAACACGTCCGGCAGCGTGCCTTCGCGCTTGGCGTAGTTGATGCACTGGCGCACCATGAATAGGATGCGCTCGGCTCCTTGCTCTCGTTGAGTGCGAGTAGTGTTCTGAATGGGAGCTATCCTGCTTTGCAGGTGCTTGAGGTTGGCTATAGTCGTGTCACTGAATCCGTGGCTATGGTTATCAACGCGGTCCTCGTATGTGTGGTCATTGCCAAGATCGGTGTTTGCGTCAACGAGGATATCAATCAGTTCTTTGATGGCACTCATACATCCCTCCCTGCTCTCCGGTTGTGCGTCCTGATCGACTGCACATGGTCATAGTAGGCTTCCTCGCGGTCATGCTGTTCCATCGTTGATCGGACTGCTGCGAGGCACTTGCGGCAATACTTCGTGTCCCGGTGCTTCGGGTACTCGTGGCACTTTTCGCACATGCGTTTCACGACCACTCCTTTCAGTTGGCGCTCGGCTGCATGGATGCCCGAAGGTTGCCAAGCTCTTTGTGTTGACGCTCACAGTTTTCGGCGGTACGCTGCAAAAGTCCGCTCATGACTTCGATCTTTGTGAGAATCTCCGCAAGCTGGCCGATGTCGGTGGGGTTGTTCTCGATGGATTTGAATAGGGTCTGGTCGCTCATTCTTTATCCTCGCCTTCAGTAACAGTTACAGAGCCAAACGCACACGCCATAAACGTACTGACGCTCACCATCAATGCAGCAAGCGATCCGATTGACACGATCACCATGAACGGAACGGCAGCCAAAAACCCAAGCGCGTTATCCATATCTGGGTGAATGAATACCGGCGAAAACGTTGTGATTGCAAAGAACGGCATTCCAATCATTCCGACGACAACACCAAGAATGCGCTCACTGATTGCAAACGGTCGTGTCTTGCTCATCGTCGTCCTCGCTTTCCGTAATTATTCTGAATCCGACGCCAACGACATCTTCAAAGATGTCGCGAATGGTCAAATCATCGCTCACATTATCTTCAAACCATTCTTCATCTATCGTCAATTCAACCGTGATCTTCCGTGGCATGGTCGTCCTCGCTTTCATCTTCATCCGGTTCGTCACAGTCATCGCTCCGGTCATACTCAATTTCCCCGCCCTCCGGCTCAGTCCAGTTGCGCGGGTCCAGTGCTTCGGCGTATACGTCGGATAGGGCGGTCATGGTTTGCATACCTTTCGCGCAATCCAACCGACAAGAAAAACAGGCGTCATGTAAATGGTCGCGGCGATAAACATCGGCGCAACAAGAACGAATGACAGGCGGTCGTAACGATTCAACCAACTGATGTTTTCAATGTCGTAAAAGCTCATTTAGAAATCCTTTCGCGAATCGCCCTGAAAATCATGGCCACGATCATGAACGGCGCAAGCAATGCGAATGTGATGCAGCCCTTCCATCCTGTCGGCCCGTATCCACTCATGTTTTCTTCCCATCCTTCATGGCGTTGACTGCGGCGACAAGGTTCTTCTGCGCTGATAGAGTATTAATATAACTTCCACAAAAAAGTGATTTGACGAATCTGTCGGAGCACATCGCTACTTTGTTGTGCCGCCGCACCGCCCTGCGCACTTCGCGGTCAACGTGGCGCTGGATGATGCGAGCGGCGTCAACATTGCTATCGGTGTTCCGGTTATCGTCAAACGGGTCCGGATGCGCCCATTTGCTTACGGCGTCATACCATGCCCTTATCGTCGCCTTACTCGGTTCTTTCGCCTTGGTCATGCGTCACCGTCCTTTGCTTCTTCTTGTGATTGTGCATCAACCTCCGATTCCGCACATTCCTCAGGCGTCTCTTGTTCGCAAAAACAATCCCAAATTGCATCTGCGCACGCTTCTGCCGTTTGGAACGCAATCTCGTAGTCGCATCCAGTCAGTTGCGCAAATCGCTTCGCATACCTTCCAACAAACTCAATCCGAGTCATGCGTCACCGTCATTCCGTCATCGCAGCAAGAATAGCAAGCTGCATACGCTGTTCTTCCGTTATGGTTGCTGTCAACTTCATCGGCCCCTTTGTTATCTTCCGGAGCGTCTTTCTGGGATGCCTTTTCTTCTTCACGGTCAACGTTACGAACTCGCACGGAATCCACGTTTTTCCGCCGTCGATGGAGAATGACTCCGTCATGCGTCACCGTCCTTTCCGCTGGCGAGGGCTTTCCATGCCGCGCGCTTCATCGTTTCCGCAGTATTGAGCGCGCAGATAACGTTCAGCGCCTCCTTCAACCGCCGATTCTCCGCCTCCAGTTCGGCGATGCGGGAGGTTGCGGTTGCCGCCCTGTAGTAGGTATTCCCGTCGCACTTCGCGCAGAATTTGTTGACGCACGCATCCCAGACGCATGTTTCGCACAGATCGCTCTTGTGATTAAAGCTCATGTTTCCCCTCCCCATCGAGCGCAGCCTTGGCGTCGGAATCAAGCCACCCGCGATTTCCATCCGTCACGCCGAAGTCAAATGTATCATTGACTCCCTCGTTATAGGCATCCTCCACCAGTTCCCGCAGCCGTGCGATTTCGTTGCGCGCCGTCGCCAGTTCGCT
>Ga0209800_10000626_pt1 | contig 50582 bp, 47 predicted proteins | sample Higcelweek8metaG_FD_187174 | JGI IMG/M metagenome (GOLD analysis project Ga0209800, IMG submission 187174) | Freshwater pond sediment microbial communities from the University of Edinburgh, under environmental carbon perturbations - High... | ecosystem: Environmental > Aquatic > Freshwater >...
CTTTATATTTCAGGGACCATTCCGACATCAAGGTTCAGATAGGCTTCGAACTCCTGATCGCTGAAAAATGTCTGTTGCCGTCTATTCCCTGTTTGTGTAATGTGATGAGGGAAAGTCGGAGCCACTGCACTCATCCGTGCAATGGTATAAATTTAAACAAATGCTTTAAATTCTGCCAATAAATAAGGTGTCCCCGGAATTTCTAAGCTTTCCCACCTGATTTCAAGCCTTGACCCGGGCTCTTCAAAGGAAAAATCCAATGCAGTGGAAGCGTTTTTCTGGATGCTGGAGGAGTATAAAATTTCCGTATATGCCCAGGAGCTCAAAACCCGGTTCAAGATTTCAGCCAAACGCCTGGATGAGGCTTTGTTGGATCTCTCCACCATGATATAGAGCTCCTCCAAAAACTGATTTTAAGTATTTTACCTTCCTTTTATTTTATTGATTTTTCAACGAAGGGAGATGTATCATAAAAATACAGGGTAGGTATCTGCCGAAATGACAAATTCATTCAGGTGGTAGTCCCATGAAATTGACTATTTATTTGGCTTATGACGGTTCCATCAATGCCGATTGGGTTGCTCGCTATGCCTTAAATATGGCGGCTAACGGCCAGGATCTCCAGATCATCTTGATCCATATTCTCGATGACATCTATTCTCCCGATAAGATAACTAAAAAAATCAAAGCAATTGAAGCCGAATCTGCGGTCCGGGAGATAAAGATGACCAGCCGTCTTTTGCCCCTCCGGAAAAACGTCTTTTATTCCCTGCTCCAGGCTATTCCGGCAGGGGGGGAGAGTCTCTGTGTGTGCGGGGCCAGAATTTTCTCCCGGAACAAGGGATTCCTGGCCGGCACTATCTCTGAAAAGCTCCTGCGTCATAAACAGTTCAATGTCATGGCTATCCGGGTGGTCAAACCCGGCATCCTTGGAAGTCCCAGTGATTTGCTTTTCCCCCTTTCCGGACATCCCAGGGGGTTTGAGGCTGCCATGTCTTTTTTCATGCTTCTGGCACCGGAAGTGGAACGGCTCTATCTTTTACGAATCATGCTGGTTAGCTCCCTGTGGTTTCAATATATGCCGGCAACTATTGTCCAGAGCCTCAAAACAAAGGGTTATTCCTATGTGAACGGGGTACTGAAGGAGATTCGTCAGCAATTGGGAGAGAACAAGATTTATTTGGATGCCAAGGTGGTTCTCTCTGATGACTGGGCCAAGGAAATTCTTATCCACGCCAGCAAGACTCGTGCTCAGATGATCTTAATGGGCGCCTCTGACCGAAATCTGCCGTCTCGTTACTTCTACGGTAACAAAATTGAACAGATCCTCAGGCGTTCGCCTTGTGATGTGGGGATTTATCGTAAGATATGAGCAGTCAGGGCAAACAAATCCAAAATTTGACGCCGGATTGGGTCTATACTTTTCTGGAAACGAATCCCGAGGGCCTGCATGGCGAAGAGGTGGAGGAGCGGTTGCTCAATGTGGGCAGAAACTCATTTGACATCCCTGACCGCTGGAAAATGCTGCGCAATTTTGGTAAGCAGTTTACCAATTTTTTTACCATACTCCTCATTGTTTCGGCAATTATCTGTTTTGTCGCTCATCGCCTCAATCCAGGGGAGAGTATGAATTTCCTGGGCTGGGCTCTATTTGTTGTGGCTCTGCTCAACGCTTTTTTCAGTTTTATCCAGGAATATCGGGCTGAACGGGCCATGGAGGCCTTGAAGAAATTTCTGCCTCAGATGGTCGAGGTCCAGCGTCAGGGTCAGATCATCAAGGTTTCTGCTGAAGATATCGTACCCGGTGATCTCCTCATCCTGGCCGAGGGTGACAAAATCACGGCAGATGCCAGGGTTGTTGAGGCTGAGGGGTTGCTGGTCGACAACGCACCTCTGACCGGTGAGGCCAATCCCTGTGTTCTTGTCCATGGGGCAAGTTCGAGTCGCCTGGTTGAAAGTAACAACATTGCCTTTGCCGGCTGTACGGTGATCCGGGGCAGCGGTAAGGCCGTGGTCTTTGCTACCGGTCTTCGTACCGAGTTCGGTAAACTGGCTCACCTCTCCCAAGAAATTAAGCGGGCCTCTTCGCCTCTGGAGCAGGAGACGGCCCATATGGTTCGAGTTCTTACCGTCATCGCCGTGAGCATGGGATTTGCTTTTTTTATGTATGGGATGGTGACAGGCAGGCCGCTGTGGGTGAATCTTGTCTTCATGATGGGGATCATCGTGGCCAATGTTCCGGAAGGGCTTTTACCCACCTTTACCCTCTCTCTGGCCATGGGTAGTCTGCGCATGGCCAAAAAAAACGTTCTGGTTAAAAGTCTCAATGCGGTGGAAGCGCTTGGTGCAGTCCATGTTATCTGTTCGGATAAGACAGGAACGCTTACTGAGAACAGACTCACCATCACCGAACTACTGAGCCCCCTGCATGGCAGGTCTTTAGCCGACCAGGAGCAACTGGATCTTCTGGCCTTAGCCCTGGCTGCATCTGATGTCAGGGGTACTGATCACCTGAGTGGGGATCCTTTGGATGTGGCGGTGGCCGAACGGTTAACTATCCTGGGTGCTGATCTGGAGGCGCTTAGGGAACAGATTGAGCATTACTTCACCTTTGACGTGGAGAAGAGACGATCGGCAGGTATCATGACTGTTGCCGGGAAAAGGTTTTTTGTAGTTAAAGGGGCGTTTGAGGCCGTGTCTCCGATGCTTGTCTCTGTTCGCAGTGCAAAGGGCTCTAAGGTTGTGGATACAGAGGTTTTGGGTCAGGCAGAGGATGTGCTCCGGGGAATGGCCGGTCAGGGCTTGCGGGTTATTGCTTTAGCCTGCCGGGAACTGGATGACGGGGAGGAAGAGGACTTCGCATCTCTCCAGGATGCTCTAGAAAAAGAGCTGGTTCTTGTCGGTTTTATCGGCATCGAGGATCCTCTTCGCAAAGAGGTTCCGGCGGCTGTTAATAAATGTCATACCGCCGGGATTGAGGTCCTGCTCATTACCGGTGATCATCCGGATACGGCTCAGGCCATCGCCCGTAAGGCAGGGATTCTTCCCCGGGAAAATGACCCGGCCCTGTTGATGACCGGTGCCGATCTGGAGCATCTGACCGAGGCGGGGCTTATAGAGCGTCTCGATCAGGGAACCAGGGTCTTTGCTCGAACGACTCCGGAACAGAAGATGAAAATTGTCACGGCCCTCAAGGCTATGGAAAAAGTGGTGGCCATGACCGGGGACGGGGTCAACGATGCCCCGGCCCTCAAGGCCGCTGATGTGGGTATTGCCATGGGCAGCCAGGGAACAGATGTAGCCAGGGAGTCGGCTCAGATCATTCTTCTTGATGATAATTTTGCTTCTATTGTTGCGGGCATTGAAGAAGGGCGGACCGTGTTTGAGAATATCAAGAAGTTCACCAATTATGTCCTGGTAAGCAACGGCCCGGAAATCTTTCCTTACCTTCTCTATATCCTTCTACCAGTACCCCTGGCTCTGAATGTGATTCAGATTCTCTCTATTGATCTCGGCACTGACATTATCCCTTCCATGGCCCTGGGTCAGGAACCGCCGGATCCCGAAACCATGAACCAACCACCCCGGCTTCGAGAACAGGGCCTGCTTACCCTTCCCCTGATTATGCACAGTTATCTCTTTCTTGGTCTCTTGGAAGGTATCTGGTCTCTGGGGCTTTTTTTCTATGTCCTGACGAGTGGCGGATGGCGGTTCGGGGATGCCCTGGCGACAACGGATCCCCTCTACCAATCGGCCATGGGTATTACTCTGTCCACCATTCTCCTGATGCAGATCGGCAATCTCTTAGGACGTCGTTTTGCCAGGCGCTCCGGGCTTGATGGGGGAATTTTTAAAAACAGGCTGATGATTTTGGGTATTGTTATCCAGGTGGTCTTTTCCTGGGCCACCCTATACTTTCCGCCTCTACAGAAAATCCTTAATACCGGGCCGGTTTCGTTGACCATCTATTTTCTGGCCTGGTTCGGTATTATCCTCATCTTTGGCAGTGATTATCTCAGAAAACGATATTTGGAAAACAAAGAGAGAACATCTTTTGCCGAGCGTTAACCCCTGCTATTGAACTCTTTTCAGTAAATTCTCCAACCACCATATATTGTGCCTGTTCTGAAAAGCCAATAATGGTAAATTCGGGGACACCTTACTCATTGTTATTTCGACCAGTTTTTTTTGCGCCTCAGCCGCCTGTCTAAAATAGCTTCCAAATGTTTTACAAAAGTCGTTTGAACGGTCAGTCGGTCCGTTCATGTTTTCTGAATAATTCAATTTCAGATTTATGAATATCAGAAAATAAAAAATCTCTCCAGGGGATATTGACAATCTCAAGCAGGGGGGGGTGTTTTGACAAGAATCTCATCCTTTTTATCCAGATGTGTACCCCGGCACTGCTCCATTTCCAATCCTCAGAACATTTTGCAAGACCGGCACGGACCGGATTGTACTCAATATAATGGGTAGACGCCAATAACCACCTCTCTTCCATGGTAAATGACACACCCCCCCTGTCATAAATGACCGCGCCAACCTTCCCTGAAATTGATCATTCTCGTATATCGTCTGTGTGTTTCCCCGACGACCTGAATTAATCCATCCTTGGTTTCAGGAACTGCAATCAGGTGAATATGATTGGTCATCAGGCAATAGGCCCATATATCAACCTTATAGTTCAAACACCATTCCTCCATCAAAGCCAGATAGGCTTTAAAGTCCTGATCTTTGAAAAATGTCTGCTGCCTTGTATTCCCCTTTTGTGTAATGTGATGGGGAAAACCCGGCGCCACTGGCCTTGCCCTTCGTGCCATGAAGGGATTTAAACAAACATTCTAATTCCTGTTAACAAATAAGTAAGATGTCCCCAGGTTTCAAAGTAAGATGTCCCCAGGTTTCATTTACTCAGATTTACTTTTTCAATTTCAATGGACTCTTTCAGCGATTCGCAAACCACACCCGATAATCTTCGATAAGTTGAGTATTGGCTGATTGCTTGTCAATTACCGCTAATTCACAAAGCGGACAATCATATTTTCTGCGACCCAACCGCAGTGCCACAATAACACCATACAAGTCATCAATTAACGTAATTTTTTTGACACTCACCCGATCTCCTGACCGCAATGGTCCTCGTTCCTGCCATTCATCAACCTCAGCGTCAAATGGAAAGGTCAAATGCTCTTCAAGATAAGCTCCCCATCGTTTCATCACCGCCATCTCGTTTCCATGATCAACGCCGCGTAAGATTTGCTGAATCCGTTTGCCTTGGTCACCTAACCAACTATAGCTTTTGTACAAAACCAGCTTAAGCTCTTTTTGGGCATGCTTCACGTCTTGTTCAGTATCTCTTGCTGTTGTCACCTCAACGTCATCAGGATACAATCCCATTTGTGTCCAGTCTAATCCCTCTTCCTCACAGGCTTCAATGGATGACGCTGGCATCTCTCGAAGCGTGATACTATCCCACTCAATATCGATGATCGTTGGCCCATCTTCCTGGGGTCTGATGTCAAGAATTCTCCCTTGCCATCCTTCAAGGCTGAAGGCTTCGGTATCAGGATCAAGTACATCCGGTTTTACCCTAACCGAATCGCCAATCTTAAATGAAATTTTGCTGTTATTCATACTCCGTTTTCTCCTTATATATTTAGAATAATTGCAAATTTTTTCAATTAATTCAGATAACATAGTTGACTGAGCACTAATGATATTTTTTGCCAATAAAGCATCTATGGCCGGTTTGCAAACGCAACTTACTCCTACATACGAAACCTCCTCATGCAACAGATGCAGAAAAGGCAAACCGGCCATCAAGCTCCAACGCGAGCTGGTCACCTGATTTCAACGCGGCCACACCGGCCGGGGTTCCGGTAAGTATGACATCGCCCGGCAACAGCGTAAAAAAACCGGACATGTAGACGATCAAGTCAAAGATTTTGTTAATCATCAACTTTGTACTCTCATCCTGCCGCACCTGGCCATTCACTTCCAGTTTCAAGCGCGTATCCTGGGGGTTTGGAAGGTCATCAGGTCTAATAAATGGAGAGATCGGACAGGAACCGTCGAACGCTTTTGCCTTCTCCCACGGCAGGCCTTTCTCCTTGAGGGATTTCTGTATATCCCGCAATGTCAAATCCAATGCAATCCCATAACCGACAACCGCAGCCTCAACCGCTTCCCGCCCTGCCCTGCTGATCTTTTTGCCGATCAACACCGCCAACTCCGTCTCATTGTGGCAATCCTTGGTAAAGTCAGGAATGACAATGGGCTGGCTGATGGGTTGCAGCGATGTTGCCGGTTTGATAAACAAAATAGGTTCCGTGGGCATGGGATTGTCCAGTTCCTTGATATGATCCACATAGTTGCGACCGACACAAACCACCTTTCCCACCGGCAGTTCGCACACCGATCCGTCGTTAAATACATGCTGATAGTTCATAATTTCCTTTTGTGCTTAATGTTATCAATTTTTCAACGACAAAAGTGCCGGAGAGTGATCCACCAAATATTCTGCAAGCGCATCGACCTCTGAATAAACACGAGAATCCAGCCGTTTCAACCAGCGTTTCGGTATGCCCTCGACCCCATAAAGAGCACCGGCAAGCATCCCGGCCAGTGCGCCGGTCGTATCCGCATCTCCCCCCTGGTTTACCGTGCCGATGAGGCAATCTTCAAAGTTGTCCGTTGAAAATAAAAAATGGAAAACGGTCTGCACCGTATCAACAACAAAGGCTGAGCTTTTACCTGGATACGGATCATAACAAAAATCCGGATGTTCATTCACAAAACCTTTGGTCTGCATCAGAAGCGGACCCAATTGACCACCCATCATGGCCTCGTGAAGTAGACGACCAAAAAAGATACATGCCGTATCAGACAAAGGGTTATTGTGGGTCAGGTGGGCCTGTTCCACCACATATTGGTCAAGGGATTCTTCATTTCCCAGTGTGTAGAGCGCAACGGGAAGCATGCGCATCAAGGCCCCGTTTCCGGCACTCCAACGACTCGGTGGCGCTTCAAGGGTTTGGTACAGAATGTAGTTTCTGATTCCCCTTGCACATGTGGAGCCGACATCAATCGGGCGGCCTTTCACCCAATTGGCAAATTCATCTGCAACGGCGGTAAGATTCCATCCCTGGGAATCTCGAATGGCCCGTCCGATACAAATCGACATTTGGGTGTCATCGGTCACTTGACCGGCTTTGAGATACAGCCACCCTTTACCAATGATCTGTTTATGTACACCATATTGTAATTTTATTTCCTGGGGTGTCATGAATTCGGTTGTCGCTCCCAAGGCATCTCCAATGGCAAGACCGACAAAGGCCCCCTTTGCCCTCCCCACAATTTGCTTTCTGTCAGGTATTCGAACCGATTTCATGAATGATGCTTTCCCTATTATTATATGATCCGTCTGGAAATATCGTACACACCACCAATGACCAACACTTCCTCCTCCCCCTTTAGTATCCCGGCATGAAGAAAAGCACCATCAAAAAAAATTTTTGAAACAGGCACCCTGGCTTCAATAACAAATGTTCCAAATTCCCAAGCCCGTTCAAAATCATGGGTAAAGGAGTTTAAATTATTGAGCCGGACCACACCTTTACCCGTCTTCTTGTCCCATTCAAGCAGTTCATGGTCGTAAAACCCATGAACGCCTCTGAAAAGGGTGATGTGGGTAGTATCCGGATCGCGACGTTTCATCTCGTACTGAACAAATTCATAGAGAAGATCCAGTTGGTTAAAAATACCGTTGGTTCTCGCTGAGCCTTTCATGCGGTCTTTCATGTATGATAAATACTCTTTACTCTCTTTCCCGTTGATCCGGCCGCCATGATAAATTGGGGGCAACCCCATCCTCGTCTGCACCCACCCCTTCAAGACAGCCCCTTCAACGGAATCGGCATCAAAGAGCCAGCCCCGAAGAAATCTTAAGTAACTGTGTTTTATACTGAGCAGCTGACCCACATTACCTTTTTCCCGCCATTGGTGAAGATGAAACGCAACCTCCATATAATCTTGAAATATTCTCGCCCTTTCTTCCCAGCTGGAGAGGGCATCCAGCTGTTTGAAAAAATGGGCATGAGTAGCCCGTACACCATGAACACTTAACGACGTAGGATTGGCGTTGAATTCGAGGGAACCAATGACCCACGACGGCACACTGCACAAGCTGTATTGATAATGATAATGGGACATAAATTATTCTATAAAAACCTTCACACTGTTTAACGGGTTATGGGACTAATCAAAACACACCTTCTAAGTAAGGGTCAATCAGATACTTTAGATAGCAAGTAACAATATTTATATAGCTATCCTATTGGAATATCAATTATCTATGGGGCGAAGTTTTACCAGACTTTAGAACCAGGGTAAAGATGATCTCCAGATTATTTCATGGAAATTGTCGATAACGGCATTATTTCTTCTGTCTTCCTTGATAAATGAACAGGTATACCATATAACAGCCGTGGGTGGACCTGGCCTATCAACGCCTGGACCCGACCCACGACAAAAACTCTGCTTAACATTCAACTATTGTTTTTATGATACGGACAAAATCAGACAAAGTATTAGCAGACTCGACCCTGAAACACATGGGAATAAAAAAACCGGTTCCCGGGTTCAATATCGGTATTCCCCTACTGTCAAAGGAAACCATGCCATGCTGCTGACACAGACCATTACATTTCCTGCAGCTTTTGCGGCAGGCCTTCTGTCGTTTCTCTCCCCTTGCGTGCTGCCGCTGATCCCGGCCTATTTCAGCTTTATCACAGGACTCTCTTTAGATGAACTGACCGCCGACAACAAAGAAGTACGCAAAAAGGTAATCCTCTCCACCCTGGCCTACGTGGCCGGATTCTCCTTTATTTTTATCCTGTTCGGGGCATCCGCCTCGTTTCTTGGCGGGCTTGCCTCCCGGTATTCCTGGGCTGTGCGTTATGTGGGGGGCGGCATCATCCTGATTTTCGGGCTGCATCTGCTCGGTATCATCAATATTAAAAGTTTTCAGTTCGAACGTAAATTTCATTTCAAGGAGACACCTTTTCATCTGTTGGGCACATTTTTGATCGGCATGGCGTTTGGCGCGGGATGGAGCCCGTGCATCGGCCCCATGCTGGGCAGCATTCTCATTGTGGCGGGCAGCCAGGAGACCATCCTTAAAGGGGTGCTGCTGCTGGCAACCTATTCTGCAGGTATGGCTCTGCCTTTTATTGTCATATCCATCTTCATCAACTCCATGCTCAGTTTCATGAAAAAGGCCACCCGGGCGATGGGCATTATCAATAAATGTGCAGGCGCGCTTCTCATTATCATTGGTCTGCTTTTGATCTTTGACAAGTTCCGGCTTCTGGCAGCCTTTTAACCGAACACATATTGACATACGCCTGATCGTTTTTATCCTACATAAATAAGCCGAAAGTCTGGCTGATAATTAAGAACGTCAACCCATGAACCCATGGAAAAGGATAATAAAATGATAAAGCATTTAAGTGTCGAAGGAATGTCCTGCAAACACTGCGTGAACCGGGTTAAAAAATATCTGGAAACCGTTGGCACCAATGTATCTGTGGACCTTGAAGGAAAAAAGGCCGATTTCAATGCCGGAAGCGATGTGGATATGGCCACAGTGATCAAGGAGATCTCTGAATTTGGGTTCACGGTTAAGGAAATCTGAGGTGCCATGACCACTACCCATGAAATAAAAGTATACGGCATGATGTGCATGCACTGTGAAAATACGGTCAAAAAAGCCCTGGAAAAATTTGACGGGGTCAGTGATGTATCGGCGTCATTTGAACAGGAAATCGTCACCCTGAAACTGGAAAAAGGCACCGCATCATTGGATGAACTCAAGGCCGCAATTGTGAACGAAGGCTATGCCCTGACCCGGGAAGCGGCTGCCGAGGATGATGATGAACCGGCAGACCAGGCCAATACAAATACCGAAAGACCGGATGAAAGAGCTGCCCTTCGCAACCTCACCTTCTCTATCCAGGGCATGCATTGTGCCAACTGTGCCCTGGCCATTGAAAAGGCATTTGCAAAAACAGAAGGCATCGCAGACACAACCATCAACCTGCCCCTTGAAAAGGGTTTTGTTTCCTATGATCCGGCCCTGATGGATGATCAAAAGGTCCTGGATGTGGTTAAAAATGCGGGCTACAGCGCATCCCTTGAAATGAATCAGGGGCAGACGGCCGACCGCCGGGAAAGATTCAGATTCCTGTTTGCACTATGTGTCACCGTGCCCATGATGGTCATCATGCATGTTATGCCCTTTGGGACTGCGGTCACAAATATTATCCTTTGCATCATGGCTACGGCTGTCATGGCGGTTTCCGGCCGGACCTTTTTTGAAGGGGCCTATTATTCGCTGAAAAACCGGCTGGCCAACATGGATGTGCTTATCAGCTTAGGGGTCAGCGCCGCATATTTTTACAGTCTTTTTTCCCTGGTCTTTATAGATGCTTCCCAGATGCTCTTTTTTGACAGCGCGGCCATGCTCATCACCTTTATCATGATCGGCAAAATGCTTGAGGCAAGAGCCAAGGGAAAAACCGGCCAGGCACTCAAAACCCTGCTGGCGTTGAATGCAGATACGGCCAGGGTTATCAAGGACGGCAAGGAACGTGTTGTGGATGTTTCCATGGTCGTACCCGGCGATACGATCCGGGTATTGGCCGGAGAAAAAATCCCCGTGGATGGCGAAATCCTCAGCGGAAAAACCGCCGTGGATGAATCCATGCTCACCGGTGAATCCTTTCCGGTTGAGAAATCGGTCGCAGATGCCGTCACAGGAGCCACCATCAACCTCTCCGCGGCGATCACAATCGCCACCACGCGCACCGGCAGAGACACGGTGTTATCCGGCATCATTAAAATGGTAGAGGATGCCCAGGCAGACAAGGCTCCGATCCAGAGAGTGGCCGACACGATCTCCAACATTTTTGTACCTGTGGTGACGGTTGTATCCCTGGTCACCTTTGCCGTCTGGTACATTACAGCCCCAACGTTTATCCCGTCCGGTTCCACCCCGTTTTTATTTGCCTTTGAACGCATGATTGCCGTTCTTGTCATTGCCTGCCCCTGCGCCCTGGGGCTTGCGACACCCACAGCCATCATGGTGGGGTCGGGCCTGGGTCTTAACCGGGGTATCCTGTTTAAAAAAGGTTCTGCTTTGGAAAACATCTCCCACCTGGATATAATCCTGTTTGATAAAACCGGCACCCTGACCACGGGAAAACCTTCTGTCACAGGTGTATTTCCTGCCAAAGGTATTACGGAAGAACAATTGCTGTCCTGGGCCGCCAGTGCGGAAATCAATTCCACCCACCCCCTGGCACCGGCGGTTACAGGCTTTGCCCGGGAAAAGGGAATCGAGCCTGAAGCCACATCCAATTCAAAAGAGATCTCGGGCCGGGGCATAGAATGCCGCCTTGACGGTCAACTGCTCAGAGCCGGCAACCTGGCTTTGGTCGCAGATGACAACATCCCCGATGATATCCGCGCCAAGGGTAGGCAATTGTCAAATCAGGGGAAGAGCCTTGTCTTCATCAGCCTGGATCACCAGGTTAAGGGGGTGATTGCCCTGGAAGACCGGATCAAACCCGAAGCAAAGGACGCCATTGAGCAATTGAATACCGCAGGCATTCAGACCGCCCTGGTGTCCGGTGACAATAAAGCTGCAGCCCTTTGGGCAGCCCGCCAGGCCGGCATCCGGGAAGTGGCTGCCGAGGTCATGCCCGAAGATAAAATCAACCAGGTGAAAAAATGGCAGGAAAAGGGATTAAAGGTGGGCATGGTGGGAGACGGCATTAATGACGCCCCGGCCCTTGCCCAGGCAGACATCGGCATTGCCATTGGTTCGGGAACGGATGTGGCCAAGGAGACGTGTGAGGTGGTGCTGGTAAAAAATGATCTAAAAGATGTCTACCGGGCCGTACGATTGGGGAAAAAAACCCTTTCCACCATAAAACGCAATTTTTTCTGGGCCTTTTTCTACAATATCTTGATGATTCCGCTGGCTGCAGGCATCCTGTATCCGGCATTCAGACTATCATTAACCCCGGAAGCGGCCAGTATCGCCATGTGGTTTTCATCCCTCTCCGTTGTGGGCAACTCCCTCTTGCTCAACCGGTTTGGAAAGCACCTGGATGCTTAAAACCCAACGAGCGTATCTCGCCGGACTAAATTTCAGACTCTTGATCATCTTTCCATTCTTGGCTATACTTCAGCTGTAAGAAAGGAAATTCCTATATCTAAACTACAAACTAAGGTGATGTATGAACAGATCAAAAATACTCGCTCTGCTTATGCTTGTCAGCAGCGCATTCCTCCTTTCGGGGTGTGTGGTTCCGGCTGACGACTACCATTCTGATCCCTATTACAGTTCCAGTGTGGTGGTCGTGCCGGCGTTGCCTTACACGGTAAACCTGTACGAACGGCCGTACTACAACCACCATGGCTATTACTATTTCTATAACAATCAACGTTGGTACTACAACAGGACCAAAGGCGGAAACTGGATCGCGTTGCCGCGTACGCACTGGCCACGTGACACCAGATGGAAGGGACGTCATTACCATAATGATCACCGCGATCATAAATACGATCAACACGACAGGCGGCCGCCAAAGGACCCAAAACATCGGCCCCAAGAGAATCCACGTTGGAACGACAAAAACAAACATAAAAACGACTCTCTCCACAGGGACCCACGGTATAATGAAAAGAACCAGCCCAAAAGATATCCACACAACAAAGACCCGCGTCGAGAGGATTCTCGTCGGTTACAACGAGAGTATCCTCATCGGTTACAAAAGGATAAAATGCCAAAAGAGGGACGGCATGATGAAATAGACCCGCGGAAACAGCATCCAGGAAAGCGGACCATGGATCCACGTCAACATGATCGCAACAAAATGAAACGAGAACAAAATGAGCACAATCAACGCAAGAGGCATCCTCTCCAGAATAATAGAAACCCCCAGGACGGGAAAAACCGCACTGGAGAAGAAGAGGAAATAAACCCCGATGCACGTCAATTTAAGCGTCGCTGAAGAGACAGACATCATGGTCACGGCAGTTACAAAAGCGATTAAAAAGGATGTCTTAGGGGCTGTTTTTACCCGGACCGCTTGGCAGTCATCCTTAAAATTTTGACCTCAATTACGGCGGTTTTGCTCAGCTCCTGCGCCTCAAATTCAAAGGTGCGGGAGCTGTATTGAGCCATAATACAGTTGAATATGATGCCGTCAATCTGATCCTGATCGGTTATCTGTTTTTCTTTTCTTCGCACAGTACCATCTGCCTTAATCGTTTAAATTCCTGTTCATTCACACCTGCTGTTCCCAAAGGACGTTTGGCGCTGTCATGGCAGTCAGAACCGCCGGTGACAAGCAGGTCATATTTTTCAGCCCAGGACAAAAGCAGCACCTGATGTTCCGGTGAATGACCCGGATAATAGACCTCAAGGCCTTTGACGCCGGCGTCCAGCACCTCGGACAGCAGACGTGTCACGATTTCCAAAGGCGGCAGCACCTCCTTGTAATGTCCCTCGCCGGGAAAAGAACCGGCAGCCGGGTGAGCCAGCACAGCGACCACAGGTTCACTTTTTATAAACCCTTTTACCTGTTCAAGGTCCACCCCCGAAGGCAGATAGGCGGGACTGTCATTACCGATGATCCGGGTAATGGTATCTTTGTCTGAAATACCCAGTCTCTCTGCCAGGGCCATGGCAAAATGGCGGCGGGAGACATTATCCGAATATGCGGCAATCTCTTCAAAGGCAAGATCCCTTGACAACAGGGGCGATTTTCCACCGGGCCCGAACACCTCGTTAATCTTCTCAATCCTTGCCCGGACAAGTCTCTCTCCCCGCCCTCCGGCCAGAAGGGTTTTAAACCGTGTGACAAACCCCGAATTTTTTAACATCGCGCTTGAAAAATAGGTCAGCACGTGAAGGGTTCCCGTGAAAAACGCCCGTTTGAAGCGCACGGAGATCTCAACACCCGGGAAGACCTCTACACCCTGTGTTTTTCCCGCATCCAGTGCAGTTTCAAGTCCATCCAGGGTGTCATGGTCGGTCACGCCTAAAACCTTTATACCCATACCTGCGGCCAGGGCCACAAGATCGCCAGGGGAAAAATCCCCGTCAGATGCGGTGGTGTGATTATGTAAATCTGCAAATATATGTGCCATCAACGGCCTCCTGCTAATATCATGTTACCTAAATTATACAATGTTCATTATTTTATCATAATTTATCCTTACCCGGACATCTTTTCTTTTTTTAACCAATTTGTAATATTTTATTTATTTTTGACAGATTAAATGGTAGAAGTGAGGATTTAAACGTTGACAATCCATAACCATCCGGACTTAATTACTTATGGACCCTTTACATACCCTTGGGAAAATCAGTTCTCCCGATCAGGCCCTAAATCTGTTTGCATCAAAACTTGACTGTACACAATTGGCAAAAATTGCCAAGATCAAACACCCGGATGTACTGATCCGTATCGCCAACGCCATTGTCCTTTGCAGGCCGTCAAAAGTATTTATCAATACCGGATCGGAAGAAGACAAGGATGCCATCCGGAAAATTTCCATTGAAAAGGGTGAGGAACGCGCCCTTGCCATGGACGGGCACACCATCCATTTTGATCTGGCCGGTGAACAGGGCAGGATCGTGGACCGCACCTATTACATTGCCAAACCCGAGGACCTGGTATCCAGCCTTGCCAACCGCATGCCCCCCGAACAAGCGGTAAAAGAAATTGAAAGCAATATGTCCGGCATCATGGAAAATCTGACCATGATTGTAGGATTTTACATGAGAGGACCTGTGGGATCCCCTGTATCCAACCCCGCCTTAGAGCTGACATCCTCAGCCTATATATCCCACAGTGCAGAGCTGCTTTACCGAAACGCCTTTAATGATTTCGACCACGAAGTTGAGCAAAAAGGATATTTTTTCACAAATGTACACTCCGAAGGCCTGAATCGTACCGAGGATCTTCCCCATGCGCGCGTGTTCATGGACCGGAAGTACCAGACCACCTATGCCTGGAAATGTACCTATGCCGGCAATACCCTCCTGCTTAAAAAGGGCAATCACAGATTTGCCGTGGACAAAGCCGTATACCGGGACCGGGGCAGGGAGTTGTCCGAACATATGTTTATTACGGGCATCAGCGGACCGGATGGCCGGACCACCTGGTGTGCAGGCGCAGCGCCCTCCGGATGCGGAAAAACAACCACAGCCATGGCCGGAAATGTGTTTATAGGCGATGACCTGGCCCAGATGTGGATTGCCCAAGACGGCAGCATCCGAACCGTAAACCCGGAAAACGGGATATTTGGAATTGTGGAAGGCGTGAACGCTGAAGGTGATCCTTTATTAATGAAAGTATTGCGGCAGCCTGGATACGAAGTGATCTGGTCAAATGTCCTTGTCGATGAAAAATCCAAACCCCACTGGATTGGCAATATGGAACCTGCCCCTGAAAAAGGAATCAACTTCCAGGGTGAATGGTACCAGGGAAAAACCAATGAGAAGGCAGAACCCATCCCCATATCCCATCCCAATTCCAGATACACCCTGGCTTCAAAAAATCTTGACAACTACTCGCCTGAAGCAGCCAACCCGAAAGGCGTGGTCACACGGATATTTACATATTCAGGCAGGGACGAGGACACCATGCCGCCGGTGTGGGTGGCAAAGACCCCGGATGCCGGTGTGGTCATCGGCGCATGTATAGTATCTGCGACCACGGCCACAGAGGTCGGGGTCACAGGCATTAAACGCGCACCATGGGCCAACGCTCCCTTTATCCCCGGTGCGTTAGGTGATTACATGGATACCCAGTTCAAATTCTTCAACAACCCTGACATCAGCAAACCTTTCAAGCCGGTTATGGCAGGTCTGAACTATTTTCTGACCCACCGGGCCAGGGGCGGCGATTCAGACAAGCTTCTCGGAGAGAAACGGGATGTCAAAGTGTGGCTGGCCTGGCTGGAAAGATATGCCCATAACGAAGTTGAATACCTGCCCACCCCCATCGGCAACCTGCCCGCTTACAATGATCTGGCCAGACTGTTTAAGCAAATTATTGACAAGGACTATCCCAGGTCCCTTTATGACATGCAGTTTGCTCTGTACACGGTAAAAATTATCCAGCGCATTGAACTTCAGGAAAAGGCATATGCAAAGGAAAAGAATATTCCGGAAAAACTGTTTGAAATCCTGACAGCTCAGAAAACGGCCCTTCTGGATCTGAAGGAAAAAGCAGGGAATGTCATTACCCCGGATTATTTTGAAAACCTGCATTGATACTGATAGTATAAATACATTTTGAAGCGTAAGCGCTTGTTTGGTAATTAATGAATCCGCTGCAATCAAAAAGCGCCTGATCATAACTGATCAGGCGCTTTTTTTGTGGAAAGACAACCAGCCGGAAAGCTATTATTTTATCATACGCCTATTTAGACGGCATATAAGCTAAATTTGCATCCAGCTTATCATCCCATGGCAGACCTTCATTTACCCATCCCCCAGCTTTTCTCTGTCCATAAAATGCGCTGTTTTTATTTTTTACTTTATCGCCTTCAAATCCACCCAGCAGACTAAAAAGCTTTTCTTTAGAAAAACCAACCTTTTTTTCTTCTATTTCATTGGTTGAAAATTTTAAAGGGATATTATAAGAGCCTGTTGGGCACCCTAATTTTTTTCTACGCAAAAAAACCGCTAAAAACAACATGATTTTACATTTTTTTTCTTGATTTAAATAATTATATACAATTCTATACCGGGTTTCTACTTGATTTTAGGCAAAGTGTTCAATAAGATACATTTTTACCTAATTTATTAATGACATTTGCCTTTATAAATTATATTCAACACCCAAATTAGGAGGATAATAATGGCAAAAATAGTGCATCGTGAGGAATTGGCTCAGGGAACCATTATCCTCAACGAAATAGAAGCGCCCCGCATAGCCAAAAAGGCCAAACCCGGCCAGTTTGTCATTCTTCAGGCAGACGAAACCGGCGAACGTGTCCCGTTGACCATGGCGGACACGGACCCTGAAAAAGGAACCATCACAATTATTTACATGGTTGTCGGCAAATCCACAGCCCGGTTCAAGGATCTTAAAGTTGGTGAAGAATACTATGCCCTCATTGGTCCTTTGGGTGCGCCTACCCATATTGAAAAGATAGGAAAGGTCGTCTGCGTAGGCGGCGGCACCGGCATTGCCGTACTGCATCCCATCGCACGGGCACTGAAGGAAGCCGGTAACGAGGTCATAGCCATTCTGGGTTCCAGAACTTATGATCTGCTCATCCTGGAAGAAAAGATGCGGCAAGCCTCTAATACCCTGCATATCTGCACCGATGACGGTTCCAAGGGCCATCACGGATTTGTTACGGATGTGCTCAAGGAAACCATTGAAAAAGAGGATATTGCCCTGGTTGTAGCCATTGGTCCGATTCCCATGATGAAATTCTGCAGCCTGATCACCAAGGAAAAAGGCGTCAAGACCATGGTCAGCCTGAACCCCATCATGGTGGACGGCACGGGCATGTGCGGCGGATGTCGAGTATCAGTAGGCGGGAAGACTAAATTTGCCTGCGTGGACGGCCCTGAATTTGACGGGCACCAGGTGGATTTTGATGGACTAGCCAAACGACTTGCATCATATACGGAGGTTGAGAAACAGTCCATGGATGCTTACAACAAATGCAAATGTGATGCAGATTAATGCGCCCGTTTCTGGGATATATGGAGAGATAAATGACTGATAAAAAAGAGAAAGTTGATCGTGTAGTGATGCCGGAGCAAGACCCGGACGGCAGGCGCAGAAATTTTTTGGAAGTTCCCTTAGGTCTTACCGAAGAGATGGCAATAACCGAAGCCAAACGCTGTCTGCAGTGCAGAAAACCTGCCTGCATGGATGGATGCCCGGTTTCCGTATCCATTCCTGCATTTATCAAATGCATAGCTGAGGGTGATTTTTCCGCGGCCGCCCGAAAACTTTGGGAACGTAATGCCCTTCCCGCAGTCTGCGGCAGGGTCTGTCCCCAGGAAGAACAGTGTGAAGGCAAATGCCTTCTCGGCAAAAAAGAAAAACCTGTTGCCATTGGTTATCTTGAACGCTTTGCTGCGGACTGGGAACGTAAACACGGTACCGGTGAAATACCGCCTGTAGCGAAAAAAACCGGCAAAAAAGTGGCGGTTATCGGTTCCGGCCCCTCCGGACTGACCGTTGCCGGAGATCTTCTGGCCAAAGGCCATGATGTCACTATCTTTGAAGCATTTCACAAACCCGGCGGGGTTCTGGTGTACGGTATTCCAGAATTCCGTCTGCCCAAGGAGATCGTTGCATCGGAAGTGGCCACCCTTGAAAAAATGGGGGCAAAGATTGAATGCAACACGGTCATCGGTGCCACCATCACCGTCGACGAACTGTTTGATGAAGGTTATGATGCGGTATACATCGGTGTAGGTGCAGGGCTCCCCAAATTCATGAACCTGCCCGGCGAAAACCTCATAGGTATTTATTCGGCCAATGAGTACCTGACCCGGACCAACCTGATGAAAGGGTATCTATTCCCGAAATATGACACCCCCATTGCCCGGGGTAAACATGTCGTGGTGCTTGGCGCAGGCAACGTGGCCATGGACTCTGCCAGAACCGCCATGCGTTTAGGGGCAGAGTCGGTCAAGGTTGTTTACAGACGATCCAGGGATGAGATGCCCGCAAGAAACGAGGAACTGCACCATGCGGAAGAGGAAAAAATTGAATTTATGCTCTTGACCAATCCCACCCGATTCCTCGGAGATGAAAATGGAAGGTTAACCGGCATGGAATGTCTGAAAATGGAACTGGGGGAGCCTGATGCTTCCGGCCGCCGCCGGCCGGTCCCCATTGAAGGCAGCGAGTTCAAAATAGAGTGTGATCTGGTTGTTGTGGCTGTGGGATCCAACGCCAACCCGCTGCTCACCAATACCACCCCGGACCTGAATTTAAACAAATGGGGTAATATTGTTGCAAATCCCGTCAACGGCAAGACTTCCAAAAGAGCTGTCTGGGCCGGCGGCGACATCGTTACGGGTGCGGCCACAGTCATCCTTGCCATGGGTGCAGGCCGTGCTGCAGCCACCTCCATCCATGCGTACCTGACCCTTGGGTGGTAATCTTTCATAGCTCGTGTTTGAACGAAAAATAGCCCATTTGCGACGTTGCATAAAAATTTAAAATCCTCACAACCGCGAGGTTGCTCCGGTTTTAAATTTTTATGCGCTTGCATCCGGGCAACTTTTCATCCCACGGATTTCATTTCGGGCACGACTCTATTCAGGTTGAATAAATACTTTATGGTCCACCAGGGACAGGGAATGAATCTTTCCTTTTATAAATTTTTGTTCGCCAAAAATGGACACCAGCCGGATACCCTCTTCTTCGGGCTCAACCTTGTCCACAGACTCCAAAAACAGGGATTCCTGTCCACTCTTGTCCACGAGATATGCATTTGCTTCACACATAATATGCACTCCTGATCTTTAGATCTTTTAACGGGTCTTCTTCCGGTTTTGACTTTTTGGAAAACACCCACGATAAATATATTTAACGACAACCCAAACCCGTTGCTATGACAAGGGGAAATGAACTTCCAACAACTCATCCACCAATTGGGGTAAAGGAGAACCCACCATCCCTAAAATAGCGATATTCTCCTGGGACAAGGGCAAAAGCACCTTTTTTGCCGGGGAAGATGATACGGCTTCGGCCATCTGGGGGGTTACCTCTCCCATCATAGAATGGGGCATGATAATCCCCACGGTGCCGATAATCATATCAGCATTCTTAACCGTCTGCACAATGGCGTTGGTGCCGGAAGCGCCCTTGTTGGCACGGGCTTTAAGCATCTGGGCAGTAGCAATGGCATTTGTGCCAAGGGCAATCACCTCAACGGATTCCTCGAACCGTTCCTTGATCCGCTTGATTATGGTTGATCCGATACCGCCACCCTGACCATCGATAACACACACTTTTTTCATGTTTTTTCCTGTTAAATTACAAGGCAGACTTGCTCCCAGACCGCTTTGGCTATGTTGTCCACAGAATTATTTCCGTCGATCACAACCACATGCTCCTGGTGCGCCAAGCGGTTAAAAGCCGCCAAATAATTTGCCCGTACCTGCTTCATGATATCTATTTTTTCATAGATTTCAAGATGTTTTCTGGTGGTTTGAAGCCGCTTCAGGCAGATTTGGGGGTCAACATCAATAAACAGGGTGATATCCGGTTTTAAAATGTCGGCATTGAGTCGATTGGCCTGGATCACCCACTCCATGTCCATATACTGGCTGTGATAAGCATAGGAAGAAAAGTAATACCTGTCACACACCACAATTGTACCGGTATCCACCATCTGCCGGATACCGGTTTCAGGGTCCATCAGATGCTCGGTGCGGTCTGCAGCAAAAAGACTTGCAATTGTTCGCTGGTCTGCCGGGAGACTGCCGGACAGCATCCGGCGGATCAGCCGCCCCACAGGCCCGTCAGTGGGTTCACATGTGGTATGAATCCGGAAGCCTGTTGATGCCAGACGCTTGCAAAGCAGTTCCACCTGTGTGGTTTTGCCCGAACCGTCAATCCCTTCAAACACCACAAACCGACCTTTGTTCGCTTTTTCCAAACTCACATCCTTCATACGACAAAATAAACCCGGCAGCTCCCGGTAACCGGGACCTGCCGGGCTGATATATTTAACTCCCCGAGCGGATCAGGGTTAAGATGATCTGTGGCAACCCTTACAATTCACAGGGGCGGCTTTGGGAAGATCCGCTTTGTCTATATTGCCCTGGGCCATGGCTGCCTTGCGTTTTTTATCGGTATCCCGGTGGCAGGTAACGCAGGCATTGTGGTAGGCAGCCAGATAGTACATCTGGTTTGCCTCATCCTTTATATTTCTGGTGCCCGAGGGCTCGGGTTCACTGTGGCATGAAGAGCATGCCTCCACTTCGCTTTCTCCGTCCCAGTCATGGTGACACGATTTACAGGCAAACTGGAAATGAAGTCCGTGGGGAAAACCAACAGAACCCCTTGTAGCTTCGACCCCTTCGGGTGCCTCTATGTTAATAACACCAAGGGGAATTGAGAGGGCTGTATCACTGTTCTCAATCTGGGAGTGGGGATCAGGATGGCATCCGGCGCAAGCAACAGGGCCTGTAGCAATGCTCTTGGAACCGGCAGCTTTTTGCTGGTCAGCCTCTTTTCTGTGGCAGTCCCGGCATGCCTGATGAAAGGCCCCGACCATTGATTTTACACCATTTTCCGGTACATCCGCCTGATCAGGTTTGGGCACCCAAAAATTTTCATGGCAGCCACTTGTCCCGCAACTCTTTATGGGACCGTTTCCATCCCAATTGTGATGGCAGGCTTGACAGGAATAGGAAAAATGAAGGGAATGGGGGAAATTAACCGGGGACAGTGTGGCCTTGTATTCGGCATCCTGGGGGGCCTCCAAGGTAATGGTACCAGTGGGAAGCTTAAATGTAGCCTCAGTGTCCTCAGCAAGGGCAACGCCCATTAAAACAAAAGCAAACCAGGGTACTGCAATGAGAAATAATCGTTTCATGATCCCTCTCCAATAAAGCTGTTATGTCAGATTGTACCGGATTTGGCCGGCGTATTTCAATTATCCGGCCTTTCATATCACATAAACACTATTGCTAATTCAATGCACTAATCTATAAAGTTGTCTTTGTATATTAATTAATGTTTATAAAATCAACCTGAAATTTCGGCATCAGGGGTAAAAATCCATTTCAGATCTATGAAAAAGCAGCATACCACGCCGCATTTAAAACACCAAGTACTTGAAATAATAACATATTATATCTTCATTTCTATGTATTGACTCTATCTTTGCAATTGCGGATAAACCGATCAAATAAAGGCAGCATGCCATCATTTTTCTGCATAAGCAATTCAGGGTGCCACTGCACAAGATCAATAGGCAAAGATTCATGCTCTGCGCCTTCCACCACGCCGTCCGGGGCCCATGCCGTGATTCGAATGCCTTTACCCGGGGCATCAATAGACTGGTGGTGGCGGGAATTGATTCGGATGGATTCACCAAACAGACTGCATAGCCGGGAACCCCGCTCAAATCGAACATCATGGTTCGTGTCATAGGAGAACACCTGCTGCATGTGGACGATACGGGATTCCGGTAGCAGGCTTGGAATATCCTGGATCAGAGAACCGCCTAACGCAACGTTTGCGACCTGAGCTCCCCGGCAAATACCCAAAAGCGGCATTTTCAGTTCCACGGCAAGATTAACCAAGGTGATCTGAAAAGTATCCAGCTCAAGCCCACTGGGCTTACATGCCGGATGCACTTCCTGGTTAAAAAAACGGGCATCCATGTCCAGGCCGCCGGGAAGAATCAGGCCGCTAACACCTGACAACATCAGGGCCACGGTCTGTTCATTCTCGGTGGGCGGCAGAATGACAGGCACGGCCCCGGCCCGTTGAATACAGCGACTGTATGCCACGGGAACGCTGGTGATAATCTGGCCATTTTTATTATGTTCCGTATTGGCGGCAATGGCTATAAAAACGGGCATATAAATTCTCGCATGTTTCCTTGTGGGTTGAGTATGGGTAGTGATAAAACCCTTTTTTAGGCGTCTTTGATAACGGCTCTCAAGCGGGCCATTTTAGGGTGAATATCAAACGATTCAGGCACCTGCAACAAATGAGGCTCCAATACGGCAAGGGCTTTAGCCGCAACTGAGACAGCCGCCTTTTTCCTTTTGTAAGCCAACAACTCAAATGTACCTGCGGTACGTATCATTGCCTGCAGGACCTTTTTTTCCTGCCCCTGAGCAGCCCTGTAATTTTGCTCAAGCCATTCATGACATTCAAAAAAAAGGGCTTCATCCCAGAGCAGACAGGCCGTTGCATAGATATCGGCACCCAAAAGCGGATTTGATAATATTTGGGATAGAACAGCTGTATACCGTTCATGTCTCGCTTTGATATAACTCTGGGCCCGATCAGGCAACTTTTTCCGGCCCAGGTCTGAAACCGCCTGTGCCACAGGTGTATGATCGCCTTTATGCAAGGCGCGGATAAATGCACTTCCCAAAAAATTTCTGACATCCCGATCTGTCCGGTCTTCAAAAGGATTAAATAGTATTTTCATCATACCTGCACTCATACCTGAAAAAAGCAAGAACTTTCAAGGGGGAATCATAAAAATAAACAGAAATGTCTGCCAGTAAAATCCTTGAGCATTACCTTTAATTAGCGTATTTTGTTTTACTGGTTTAAGAGGGAGTTGATTCGGGGGGAATTGACACGATCCGGACTTTATACACATTTTAAATGCCGGACAAACAAACGAGGTTCTCATGGCAAAAAAAATTATTATTGTTGGCGCGGTGGCCCTAGGTCCCAAAGTAGCCAGCCGTCTCAGGCGGCTTGATCCCAATTGTGAAATCACTATGATAGACAGGGACAGCTTAATTTCATATGGCGGATGCGGCATTCCGTATTATATCGGTGGAGATATCGGAGAAATCGAAGAATTATACTCCACCACGGCCCACCATGTCAGGGATCCGGAATTTTTCCGTACAGTCAAAGGTGTTGAAGTACTTACCCGGGTTGAAGCCATCGGCATTGACCGCAGAAAAAAACAGCTGAAAGTCCGTCATCTTGACGACGGGACCGAGTCTGAAATGGCCTATGACAAGCTGGTCATCGGCACGGGCGGCACGCCTTTTACCCCGCCCATCCCCGGCGCAGACCTGCCGGGCGTATATCCCGTCTCCAACCTCCACCATGCCCAGGCCATCAAAGAGTTGATCAGTAAAGGTGCCGTGGGAAATGCCGTGGTCATCGGTGCCGGTGCCATTGGTGTTGAAATGGCCGAAGCCTTGACCGATCTGTGGGGCGTGGAAACCACGCTTGTGGAGATGGCCCCGCATGTGCTGCCCGTAGCCATTGGTCCCAACATTGCCCTTATTGTTGAAAAAGAGCTTGAGAAGAGCGGGGTGGATGTCAAAATCGGTGCCCAGGTCACCAAAATCCTTGGGGATGCCGAAAGCGGCGTCACCGGGGTTGAGGTCAGCGGCGAAGTGATTGAATGCGATCTTGTGATCATGGCCGTGGGTGTTCGCCCCAATACGGGTTTTGCGGCAGAAGCAGGCCTGGCTGTCGGCCGGGGCGGTTCCCTGATCGTGGATAAAAATTTAAGAACAACCGACCCGGATATTTACGCAGGCGGCGACTGCATTGAGGTACGCAATCTTGTATCCGGGGAGCAGCTTCCAATGGCTTTGGGCTCCCTTGCCAACCGCCAGGGCCGGATCATTGCCACAAACATATTCGGCAAGAATGCCCAATTTGACGGAACTGTGGGGACCTTCTGCATCAAGGTGTTCGGCATGGGGGTGGCCACAGCAGGCCTGACCATTCACCAGGCCAAAGCAGCCGGCTTTGATCCGGTTCACTCTTTAGTGGCCCAGTTTGACCGGGCCCATTTCTATCCGAACTCAAAATTCTTGTTCGTCCAGCTCATTGCAGACCGGGCCACTCGCAGGGTGTTAGGCGTGGAAGCCGTGGGTGAACAGATTGATTCAGTCAAAGCCAGGGTGGATGCCGTGGTGCCGCTGCTTCACAAAGGCATGAATGTGGACGAGGTGTGTACCCTGGAAGTAGGCTATGCACCGCCATTCTCATCTGCCATGGATGTGATCAACAATGCCGGCAATACGCTTGATAATATTCTGGACGGCAGAAACACTCCCATGGACTGGCCTGAGTTTTCTGACCTGTTCGAAAAAGGCCAAATCACGGTGGTGGATTTAAGAGAGGCTGTGGAAGCCCAGCCGTTTATTGACCAATACGGGGCTGAACGCTGGATACACATTCCCCAGCCCGAGCTGCGCGAACGCTGTAATGAACTGCCCAAAGACAAGGACCTCTGCCTTTTCTGCGGCACGGGTGCCAGATCTTTTGAATGCCAAATCATCCTGAACCAGAACGGGTTTACCCGTGTTAAAAATCTTCAGGGTGGATATGCCATCATCAGGGTCACGGATCCGGATTTCATTCCCCAGGGAGGGTAGCCGTTAGCTGGCGGAACGTCGCCGCTACAGTGCATGAAGACGACAATCCGGTAAGGGACCTGAAATGCACACAGGTCCCTTAACCGGGATGTTTCGGGTGCCCGTTCTAAAGGCCTGTTTGAAAATTGGGACCATTTTCATGAAATTTCGCTTCGATCTCCTAATTACCAAACAACCTCTAAGTCAGCTGAAACCGGCCTACCATTGTATTCAGATTCTCAGCCAGCCTGGACAGTTCACCGGCACTGGTAAAAATCTGTCTGCTGCCGTTATTCATTTCATCGGTAGCATTGCTGACTGCGGTAATATCCCTTGTAACCTCAGCAGCCACAACAGAAGTCTGGGATACATTCTCATTAACCTCCTGGATTCCCTGTGAGGCCTGGGTGACATTATTTGCGATCTCCTGGGTCGTGGCTGCCTGTTCTTCAATGGCAGAGGCAACAGTGGTAACGATTTCGTTGATCTCATTTATAATCCCAACGATGGATTCAATGGCTGCCACAGATTCATTGGTTGTTATCTGAACCCCTGAAATTTTTTCACTTATTTCCCTTGTGGCCTCTGCAGTCTGCTGGGCAAGGGCCTTAATCTCCCCTGCCACAACAGCAAAGCCCTTGCCTGCCTCACCGGCTCTTGCCGCCTCAATGGTTGCGTTAAGGGCCAGAAGATTGGTCTGCTCGGATATGTCGGCAATGGTTTCTGTTACCTTACTGATTTCCGATGCCGCCCTTCCAAGTTCATCAACCTTTGAAGATACCTGCTTTGCTGTTTCAACCGCCTTGGCCGTTGTTTGGCTCCCTTTGGCCGTGTTAGCGGCAATTTCATTTATGGTGGAGGACATCTGCTCGGCGGCTGCGACAATCATCTGAATATTTACAGTCGTCTGTTCTGTGGCTGCTGCAATAGAGTTCATGTTGGTTGCCATTTCCTCGGCAGAGGCAGAAACATTATTGGACCGTTCCGCCGTTTGTTGCGAATTTGCCGTTATCTGTTCCGAAATGGCGGCCAATTCCGTTGAAGAGGCTGTCAGTGTTTGTACGCCATCTGCAATATCCTTGAACATATGAATGAGATTTTCAGCCATATACCTCATGTTGTTGTAGACACCTGTATTTTTTTTCGGGTCAAATTTGACAGCCAGATTCCCCTTTGCAATATTGTTGGTAATATCTACAATATCTGCAGGATCCCCCCCAAGCTGGGAAGCAACACTTCGCCTGATGAAAAAGGCTGTTCCGATTCCCATGGCAATAGCCAGAAGCGCAACCCCGATAATCAGCCGCTTTGCTTGGATAATTTGCAGGTCTGTTTTCTGCTGCTGACCCTCCAGGGAGATTTTGACCGTATTCTGGACGTTACGTGCGCATGCCACCATGGTATCGTTAATTTCATTTTGTGAATCTTTCAATGCTTTAAGCTCGGAAAAAGCCTGCCGGTATGTATCTGCCGCCTCTATTATCGGTCTTACAGACTTGCCTTTTGTAACGATTTCATCAAGTATGCTGTTCACCTGGATAAAATAGGATTCGTTTTTGCGAATCAAAAAATTTTTTTCCTGACGACGACATTGCAGCACCTGTCGGATAATGGCCTCGGTATTCTCAGCGCGCTTCATTAAAGCGTCAATCTGACTTAAATCCGCATTCCGGGCCATCAAACGTTCACATTCATCCCGATCCGCTTGAAGAATGTCATTGGCGGCCGCTTCCATCTGCCGCGCCGATGTTACCATTGTCGCATCCGCTTCTTTTATGCTGTTTTCCAGGGAAATATATCTATCAAAAGCCTGCCGGTATTTGTCGGCCATATTAACCATGTCATCCAACTGCCGAAGGCTTTCGGGATCAGTTGATCGGGCCTTGATTGCGTTGATTTTTTCTTTGAGCAAATCAGATTGCGCGATGACAGCCTTCACGTAGGATTCATCTCCCCTGAGCATGAAATTTTTTTCCTGCTGCCTCGCTTCGTACATCGTCATCGTCAAATTACCCGTGTCAATGGCATCGGTCATTTGCCTGACCACTCTTGAAAGTCCGTTAAACCCTGCTGCGACGGCCACCAGCAGCAATATCAAAATAACGCCGAAGCCAATACTGATTTTCGTTCCAAGCCTAATACGCGTTGACATACTTTTTACTCTCCTGTTTTATTTGTTCCTCTATCCTACCGGTGCCATTTATCGTTTTTGATATCAATCTTGACAGCTCTTTCATATTTACGGGTTTTAGTAAAAATCCCTTGACATTAACAGAATCCATCCACGCCTCTTTATAGTCTTTTTCAAGCCCCGTACAGATAATTACAGGAATATCAGGATTAATCTTTTTCAGTTCCCTGGCCAACGCCTCGCCTGTTAACTCCGGCATTGTTAGATCCGTAATCATTAGATGGAATCTATTCGGATTGGCCTTAAATATCTCAAGAGCTTCAGCACTGCTTGTACAGGAAGTGGTTTCATAACCGAGCCGCCGAAGAAATTTTTCTTCCATTTTTACAATCTGTTCTTCATCATCTACCAGCAGAATATGACCTGTTCCTTTCATGCAATTGTTTTCGACAATCGGAAGTGATGCGGTTTCCGGGTATGAACCCAAAACAGGCAGGTATATGTAAAAACAGGTGCCTTTATCCGGCTCACTGATCACTTTAATCTCCCCGCCTGCTTTTTTAACAATGCCATGGACAACCGACAGACCAAGCCCGGTACCTTTTCCGATTTTTTTTGTTGTAAAATAGGGCTCGAATATTTTAAGGGCAATTTCTTTGTCCATGCCAACGCCTGTATCGGAAATTAACAATTGTAAGTATCTGCCGGGTTGTAGATCCAAAAAACGAGGGATCTCATGTTTATCAATATCCGTTTCACAAAGTTTTACCGTCAGTGTTCCACCGCTGTTCTCCATGGCTTGATATGCGTTTGTACACAAATTCATGATCACCTGATGAATCTGGGTAGGATCCCCCATGATGGGACCACAGTTCATATCAATATGCTGGATGATTCTGATGGTTTTGGGAATGGTTTCCCTTAAAAGGTTAAGCGTTTCCTTAACAATGGGTTGAACCAGCACCGGAGTTGTTTCACCCTGCGTTTGCCTGCTGAACGACAGAATCTGACTGATCAGTTTTTTTGCCCTGTCTGAGGCTTTAAGGATATTGATCAGATACTTATGGGAATCACTGTCTTTGGGAGTATCCATCAGTAGAATTTCAACATTTCCCATAATGGGGAAAAGGATATTGTTAAAATCATGGGCGATTCCGTTTGACAAGATAGCGATGGCCTCCATTCTCTGGGTCAGGATCAAACGATCTTTTAAGCGTATATTCTCTTTTTCAACGGTTAATATTTCGGTAATATCGCAAATAACCACAATGAATCCTTCTGAGTGATCGGAAGGGTTTAAAGGACAACTTCTCAATGAACAATGAAAAACTGTTCCATCCCTTTTGATGCACCGGTTTGTCGACTCGAACGGTTTTAATGTGGAAGAATCAGAATAAAGTTCCTTACCTATCTTGTGATATATGGCTTTATCGGGGTAAAACATTGAGGTACTTTTCCCCACCAGATCATCATAGTCATATCCGAACATTGCATGCAAATTCTCGTTTGCCCAGTAAATTTTTCGCTCTTTAACCAGGCAGACGCCCACCGGAGATGCCCGGGTAATTGCACTGAGTTTCTGTTCATTGAATTTCAGTGACTGCTCGTACAAACAGTAGCGCTGATAGCTGCTTCTGAATAAAAGTATCCCTCCCGTCGAAAAAAGGATAACAATGAAAAACAGGGTATAGTCGTGGTACTTTTCTGTTTTTTCAATGATTGTATCAAGGGAATTTTTCGGTGAACAAACCGCCACGGACCAGTTTGAGCCAGCTATTCTTACCGGTGAATAGGCCACGAGTTTCTCAATATATCCCTTTTGACTTCGATGCCATCCAGAGATATAGGTATCGGTGCCTTCATGCCCCTGTATCATTTTTTGCTGAATTTTTTCTATTTTTTCATATGAAAAAACCCGATTCTTTTCTTCTCTGGCACAAAAACTGCTTTTACCTTCAAATTCTTTAAGGGGATGTATGAGAAAATAACCTTCTGAATCCAGAACCCATGGGTATTCCACCGCCTTCTCTGGTACAATGGGCTTTATAATCGTATTTAAAACGATTGTCGGATCAAACGATCCCACCAAAACACCTTTGATGCGGGGTGTAACCGGATCATTTTTAAAAACGGGAATGGCGATCCTTATTCTTGGTTCATTGTTTTCATTGTAAAGAAATCTGGAAATCGCTGTTTTGCCGGTTGACAATGCTTTTTTATAATAATCCTCAGTATCGTATCTTTTTCCGATCAATTGCTCACGAAACCCTTCGCTGGGGTAAATAAATGTCAACATTCCTTGGGTCTCTAAAAATCGTATGGAGGTAAAATTCTGCAACCCATTATATTTTTTATAAAAAAATTCATTAAAAGGCAGAATTGAAGACAACCCTTGGTCGGCATTGGCCATGAAATAGAGATCGGAAATAAATCGGTCAAAATATTTTTCAATAGCGGATGCTACTAGTTTTGCCTCCATCAATTGCTGAACACCATACTGACAGGCAGCCATGTGCCGTAACTCATGTCGGCTCTTTTTGTTAATATATATAGCAATGAGAGTAACCGTAATAATGATCAAGGCAATAAAGACTAAATACGGTTTTTGTGAGGTCTTCATTACTTTTTCCGGGATTCTCATAATTTTAGTTCCCAATTGTATATTTAATTGATATCACTTTATCCAATACCCCATTGATATTTATCGTCATATCGAATTGAATAATATGCTGCAATTTTAGTATGTTCCCAAATAACATCCTGTTCTTGCGCATGAACGCCATGACAGTCATGCAAAAGATACACCTGAAGAAGTTAAAATTAGAGCAATAGGTTACAAGATCCAACCGGCCGTTTTCCGTCACAGCATAAGAGTGTAGACAAAGTTGGGAAAATGAGGAAAAATATGTTTTATTTTATCAAACAAATAAAATGTTCGTTATATCGTATAAACATCTTCTGGATAGGTAAAATGGCATTGAGATACTTTTTGGGCGTCATGATTTTTTTCAAAGTGTAAATGTTTTTTACAGCTTCTATCCAATTGGGGTGGGGGATAAAAAATACGAGTTTCTCGGTATTAAATTTTCATAGAGTCAGGGCATGTTGCCAGAAAAACAAAAAGCCCCGCCAAGTCTTGGCGGGGCTTTGGTTGCCGGTAGGCAGTGTTACGCTTTGTTTTATTTTTCCCAGAAACGCATGGTGCCGTTTTGTGCAAAGCTCAGATGCATTTTGTAGCACTCGTCCAGCAGCTGGGGTTCATGGTGGCCACCGGTTGCCTTGGTGGCGCGTTCGAGATAATCGTACATATAATCTTTGTAAGCCGGATGTGCACATTTATCAATGACAACGCGAGCCCGATCAATTGGCGCCAGACCACGCAGGTCAGCCAGACCCTGGTCGGTAACCAGAACATCAATATCGTGTTCGGTATGGTCGACATGCGGAACTTTGGGCACAACACCGGTGATGCCGAACTCATCATTTTTGGTGGCACGGCAAGCGGGACAATGCATTATGGATATGTAAGCGTTGCGTATAAAGTCGCCGGAACCGCCGATACCGTTCAACATGCGGGTACCGCCGGCATGGGTGGAGTTGGCATGTGCATACATATCAAATTCAAGCGGTGTATTCATGCCGATGACACCCATACGACGGATGAGTTCCGGATTGTTGGAAATCTGCTGGGGACGCATCATAACCATGTTCTTATAGGTCTCGAAATTTTTCCACCAATCAACAAATGCCTCGTTGGACAGGGACAGTGACGTACAGTTGATGTACTTGCATTTACCTGAATCAAGGAAGGGCAGGAAGGTGTCCTGGAGAACCTCGGTGAAAACGGTCAAATCTTCAAAAGGACTTGCTGTCAGCCCACCGACAACGGCATTGGCAATGGAGCCCACGCCGGATTGCAGAGGCAACAGGTTCTTGGGTAGACGGCCGGCCTTCACTTCAGACTGGAAAAAGTCAACGATGTTGTCGGCAATAGCCTGGGCAACATCATCGGTACCGCGCAGCGCACGCCCATTGTCAGGCAGCTTGGATTCGACAATGGCAACGATTTTGCTCTTGTCTGTAGGAACCCAGGGTGTACCGATACGCTGACGCAGATCAGTCACCGGAAGGATTTTCCGGAATGGAGGCAGATCGGTCAAAAGGATATCGTGCATGCCTTCGAAAGAGGGCAGACCGGTATTGATTTCAACAATGATTTTGTCAGCGACATCAATGATTTCAGGCGCGGCACCCACGGCACCGGACAGAATAATGTTGCCTTCCTCGGTAATGGCAGATGCTTCGATAACTGCCATATCAAGTCCGCCACCCTTTTCCTTGGTGTAAAAGCCGTACTTCAAATCCTGGGGAAACATTGAAAGGTGTTTGTCACCCATGCGGATCTGGCCTTTATTAATGGCTTTGCCAAGATTTTTACCTGTCTGGTAGGGCCAGCGGCGATCAATCATGTTCAGTGTAGCCATGCGGTCCTCAACCTCAGCACCCACAGAAGCACCGATAAACAGATTGAGTCTTAATTTGCCTTGCAGGTTGTTTTTCTCAACGTGGTCACACAGTGCGATGGGTACAACTTTCGGATACCCGACCGGAGTAAACCCGGACATGCCGACGTCCATGCCGTCTTTAAAAAACTCAATACACTCTTCAGGCGTTTTTACTTTGCTGAGCAACTCTTTACAACGTACGCGTTCCTCTAATGTAGACATACGCTCTTTCTCTCCTTCATTTTACGGGTATCGAAGAGATTCCCCACTGAAGTAGCCTCAACACATCGACCACCTAACCAAATACAGGGGGGAACCGCGCCAGTTAAAGGCCATACCGAAACATGGTTTCAATAAAATTATACTTAGGGGAGGGTTATATAATGCGTCAGCAAGTGGAGTCAAGAAAAAATTTCGATGTGTTCATGGTAAAAACAATCCCGATAATTTTTTATTGCTTGCCCTCTTTAAAATACGTTAAGAGATAACATCATTTAAATTTTGTAGGAACGTTATTTTTATAAAGGAGAAAAAAATGAAGTCCGGAAAATCTTTATCCGTATTGATTGCCGTCCTCATGGTTTTATCTTTTGCCTTTACGGTGCAGGCAGGCGAAAAAGGGGAACTGATGATGGCCACCACGACCTCCACCGACAACACAGGCTTGCTTGACTATCTAATTCCTTTTTTTGAGCAAGAGACCGGAATCGCCCTGAAATGGACGGCCACCGGAACAGGCAAAGCCCTGAAACTGGGTCAAAACTGTGATGTGGATGTGCTGCTGGTCCATGCCCCGCCGGCAGAAAAGGCATATATCGCAGCTGGTTTCGGCAAAGACCGGCGTGAAGTTATGTATAATGATTTTGTAATCATCGGTCCGAAATCAGACCCGGCCGGCTTAAAAGGCAAAAACATTTCCCAGGCCCTGTCAGCCATCAAAGCAAGCAAAGCCTTTTTCATGAGCCGTGGAGATGATTCCGGCACCAATAAAAAAGAGAAACTGCTCTGGAAAAATGCAGGCATTGCATTGCCGGACAAGGAACAATGGTACGTCCAAACCGGTCAGGGCATGCTGGCCACCATTCATATCGCCCAGGAAAGGAACGGATACACCATGACCGACCGCGCCACCTATATCAAATATCAGGAGCAGCAGGGCGGAGATGCCCCTTTGACGGTACTGGTGGAAGGAGATGACATCCTTTTGAACCAGTACTCGGTGTTAACCCTTAATCCTGAGAACTGCCCTGATGCCAAATATGATCTGGCTTTGAAATTTTCCGACTGGATGGCCTCGGAATCAGCCCAAAATAAGATCGGCGAATTCCGGCTTCTGGGGAAAAAACTATTTATCCCCAATGCTAAATAATGTTTGCCGATTACTTCGGTTGCAGAGACTGTATTGACATTCCTGGTTGAAGGATTTTTTAAGGCGATTGAGCTGCTGATCAGTGGGGATATCTCCACCTGGTCGGCAGTTTCAGCCACGCTCAACGCCTCGACCGGATCCATGCTGGTCAGCCTCTTAACCGGACTGCCCTGCGGGTTTGTTCTGGGATACTTTGATTTCCGGTTCAAACGCCCCATAAGAACGATTCTGGACACCCTTCTTGCCCTGCCCACGGTCTGCGTAGGATTGATTGTCTATGCGTTTATCTCTTCCAAAGGGCCGTTAGGCGATATGGGCCTTTTATTTACCCTGACCGGAATTGCCATAGGCCAAACCATCCTGGCCTTTCCCGTGGTGACAGCCATCACGGCCGCCATCATTGAAAATATCGATCCCGCCTTGAAGCTGACCCTGGTTTCCCTGGGTGCAGGAAAAAAAGATATCATTTTGACCTGTCTGTGGGAGGTCCGGTTTGGGATTCTTGCCGCCGCTGTTACGGCATACGGCCGTGTCCTTACCGAGGTGGGTATCTCCATGATTGTGGGCGGAAATATAAAATATCACACCCGGACCATGACCACGGCCATTGCCCTGGAAACCAACAAAGGCCTGTTTGCCGACGGCATTGCGCTGGGCATTGTTTTGATGGCGATTGCATTTACGGTAAACTTAAGCCTCTCTTTCCTGAGAAAAAAATAGAATAATTATGGCCTCCCCCGTTCCTTTATATACCCTTTGCCGCCTCTGTCATTACTACGGTGGTAAAAAGGTGGTGGATATCGACGAATTCAACATCCCGTCCGGCAGCATCACAGGCCTGTCAGGCCCCAACGGCAGTGGCAAGACCACGTTTTTAAAACTGCTGGCCTTTGCCATCGCCCCCAGTCAAGGCGAGATCCGTTTCAACGGCCGCAGGGAATATCCCATGTCCGCCAGGGTGAGATCCAGAGTTACCCTGATGACCCAGGCCCCCTATCTGCTCAAACGCTCGGTCCTGGAGAATGTTGTTTACGGCCTTAAAATCAGAAAAGATACCAAAAAGTTAAAACAGCGGGCGGAACGGGCACTGGCCGCGGTCGGTTTGGATTTTGATGGGTTTCACAACAGGGCATGGCACCAGTTGTCCGGCGGCGAAGCCCAGCGGGTGGCCCTGGCGGCACGCCTGATCCTTGAGCCCCAGGCCCTGCTGCTTGACGAACCTGTGGCCAGTGTGGACGCCGAAAGCGCCCGCCTCATTCTCAAAGCCTCTTTGGCGGCCCGGGACAAATGGGGCTGTACCCTGATCATTGTCAGTCATGATCTGGCCTGGCTCAATGCCTGCAGCGATACCCGGTTATCCATGGAAAAAGGCCGGATCTTTTCCACCCACGAGGAGATCATACTTCCCCCGCCCTACCAGACCGTGCAGACCGGCAGCACCGTGAACTGGATTTTGCCGCTGTCCAACGGCCGCCAGGTCTGCCTGCCTGACAAAACCGGAGAAACGGCATTGATACCGGCGGACAAGATCAACATTGCCCGGGAAGTTGAAACCCAATTCAACGGAAAAAACCGGATCCCGGTCCTGGTCACCCGAATGGCACTGGAACCTAAAACCGGCCGCATTGAGGTGGACCTTAACGCGGATGCCTTCGGGCTGACCCTTTTATTGTCAAAAGAACAGGCCGGTGCATTGAACCTGCAGCCGGGAAAAAAGAGGATACTGGTGTTCAGAACCCGGGATGTTTTCTGGCGTTAGGGCCTTTTAGGAACAAAACCCCTTATTTGTCCAATATGTCGCGCAACCTGACACTGAGTTGCTCCAGGGAAAACGGTTTTTGGATGAAGCCGACACATCCCCGTGACAGAATCTCTTCAGCCTGTCCACTGAGGCTGTATCCACTGGCGAGAAGCACCTGAACTCGCGGGTTGATGGCTTTCAACGCGTCAAAAATCTCACAGCCGCTCATACCCGGCATAATCACATCCAGGATCACCAGGGCAATCTCCCCGGAGAATTGACGAAAGATTTCCACCGCTGTTTTGCCGTCCAGTGCCGTCATTACCTTATACCCCAAAGATTCAAGCATGGGCTGCCCCACCTGCAGGATCACCTCTTCATCATCAATAAGCAGAAGGGTTTCGGAACCTCTTGAAATAATGTCGGACATTACGGATTCAGGTTCCACATCAGCCTCTGAGGCCGGCAGATAAATATAAAAAGTGGTGCCATTACCTGGCCGGCTGACAAAATCAATGGCGCCGCCATGATTTTTGATAATGCCATAGCTGGACGCAAGCCCCAGTCCGGTGCCCCGGCCCATCTCCTTGGTGGTGAAAAACGGCTCAAATATCCGTGTCTGGATTGAAGGATCAATTCCGATGCCGGTATCAGAGATTGAGACACATACATATCGTCCCGGCCGAATATCAAAAGCCTTGGAAAATGGGGTATCCAGAACCATGTTTTTGGCATCTATCAAAATCGTGCCTCCGCTGGGCATGGCCTGCCATGCATTAATGTAAATGTTGAGCAGTACCTGCTCCATCTGATTTTTATCGGCCACGACCGCCCACAAATCACGGGCTATATCTTCCTGAATCTGGATCTCTTTACGTGTACGGCCGAACATGCGGGCGGTATCTATAACAGTCCGATTCAGATCCAGCAACTTGGCCATGTATTTGCCGCCCCGCGCAAATCCGAGCAGTTGCTGGGTGAGTTTGGTTCCGGAAATAATGCAGGACTCAATAGTTTTCAATTTGTTGTAATTATACGCTAAAGGATCGGTCTTCAGCATCATTAAAGATATATTGCCTTGAATACCCATCAGCAAATTGTTGAAGTCGTGGGCCACACCGCCAGCCAGGGTTCCGATGCCCTGCAGGCGCTGGATCTGATGCAGTCGTTCTTGACTGCGTTTGAGCGCCTCCTCTTTTTCTTTGCGTATTTCAATTTCATTGCGCAATTGTTCATTGCTCTTCTGCAAATCCCGTGTGCGTTCTTTAACAAGGTCCTCCAGCTGATCCTGGTAACGGCGCAGTTTGAGGTCTGCTTTTTTTCGGTCGGTGATGATGCGCAACGAACCGATGATTTTTTCCCCATCACCGGCCGCATCGCGTTTCAACCTGGCCGAGACCGAGCCATAATCGATCTTTCCGTCTTCGTTTACCAGCGTAACCTCCCAGTCTCTTACCGACCCGTCCGCAAAAATTTTGGATAAAAAGCGCTGGTGATCATCTGGATTTTTATAGAACTGCTTAAGATTGATGCCGATAATCTGCCTGGGGTCCCGCTGGATAAACTCCTCTACAGAGGGGCTTATTTCTAGAATTTCGCCTTCAATGGTACACTCAAAATAGATGTCCTGGATGTTTTCAAAAATCCGGCGATACTTTTTTTCACTGGTTTGCAGCGAGACCTTCATCTGTGAAAAGGCGGCAACGGTTTCGTCTATCTCTTTAAATATGGAGCCGGTGTTAAAGCTGGTGGTTAAATCATGCTGGTTGATGGCCAGGGCCTCTTTTTCCAGTCCCATCAGGGGCCGCGTGATAATGTGAAACAGATGTAAACCCATCAGGGTGGCAATTACCGAAAGGACCAGGGTAATCCATATGTTAAGCGAACGATTTTCCTTGAGTACCCCCAGGTAATCATTTTCCGGTATATACACGCCGATCATCCAGGGCCAGTGTGAGTCGGCAAACTGGGTGAACATGGTATTGTACACTTCACCGTTGCAGGTGAATTTGGCAAACTGGGAGTGGTCGAGCGTGAGCAACCCGGTTTCTGTGCGCTGCCACTGGATGGCATGAAAGGCCGCACGGCTGAGGTCATCGTCCAGTTCATTAATTTTAACCATTCTGAAGCTGTTGGCTGCGGTGCCTTGGCCCTGTTTAATTTTTGAGATATCGGGAAACGCCACCACATCGCCGTTGTTGTTGAGCATAAAGGCACGACCATGCTTACCGATCCGTAACCGGCCGATAAAGGTGGAGAGGTCATCAATTTCAATATCCACACCGACAATACTTTGCAATTGACCGTTTGCTTTGAAGATCGCACCTGCCACCGTAATGCCGGGTTTTTGTGATGAGAAAAAAATGTAGGGGTCCGTCCAGATAATCGCCCGTTCGGCAAGGGCTTTCTGATACCAGGGACGCTGCCTGGGATCATAGGTGTCACTGGGGTCTTCGGAGGTTTTAACAATGTTGCCGTCCGAATTGCGCCAAATAAACCGGATTTTTTTATCGCCATTGAGATGATCAATTACCTTGGTCCGAAATCCGCCGGGGGTATGTGCATCACTGCGGTTGACATAAAAAAAATCACCATTGGGCATACCGATATAAATACCGGCAAAATGGGCATACAGGGACAATTGATTCAAAAAATAACGTTCCAGAACATCATGCTGTTGATTGTCACTGCCGACCACCTCGGAGGCTAACAGACGTTTGGTCAGCAAGGCCGCCCCCTGGGCCAGCTGAAGATGATTTTTGGATTGGGTCATGGTCAGGTCCGCAATGTTCTGCATCACGTCCCGGGCATGCCCGGCCAGCATCCGCTGGGATGAAATGTAGGTGGACGAAGTGATCAGGATCTGCATCCCCCAGATGAGACCAAGGCAACCAAGAACCATTGCCCACCGTATCGATATTCTCATTTTTTTTCTCAAAGTGTTTTTTATCCCGCATCATGCCGGTTTTATTTTTGACTTAAATAAATCCTGACTTAGGACAAGTCTTTGGGAATTGTCAACCCAAATGACAGACTATCAGCGAAATGCCCAGGGATACAGACCGCTTGGTCAAACTATGTTCTGTACATGGATAAAAAAGCGGGCTCCTGTGTTGCCTGCAATTGATCCTGCTGGCATATTCGTTGCTATTCTGATAATATTGATAATATCGTAAATTAAATCCGGGCTCACCCAAACCAAAAGGAGGCGTTGATCGAACATGATGAAACAAAAGCAAAATCTTTTAGTTTACCTGCTATTCACGTTGTTCATGCTGCCGGCCGGTCCTTTGCCTTGCACGGCATCCACAGACGCCAGCCAGGAAGAACTGGCCCCTGGCAGGGTCCTTGCGAAACAGGCGGTAAAAGAGAAAAAACGGTGGATCACTGCAGACCATTCAAAATTTGAGATCCTGCAGCAGGAATTTACCTCAGGCCCTGAGGTGACGGAGGCCTGCCTGAACTGTCACAATGAGGCTGCCCTGCAATTTCATAAAACCATTCACTGGACCTGGAACGCCCCGGGAAAAGATCCCGACACACCGCTGGGCAAAGGCGGCTTGTCCGTCAATAATTTCTGAATCAACGCCCAGAGCAACGAGGCTCGTTGCACATCATGCCATGCAGGATACGGCTGGAAAGACAAAGACTTTGATTTTACAGATCAAACCAAGGTGGACTGCCTTGTCTGCCACGAAACCACAGGCACCTACAAAAAATTCCCAACCGGGGCAGGATATCCGGTTAAGGAAGCCACAGTATTTAACGAAAACAAAAAAACATACCATCCACCGGAGTGGAACAAAGTCGCCCAGAGTGTTGGCCTGCCCGGGCGTAAAAACTGCGGGGCCTGCCATTTCTACGGCGGTGGCGGAGACGGCGTTAAGCATGGAGATTTGGACTCATCCCTGATCAAACCCGACAAACACTTGGATGTTCATATGGGCACTGACGGCCAGAATTTCAACTGCACCCGGTGCCACTCCACATCAGAACACCATATTGCCGGCCGAATCTACACCCAGCCGGCAGCGGAAAATAAGAAATCGTTACTCGAGGATGATCTCACCTCAAAGATCACCTGTGTCTCCTGCCACGGCAGGGAACCCCATCAGCACAATGCCAAGGCCAATGACCACACCGACCGGGTGGCATGCCAGAGCTGTCATATTCCCAAATATGCCCGTATCAACCCCACCAAGATGTACTGGGACTGGTCTACGGCGGGAAAAATGAAGGACGGCAAGCCCTACGACTTGAAGGATGACCTGGGAAAACCGGCTTATGACACAAAAAAAGGCACATTCAAGTGGGAAAAGAATGTGGTGCCCGAATACTTCTGGTACAATGGCTCCATTGACCACCTCACCTTGAAGGACACCATTGACCCGTCCGGTGAAGTGGTGATCAGCAAGCCGACCGGTGACATGACCGATGAAAAGTCACGCATCTTTCCGTTCAAAGTCCACCGGGGTAAAATCCCTTATGATAAAATCAATAAGAAACTTGTGGCCCCCCACCTGTTCCCCAAGGACAAAACAGACAATGCCGCCTACTGGAAAGGATTTGACTGGAATGCGGCGATCCGGTACGGCCAGGATTATTTAAACCTGCCCTACTCAGGCGAGTATGATTTTGTTGATACCTCTTATGTGTTTCCCATTACCCATATGGTAGCCCCCAGGGATAATGTCCTTTCATGTACCGAATGCCATATCAAAGATACCGGAAGACTTGCAAATCTGGCCGGCTTTTACATGCCCGGGCGGGATCACTTTGCCATGATGGACTGGGCAGGATGGATTCTTGTGATCGGATCATTATTCGGTGTCACCCTCCACGGCCTGGGACGTTTTTTTACCAGAAACGGAAAACATTAAAAAAAGGGGCGCAACATCATGAATCAGACAAAAAGAATTAAAGTATATCTGTACACACGTTATGAAAGGTTCTGGCACTGGCTGCAGGCCGCGATAATCATATTTCTTATGGTAACAGGCTTTGAAATTCATGGCACCTACACCCTGATGGGATATGAAACCGCAGTGACGGCCCATAATTTTGTGGGACTCTCATGGCTGGTGCTTTTCGCCTTTTTTGTATTCTGGCTTTTTACCACCGGGGAGTGGCGCCAATACATCCCCACGACCAAAAAACTCATTGATGTCTCATTATACTATGCATCCGGGATCTTCCAGGGCAAACCTCACCCGGTTGTAAAATCCCCCGGAGCCAAGCACAACCCCCTGCAGCGTCTGACCTATCTGGCACTGTCGGCGTTGCTGCTGCCGGTTCAGATGATTTCAGGCCTGTTTTACTACACCTGGAACCTTTGGGGTGGCGTGGCCTGGTCCTTGGCACCGGTGGCATTGCTCCACACCCTGGTGGCATTTTTACTGCTCTCGTTTCTGGTGGTGCATGTTTACATGACCACAACGGGTCACTCCATATTCAGCCATATCGCAGGGATGATTACGGGATGGGAAGAGATCAGTGAAACCACCACGATCCAGGAGTGGGAGGTGGCTGACAAGGGCCGTTCCTGACCTGAGAGCTTTTTTGGTAATCTATCAGCCCAAAACAGCCATCACCCTTTCCGGGAGATGGCCGTTTTGTGTTTTCAATGGTCATATTCAACTCAAATAAGCCCCACTTCAATGGCTGTCGACATTACCAAGCGTCACGCCATTTTTTTTTAAACACCTGCAAAAAAAAATGTAAAAACGGAAAAAAACATGTATATTTATCTCTCTTTTTTTGCAGCACCATAAATGCTGTGTTTTTTTTACGGATATTTTACCCGTTATTGTAAAGGATTGGTGCAGTGAAAAAACTTTCAACCCCCTGTTACCTTATTGATGAAACCAAGCTCCATAAAAATATGAAGAAACTGGCCGCCGTGAGAGAACAAAGCGGTGCCAGGCTGCTTCTGGCCCTGAAATGTTTTGCCGTATGGGGAGTTTTCGATTTGATGAAACCATACATGGACGGCACCACCAGCTCTTCATACTATGAGGCCAGACTCGGATATGAAACCTTTGGCAAGGAGACCCATGCTTACAGTGTTGCTTACAGCAGCGAAGATATAAAAAAGGTCTCGGTATTTTCAGATAAGATCATCTTTAACTCCCTGTCACAGCTCCGGCAATTTTATCCGGAATGCAGCGACGTTACCTGTGGGATCAGAATCAACCCCGGTGTGAGCTACAGCCATTTTGACCTGGCAGATCCTGCCCGTACCTTTTCCCGGCTCGGGGTCACATCCACAACGGATATAGAAGCGGCCATGCCAATGGTTTCAGGCGCGATGATTCACTTTAACTGTGAAAATGAGGACGTGACGGCGTTTGAACAGATGCTTGCCGGTATCAGCCATAAATACGGGATGTTTTTGCAACAATTTGACTGGATAAGCCTGGGAGGTGGCATCTCTTATACCGAAGACCATTTCGACACCCTACGCTTTGCGCAAATCATAAAAGCCTTTTCACAGAAATTCGGCTTGCAGGTCTATCTGGAACCGGGAGAAGCAGCCGTTACCCATACAACCACCCTTGTAACAACCGTGCTGGATATCGTTGAAAACACAAAAAAAATCGCCATTGTGGATGCCTCCATTGAAGCGCATATGCTGGATCTGCTTGTATACAGGGAATCGGCCGGTTTTGAAGGAACAGTTGTCCGGGGAAGCTTTCCATATCAAATAGCAGGAAGCTCCTGTCTTGCCGCCGATATTTTCGGAGAGGCTTGTTTTCAAAACGAACTTCAGATCGGTGATACCATCATGATTAAAGATGCCGCCGGTTATACCATGGTGAAGAAAAATTGGTTTAACGGTTTAAAAATGCCGTCAGTGGCAATCATGCGTCCTGACGGACACATTGACGTATTACAGGAATCTTCGTATACGGATTATAAAAGAAGCCTATCAACTGAATTAAGGACTTAACAGTGCTTTATGGCATACGTTTTATTTAGGTGGGGGTGAGAAACACTCGGTTGGTTAAAGAAAGGAAATAATGATGAGAAAAAACGTGATGATTATCGGTGCCGGGGGCGTGGCAAATGTTGCCGCTCATAAATGCGCACAAAATAATGATGTTCTTGGCAATATTGTCATTGCCTCAAGAACGTTGTCCAAATGTAAAAAAATTATCGACAGTATTGAGCGCAAGGGCAGCAAAAAGAGTAATGAATATTCCATAACAGCCTATCAAATAGATGCCATGGATATTCCTGCCACGGAAAAACTGATTAAAGAGACAGACACCTCGATTGTCATCAACGTGGGTACGGCGTTTATAAATATGAGTGTCCTTACGGCCTGTATCCATACAGGCGCAGCCTATATGGACACAGCCATTCATGAAGAGCCGGATAAAATATGTGAAACACCCCCCTGGTACGCCAATTACGAATGGAAACGTCGTGAAGCGTGCCGTGAAAAAGGCATTACAGCCATTCTCGGTGCCGGCTTTGATCCGGGCGTTGTGAACGCCTATGCCGCCTATGCCGACAGATATATTTTCGATGCCATTGATACCATTGACATCATGGATGTGAATGCCGGGAATCACGGGAAATACTTTGCCACCAATTTTGATCCTGAGATCAACTTCCGAGAGTTTACCGGCGGAGTATGGAGCTATATTGACCGCCAATGGGTAAAAAAAGAGATGTTTGAGGTAAAACAGGTCTACGATTTTCCGGTGGTCGGAAAAATGCCCATATATCTGAACGGGCACGATGAGCTTCACTCCCTGTCTAAAAATATTGATGCCGATTCCATCCGATTCTGGATGGGTTTCAGTGATCACTATATAAATGTATTTACCGTACTCAAGAACATCGGTCTGCTTTCAGAACAACCGGTCACTACGGCGGAAGGTCTGGATGTGATCCCTTTGAAAGTGGTGAAGGCATGTCTGCCGGACCCGGTGTCACTTGCCGCGCAATACACCGGCAAAACCTGCATTGGCGATCTCGTAACAGGGCGTGTCCATGGCGAAAAAAAAGAGGTGCTCCTTTATAACATCTGTGACCATGAAGCCTGTTATAAAGAAGTCGAAAGTCAGGCCATTGCCTATACGGCAGGCGTTCCGCCTGCGGCGGCAGCCATGCTCATTGCCCAGGGCGTTTGGGATTGTAAAGAGATGAAAAATATTGAGGAATTAGACCCTGCACCGTTTTTGAAAATACTCAACCAAATCGGCCTGCCCACCGGAATCATCAAAGACGGGGAGGATCAACCGCTCTCCTTGTAAGAACCAGGGACTGACCTGATCTCAACCAAAGAAAAGGGCTTGGACCGCAACCAAGAGAGTCCAAGCCCCTGTGAGAATGAATCACTTTCATCCCTTTTCCTGGGGGAATTTTATTTTCTTGTCACCTTTTTTCAAAATCGCCTCTATTGCTTGAGAAGACAGAGGCCGGCTGAGACTGGAGTACCCGGTACCAAAATCATCCACTGACACACCAACACGCTTATCGTGAAGGGCTTCGAGAATATGGGAAACTTTACCCATATCCTGGGCAAAAAGACTTTCGGTGATTTCGATCTCGAGACAGTTGATCGGCATGCTGGTCTCTTCAAGAATTTTTTCCACCATAGTCAGGAAATCAGGATGGGTAAACTGCTTAACCGATACATTGACGGGCCTTGTCCACGATTTCGCCCGTATCAATCTCAAATGGAGAAAAGGGAATTTTTGCATTTTCAGGATCAACGCTTTTATCCCAGGAGAGCCCCATGGTATTGGCTAGGGCGGCCCGGGCCATTAACTTGTTTTTCTCAAGCAGGGCGACCATGGACGTTAAGGTATCCACCATAATCTTATTGTTGAGCCAGTCGGTTTTTTTCACCCTACCCGAACCCTCTTTATACATGGTTTCGGTCAGGTTCAAGGTCGCGTTCATTCGAGATAGGGTGTCAAGGCCTACCTGGTGAAGCTTTTTAGCCAGCACGGCCCCCCAGTAAAATCGCTTCACGCTGTCAATGATTTCAAGATCCGTTCGCCGGACATCCTGTTTCATCATCTCCACAAGACCTTGTGTCTGTTCTAAGTACCCTTTGCGCATTCCCCCGTCATATAAGAGCCAAGTCGCTTCAATGGTGGCGGTATAACTTTTCTCATTTAAGATCTCTATTTCCTGCTCAGGCGTGACGATGGAGATCCCCCCCATTTCCGCCGGAAGGGCCATGGTCGTTGCCGGATAGTCAAAATTGACCGTCTCGTCCATCCGCGAATACCCACCTTGTGCCGTAACCTGGGGCCAGTATCCGGCAAGGGCCTGCCTGTGCTAGGCATGGGTCATCTCAAGGGCGAACTTGGAGGCCGGCCGGCGATGATTATTCTCGAAAGCTTGTTCCAGACATGCTTCCAATCCGGTTTTTTGTATGTCCCCGTTTGTGGGGACATCCCGGCTTTGGGCCGGACCGGCGACCAGGGTTAACAGAAAAAAATTTATTTTACCTAAAAGGCTCAAGTTCCTTTAATTAAGTTCAAATCAGGAATCAGACTAAAAAATCCCGTGCCTTTCCGCAAACGATTTAACTTTTTTTGATTAATTGGCAGATTATACCGTAAATACTTTAATCAGGCCAATGAAATTTTCAACCTGCGAAACCCGAATAGGCTGCACTTTCATTTGAATTCATGCAAATTTCCTGCTACAAAAAATGATACCCTTTCCGTTTCCTTTAAACAAAACAACATACAATGGGTTATATGCAGATAAAGGACAGGAATGTGGCAATCTTAAAAAAAAGAAAGGAACTAACCATGGAGATTCACATCAAGTATTGCTCAGTCTGAAATTACCAGCCAAGGGCTGCCGGTCTGGCAGACGCAATTGAACAGGAGACAGGAATTGTTCCCGCCCTTGAACCCGGCAGCGGTGGTGTTTATGATATCAGTGCTGACGGCGTACTTTTATATTCAAAGCACCAGACAGGATGTTTTCCGGATAACCGGGAAATTCTTGTCAAAATCCGTCAATTTAAAGAGGAGCGGGAATAAATTATCGCCCTTGGGCGTAGATCATAGCTGTTAGCTATGATCTGTGAAAGGACAGGCCCGGTGGGGAATTTACTCCGCGTCCTGTCCCTGCTCATCCTGTTTGAATTTTTAAAAGATCGCCCAGCAGATCCGTTGCCCCGGCACCTGAAATACGTCACAGAGGATAAAGAAAATCGCATCAGGATATCGTTGAGTGCATCCGGGATATAGTCAAATCTCCCAGTCTTGATTTCATAACATTGGCCGTTTGTATCATACCTGGCAGAGGAAAAATGCTAAAGCAAAAACTTATATCCCACACCTAAAGAAGTGGGTTTTACGGCCTAAAGGCCAAGAGTATAAAGAAAGACCTCAATAGACTTTCCCAGGCCCCGGGGGGCCTGGGAAAACCAACCGGCCATCAGGTTCAAAAACAGCTAATCGGAAATATTCGAACTAAATCATCAGACTCCACAGTACGCCTGCGGCAATAGCCGAGCCGATAACGCCGGAAACATTAGGGGCCATCGCGTGCATAAGCAGAAAATTTGAAGGATCTTCCCGCTGTCCCATAATATGTGCCACCCGGGCGGAGTCCGGTACCGCCGAGACACCGGCAGCACCGATCAGGGGATTGATCTTATTTTTTAAAAACAGGTTCATAAACTTGGCAAATAACACTCCGCTGGCGGTTGCAACGGCAAAAGAAAACGCGCCCAGGACAAAAATTTTCACGGAGTTCTGAGTAAGAAAGACATCCCCCTGGGTGGATGCCCCCACGGTAATGCCCAAGATCATGGTGCAGATATCAATCAATGCCGTGCGTGCCGTAACAGCCAGGCGCTCTGTAACAACAGCCTCTTTAAGGAGATTGCCAAAGCACAGCATGCCCAAAAGCGGCAGGGCTGCAGGTGCCACGAAACAGCAGAGCAAAAAGGATATAACCGGAAATATCATTTTTTCGCGCTTGGTGACGTGGCGCGGCTCTTCCATGCGGATGAGCCGTTCCTTGCGCGTGGTTAAAAGTTTCATGATGGGCGGCTGGATTACCGGCACAAGGGCCATGTAACTATAAGCCGCAACGGCAATGGGACCGATAAGCTGCGGAGCCAGCTTGGCGGTCAGGAAAATGGCGGTTGGGCCGTCTGCCCCGCCGATAATTCCGATAGCTGCGGCCTCCTTGGGCAGAAAACCCAAAGCCAGTGCACCCAGAAACGTGATAAAGATGCCTGCCTGGGCCGCAGCGCCCAAAAGCATAAGGATCGGTCGTGTCAGAAGCGTTGAAAAATCAGTCATGGCACCGATGCCAAGAAATATCAAAGGCGGGTAAATACCCTGGGTTACGCCGAAATACAGGTAGCTCAACACAGAAGTTTTTTCATAAATGCCAAGGCCCATCCCCTTGAAAAGAGGAATGTTTCCCACAAGCATGCCAAATCCGATGGGCACCAGCAGTAACGGTTCATAATCCTTGGCAATGCCCAGAAATATAAAAATCATGCCGACAATGATCATGATAATGTTTCGGTAGTCGCACAGATAAAACCCGGTGTTTTGAAAAAATTCTAAAAATAAAGTATCCATTGCTTTTTGTTTCTTTCAATTTCCCATAGTCATCAGGTTAATTAAATTATTGCCCTTCGGGCGGACAGTTGAATGTTAGCTGCTAGGAAATGGTACGGATGAATATATCCTCATCCCATCTGAAATACCCCTGTTCATCGGCACACAGAATGCCGGATTTAATCAGGAGATTTATGTTGGCATGGGGAGCTTGAAGTCCGCAAATCTCGGCCATACGCAAAAGTTTTGGCAAAGAAATCACATCATCCATGTTCTGAGCCAAAAGGTTATACTGCCGGCATACCTGTTTTTGAGCCTCAGTGAGAACCAGGACCTTTTTAGGGGGATCTGACTTGGCGGCAGATTCAGATTTGGCGGCAAATATTTTTTTTATTTTCCCTGGATCATCATACAGGGCCACAAGCTTATGAAGCTGAGAAAGCAGGACAACCAGGGTCACAAGCCCTGTGTACACAACACTTATACCCACAACTGAAATTGCCCACCCATTGTGGGCGTTTATCGCCTCAAGTCCATAAAGAACGCCGACAGCGTTAACTCCATTCAAGACACACCTCTTTTTTTTATTTTTTTTATTAATTCTTAGGCAACGCCTGTTTCGGCAGGATTTGAACAAAAAGGCGCTTTTTCCGCAAAGAACTGCTGCCATCCATTCATAATGATCTCCGCCACCTGGGTATCATGGCTCGTCAGATCAAGGATATCCCGGCAGGGCACAACCCAGACAGCCCCTTTTTCCAGCACCGTAATCGTGGCAGTATTTGTACCGTTCAGGCTCACCATTGACAGGCCGGCAAAATCCCCGGGCCTGTTGAGCACCACAGCCCTGCCCTCTTCCATCGCCACAAGCAGGGTGCCTTCTTCCAGAAGAAAGAAAAACTGCGTGCTATGACCAGCCTGGGCCAAAACGTCACCAGGCAGAATAACCCGCCTTGAAAACAGCGGTACAAGCGCCTCAATATCCCGGGCATCAAGCCCACTAAAAATAATAGATTTTGATAAGCATGCTGCAGAACTGTCCATACGCCTCCTTAAATTATCATTTGGAGTTTGAAGCGAGCTTCCTTTGAGAGAGAGTATTCAAGCATATTTTACAAATTCTGTCGAGCGCAAAAGGACCTGATTCAGGCCAATCACGTGTAAAAAATATGTAAAAACAGGGCGGTTTGGTACATGTCAACAGGTTGCCAATCCGCTTAGCACTCCCAAAAACACCGACGAATGGGGCAGTGCTAATCGGCACATCTTTATTGTAACTAAGGGTAAAGAGTTTCAACATCCCCAATTGATTTGAACCTGAAGATGCCATATAAATCAAAGTACCATTAATATTAAATTATTATTAAAAATTTATTTTTATAAAACAAAGCTTATGATTTAAAACATTTATATACATAAGCACATTTAAGATATTTTACAAAATACATTGAATACAATACATTATCCATAAATAAAAGAGAGACTTAAATATAGCGTCATTCTTTTGCGCAGAAAGAAGAACTATCTATGGATCAAATCATCATTAAAAATATTTAAAATATTCGGTCCGGATCCCCAAAAGGCAAAATGCCTTATTGATCAGGGTTTAACAAAAGAGGTACTCACCCGCTATTACTTTGATTGTGAAACGGCTCAAATTTAGCGGTCAGAAGCTCTCGAAATGTCCAAACATGATTCGTCAGTCCGGCAGCCATTCCAGGGGTTCGATGTTGCCACTTGGGGTGAATCAATCCCAAGGCGGAGGTTTCCTGCTCAGACAAAGGTAAGCGCAAACTCATATGTGGCCTGGCAAAATTATAGAAGGCTTGAAAGAAGGTCACACGCCGTCTCATTTGGGCCCGATCCTTACAGAAACACTGGCTTTTTCTCACCAGAGGCGCCAAGGCATGACGAAGCGTAAGATTGAGACGTTCAATCAAGCTGGTACTAATCGACAGCCCCAGTTCCGTCAGACGCTCCGCACCGCAGCGAACCCGATAGACCAACTCTTGAAGTCGCCCCTGACGCTTCTTTTTGATCAGCTGTCCATAGACCAAATCCGGGTGAGGTTCCTTTGGACGGCGGGTTTAAGCATTGTTCTGGTAGCAGTACTGGACAGAATCACCCAATCCATGGCCGGTAAAAATTAGTGTTTGGACAAAAAGTCATCCATCTGCGCCTTGCATCTGGGCAAATTTTCGTCCAAACACAGAGCCTCTTTAAATTTAAGGAGACCTATAAATAAACCAAAACATACCTGGATATGTGAAAATTTTTTTAACAATTTTAACAATAAAAAAGGAGAACTTATGAGTCTTGCAAAAAAGCTCTGCTTTGTTCTGATCGCTGTTTCGATGATCACGGCCGCCCCGGCCTTTGCATCTTCGGATAAACCCGGAGAAGGTATCACCGTTAAGCCTGCACGGGCCACCTGGAACACAGGTTATTTCCAGGAAGCAATAGTCAGCCGGGCCTTGACCGAGTTGGGGTATAAAGTCAATAAACCCAAAGACCTGAAAAACCCGATTTTTTATAAAGCATTAACCTTGGGAGATTTAGACTACTGGTGCAATGGCTGGTTTCCCATGCATAACAGCCAGTTGCCAAAAGATTTTGATAACAAGGCCCAGAAAATCGGATATGTGGCCAAGGCCGGTGGCCTGCAGGGATATCTGGTATCTAAAAACGCGGTTGAAAAATACAACATCAGGTCTTTGGATGCCTTTTAACGTGAAGAGGTTAAAAAGGCCTTTGACAAAAACCATGACGGCAAAGCCGATCTGACCGCCTGTCCTCCGGGGTGGGGATGCGAAAAAGTCATTGCCCACCACTTAAAGGTTTACGATCTCGAAGATGATATCAATCCGGTAAAAGCATCCTATGAAGCAGGCATGGCGTCTGCCATCGGTGCAGACAAAGCAGGAGAACCCATCTTCTTTTACACCTGGACCCCGAACTGGACCGTATATAAACTCAAACCCGGGAAAGACGTGATGTGGATCAACGTGCCTAAAATTCTACCCACTGAAGCCCAGGCCATGGCCGTGGACATGATGACCCAGTCCGGCATCGACGGCGCAGTTATGGATCCGGTGAAACTGGGATTTGTTGTTTCGGATATCCGTATGGTAGCCAACAAAAAATTTTTAGCGGACAATCCTGCGGCCAAAAAAATTTTTGAACTCTTCACTCTGCCCCTTGCAGATATTAATGCGCAGAACACCCGCATGAACGCGGGTGAAAAATCAGCAAAAGAGATCCAGAAGCATGTCACGGAGTGGATTGCTGAAAATCAGAAAAAATGGGATGACTGGCTGGCCCAGGCCCGGGCCGCTGCAAAATAGACTGTTCCTTTTTTCCAAGATATAAGACCCCCCCTGCAGGGGGGGTCTTATTTTTGGTGTTAATATTCTGAGTAAATAGTTGACGGTGGGGCTGTAATTATCGTATACTTCTAAAGTTGTACTAGTTCCCAACTATAAACAAAGGAGATAACGATGAAAATTAAGATGAGTGTAGTGATTGTTAGTTGTGTTTTTCTTTTCGCAATGATCTTTGCCGGTTGCGGACAGCAGGACAAGCCGAAAGAAACCGCCAAAGCACCTCAGGTTGAAACCCAGGCTGCTGAAAAAGTTGAAACCCAGACTGCTCAACCTGAAACCCAAGCAGTTAAGGAAGTTGAAACCCAAGCCGCTGAAGAAATTAAAACCCAAACTATTGAGGAAGATAAAACTCCAGCTGCTGAAACGCCTGCAGAGGTACAGGAAGCTCCCGCTGCAAAAAAAGAATAGAAAGCCGGTTTTATCTATTCAGGCCCAATGGGCGATTTAGAGTGGTCCCGACCCATGAACTCGACAAAAGAATGGATTGCTAAAAATCAGGCCAGATGAAACGACTGGCGAGCCCCCGGGCCGCTGCAAAATAGAAGGTTCTTTTTTTCTATAGATCCCCCCCCTTGCAGGAATACCAACCTGCAAGGGGGGTATTTTTTTTGGTGTTATAGTATTCCAGAAAACTAATTTGACTGTATAACTATCTTAATTTAAGCAACTTTTAAATCATTGTAAAATCCAAAAAGTTTGAGAATGTCTTTTTTTCGACCGAAATACCGCAAAAGAGCCTCTT